>Ga0255780_10001185_pt1 | contig 24590 bp, 20 predicted proteins | sample 071ome_32_FD_179978 | JGI IMG/M metagenome (GOLD analysis project Ga0255780, IMG submission 179978) | Coastal salt marsh microbial communities from the Groves Creek Marsh, Skidaway Island, Georgia - 071405AT metaG (version 2) | ecosystem: Environmental > Aquatic > Marine > Intertidal zone >... | reverse complement strand
TGATCTGACCTCGGTGTTTTTCTACAATCTCTTTAACGAAGGAAAGGCCTAAACCGTGCCCTTTCACGTCGTGAATGTTTCCTTTGGTAGCGCGGAAGAATCGGTCAAAGACCTGCATCTGGGTTTCATCATCCATGCCTATGCCTCGATCTTTGATGTGCACCAGATAATGGGCATTATTAAGGCCCAATTTCACACTGATCTGCGGGGCTGAAGGGCTGTACTTAATGGCATTGTCGATGAGATTCGTCAAGGCACTCTTCAACTGGGTGCGGTCGCCGAGGAAATCATAGCTCCCATCCGCCATTTGCAGGTCCATCCAACCGCCACGGTCTTGCACATTCAAACGGAAATGATCGACGGCCTCCTCCACTAATTGGTCTAGTTTCATCCACTCCTTATCCAGGGTAAGTTCCTCCTTATCCATCATGGACATTTGCAATACGCTCTCCATCTGCGCGTTCATCCGCTTGTTTTCCGCCTTGATGATTTCAAAATAGCTGCGCATTTGCTCGCTATTCATCTTCTCTCCGTTCTTCATCAATGAATCTACGGCCAAGTTGATAGTGGCCAATGGGGTTTTAAACTCGTGACTCATGTTGTTGATGAAGTCGCTCTTCACGGCAGCCAAGCGCTTTTGACGACGGCCTTGGCGCTGCACTCCGAAGAAGGCAATAAGAATGACGACTGCAAACAATAGAGCTGCCAACAAGCTTAGATACACGCGCTTGGCTAAAAAGAACCCTTCGCGAGGGAAGTACAAGAGGAATTGGCGCGTGGGACCGAAAAAGCTTTCGGCCAAAACGTAGTTAAATTTGACCAATTGCGGATCGAATCCTTCTGTCGTCAACGTACTCAAGTAGCCATTTTCCACAACGCTCCACATGGGCTCCACCGTGATGCCTTGTGCCCGCAACTCAGCCGTTACGATGCTGTCCATTTCAACATAAGACAACTGTGTTTCCCAAGGCAGATTGCTTTGGAAGTTGTCAAAAATCCCACCTAGGAAGTTCGTATCTATACCGCCCAGACCGTACGGGTTTTGGACCTGACCGCTGGACCAACGCAACGTGGTTGTTCCCATGGGTGTAGAAATGGTCACAGTACTATCCCCTGTGCTGGTCGTTTGTCGCATACCCATGCTTTTGCGACGAATGTGCAAACGAACACGGTCGTTCAAATTTGTCGCCATTTGGCCCACGTTCGTCTCGTATTGCTGGCGTTGTAATTCCAACTCCCCGGACAACAAGCTCAGTTGTAGGTACAAGGCACCCAAAACAGCCGCCGTTAATATGGCTGTCGTCGAATGTTTTCTGAGTTTGCTGAGCAGTACTTTGAACATAGTACTAAGGTACAGGCTTCACCGAGACCGCGGCTTTTTTTAACGCGTATTAACAGCCTAGAGGATTTGGCTTATTAATGCATCGACATCAAGCCCTTCGCCCTTGGCTTTGTAATTGATGGCAATTCTATGCCGTAATACCGCCGGTGCCGCCTCGCGAATGTGGGCCATAGAAGGACTGCCCTCGCCACGCATCATGGCAATGGCCTTGGCTGCGATGACCAAGCTTTGTGAAGCCCTTGGCCCCGCTCCCCAACTGAAATAATCATTGGCTACCGCATGGCTATCTGATTGTCCTGGACGAGTTTTTCTCACCAATGAAACCGCATAGGCAACCACATCATCAGCCACAGGCACGGCACGCAAGGCATGCTGTAGATCCACAATATCTTGTGCGCTCATACAAGGGCGTACCTCGGGCTTTTCATTGGTCGTTGTAGCCTGAACCACGGCAACCTCTTCCGAAGCCGATGGGTAGTCCAAACGGATATTAAACAAGAAGCGGTCAAGCTGCGCTTCGGGCAGCGGGTAGGTTCCCTCTTGCTCAATAGGGTTCTGGGTAGCCAAGACAAAAAATGGATGCGGTAGGTCCATCGTTTTTCCGGCGGCACTGACCTTGCGCTCCTGCATCGCCTCGAGTAATGCGGCTTGCGTTTTCGGAGGTGTTCTGTTGATCTCATCGGCCAACACGATATTGGCAAAGACGGGTCCTTTATGAAACACAAACTCGCGCTGAGCATTGAGCATTTCCGTCCCAGTAATATCTGAGGGCATGAGGTCAGGAGTGAATTGAATCCTAGAAAAATCCAATCCCAATGCCTTCGAAACGGAGGTAATCAAGAGTGTTTTTGCTAATCCAGGTACACCGACCAACAAGCTATGGCCTTGGCACAGGATGCTCATGACGATCAAATCTACCGCCACTTCTTGTCCAATGATCACCTTTGCGATCTCCGCCTTAAAGGCTTTGATTCGCTCGGGAGCGGACTCGAGTATGGCTATGATTTGTTGATCAGTCATTGTTAGAATTCCAACCTTCTAAATATTCATCACAAGGATAGTATCCTGAATTCACTCGAACGAAGGTCTCTTGCAGTTTTTCTTCCTTCCACTCATCCACGATGCGCGCCTGCTTTTCTTGCAGGGCAAATCCCTTGATTCGAGTAAAATCAAGGTCGAGGTTGGCGCGGTGCGGCTCGTACTTTTGGTCGAGTTTGATAATGCGGAATGCTTCGCGTTGGTCGTCCGAAACAAAGAAGGACGATTCCGAAATCTCGCCAAGTGCTAAGCTGTTTACCATACCGAACAATGTGCGATCTAACTGACTGATTTCAAATTTGTTATTTCCGTTTTGGAAATTGCTCATTTGTCCGCCGTTGAAACGTGTATTCTCATCTTCACTGTATCGACGGGCTGCCTCTTCAAAGGTCAATTCGCCGGCAGAAATAGCGCTACTTACACTATCCAAGAAAGCCTTGGCTTCCTGGAGGTCCTCTTGGCTCAACTTAGGCTTAATCAAAATGTGACGAAGGTCCAATTCCTCTCCGCGCTTCTCCAATAATTGGACAATATGGTACCCAAATTCCGTTTTGAATGGATCGCTGATTTCACCTTTGCGCAGGTTGAAGGCAACCGCTTCGAATTCTTTCACGAACACACCGCGTTGAATGCCCTTGTACTCCCCTCCTTTTTTATTCGAACCAGGATCCTCGCTGTAGAGGATGGCCATGGAAGAAAAGCTCGTACCGTTTTCAATGCGCTGCTTGAGGTTTGCTAATTTGTCGATGACCTCTTGTTCTGCCTCCTTTGAAACCTCAGGATATTTCACAATCTGGCTGATTTCAACCTCTGCGTTTATCAAGGGGACGCTATCCGTCGGCAAGCTCTCATAAAAAGAACGAACCTCCGAAGGAGTAACCTCAATACCTTCAACTACAGTCATTTGCATGCGCTGCGCAACCAGTTGGTCCTTGATCAAATCACGCATCTCTTCCTTGATTTCCACCACAGACTTCTCGTAAAACTCTTCGAGCTTCTGCTGGTCGCCCATCTGCATAATCAATTGCTGAATACGGCGGTCCATATTCGCTTCCACTTCGTCCTCACCCACTGTTACAGAATCAATTTCTGCATGGTGGATCAACAACTTCTGAAACAACAACTCCTCGAAGACCTCACAGTAGGTCACCGTTTCACCGAAATTCTGGCGATTGAAAATATCATACTGTTCTTCAATTTCACTTTGAAGGATGATATCCCCTCCAACTATGGCAGCCACACCGTCCACCGTTTTTGGCTGTGCTTGTGCAAAAACAGTAAATCCTAGACAGAGACTAGTAAATAATAAGTGTGCCTTCTTCAATTGCATCATCAATGATATTTTCTTCTATACGCTCGATAAGTTTTAATCGGCGTTTGTTTAACAACACCTTGCGAACACGCTCTTCCACGTATTCTAGCGGGCTGTAGCTGTCCTCTAGTCGGACATCATTTACCTCCACAAAATACACAAGAACCGTGTCTTCACAGGTAAATTTTTTAGTCCTATTAAAGTAGGTATATGGATTGCTCACATCGATAGGAATCTCTGCAATAAAATCATCCAGAGGCACCCAAACAGAATCCTGGTAGTTGCTTTGTTTCGTGGCGAATACCTCGGCCCAGTCCAGAAACTTCTCCTGTTGACGCGTCGAGGTAAACCAACGTTTCGCCTCACTCATTTTCTGAGCACCAATTGGAGCAGCAATGTAATTTGCCTGCACAATACGCTCCTTAAGCTCAAAGCTTGATGTATTGGCTTCGTAATACTCCCTTACCTCGTCATCGGTAATGGTCGTATCGAGGTGCTGATTGATGTAGCGGTCAATGTATGCGTGCTTCAACAAATCATTTCGGTATTGCTCTACCAAATCCTCGAAATCCTGCAATTCCGCACGTAGGTTAAACTCTGCTGCTTGTACTAAAAGCACATTCTTCGCCCAGCTCGTAATCAGTAGATCCACATAGCCTGCACTATCAGCAGCCTCCAAAGATCCAGCGGACGGCAAACGATCTTTAATATCCTCGAGATAGAGCTTTTCTGAGCCCAATTGTGCCAACAGCGTTGGATCCTCTACCCTCGGGGCACAGGATATAGCTAGTGCACAAATTCCTATGTACAGGAGATTACGCACTATTTCAAAGTTTCAAAAACCTGAGCTTTAACCTCTTCGTTTACTTGAACATCAAACTTCTCGCGCAATGAGGCCACCCAAGTTTGTTCCAACTGGTCTTGGTAGCTCGCAATTACAAGTCCTTTGATCTCATTCAAGGCTTTCGGAGCCGAAGGATGGCTATTCTCTACAAACAAAACGGCATAACCTCCAGTCGATAACTCTACAGGACCATATACACCCTTATCCATGCTCCAAATTTCTTGCAACACAGGCTCGTCTTTCTGCTGTGCCATCCCTGAAGCATAGGCAATACTCAAGGCTTCCTGGCTCTCAAGCAACTCGTCTACCTTATCGCGACGGTCTTTAAGCAACCATTTCGCGATGCGCTTAGCATCTTTTGCTTCATTACAAACCCAGTAATTGTAGGTAATACGGTCGTCCCAACGATAATTTTCCTTGATGCGCTCGTACTCCAACGCAATGCCCGCGCTATCCTTGGCCGCCCTGTCCCAAACTTCGTCTTGAGTCAAATCGAAAAGCAAGATGCCCTCGCGGTATTCACGTACTAAGTTTCTAAAATCAGCATACTTCGATTCTAGTTGGCTGTCTTCATATGTCACGACCTTATCGTTACAAAGCGTATTGAATTGTAGGCGTAGAAATTCTTCTCCCTTACCGCCAACCTCGGCTTGTTGATTCTGAGCCCAAAATGGAAGTACATCAGAAACTGTTACTTTTTGGTCGGCAAAGGTTGCTACCGTGCGGTTCTGATATCTAGCAGGAACTTCCCAAGTATGATTTTCAAAGGCATCCATGTCCACCAGCTTTAGCGCATAGGCATAGCTCTTCTCGTCAATTTTGAAATTGTAATCTTGCTTAAGTTGCTTGACAAAGCGCTTGGCACCAATGGCATTTCTGCTATCTCGCTTTACTTTCTTACTCAACTCCTTGGCCATAGATTCAAAGGATCCAATAGGCTTCTTTTCAATCAACTGGATCACGTGCCATCCAATGGTGGTTTGTACAGGCTCGGAATAATCCCCTGGATTTTCAAGGGCGAACGCGGCTTCTTCAAAAGCTGGCATCATTTTATTAATACCGAACTCCGGCAACTCACCCATCTTATCCTTCGTGCGACGGTCTTCGCTGTACTCCAACAAATCCATGAACGACTCCCCATTTTGTAAGCGAGTATAGATTTCTTGAGCACTACGCTCGGCACGTTGCGCTTGAGCTGCTTCGGCGCCGTTATTAGCCGCAAAGAAAATATGACGAACACGTACTGTCCCACTCGCAGGACGACGGTCAGTAGTCTTGATCAAGTGATACCCGTATTGCGTACGAATAGGCATACTGATCTCTCCCTTTTCAAGTTCGTAAGAAGCTGATTCAAATGGATATACCATGCTGAAAGCCGTGAAGAAACCAAGATCTCCACCCTGTTTTGCACTCCAAGTATCAGCACTTTGAGTGCGAGCTGCATTTTCAAACGTCAACTTACCTTTCAAGATAGTGGCGCGTAAATCCATCAGCTGATTGTACACTTTTAAGGTATCTGCCGGCAATGCATCACCGTCTAGGGCAATCATGATGTGAGAGGCACGAACTTCCTCTTGCATCCGTGCATAGGCCTCACTTAGAAGCTCTTGCTCTGCACCTTGATCACTTAAATAAGGTTTGGCCAATTGTGCTCTGTATCCCCCAAATTCACTTAAAAACTGAGCAGCAGTATCGCGGTGTTGCGCATAAGCTTCAGCAATTTTCAATTTAAAGGTGATGTACAAGTCCAAGTATTCCTCAGGGGTCTTGGGATCTATAACTGCTCCGACGCCTTTGTTTTTCTCATACACAGCAGTGAACTCATCGGCCGTAACGACTACATCACCTATTTGGAATAAAACGGAATTCTCTTGAGCGTTTGCTCCTAACCCTATTGCCAATACGGCAAGGAGTACCAATCTAATCTTCTTCATTTATCTACTGTAGTTAGGTGCTTCTCTTGTAATACTAACGTTGTGAGGGTGGCTTTCCTGCATACCCGCTGAAGTAATCTGTACAAATCGCGCAGTTTCCTTGAGGGTAGGGATGTTTTCAGAGCCGCAATAGCCCATTCCTGCTCGCAATCCACCAATGAATTGGTACATCACCTCACCTACTTCACCTTTATAAGGAACACGTCCAACGATACCTTCGGGAACGAGCTTTTTCACATCGTCCTCAACGTCTTGGAAATAACGGTCTTTCGAACCGTCAGACATGGCTTCCACAGAACCCATACCTCTATATGTTTTATACTTTCTCCCTTCGTAGATCACAGTTTCTCCTGGACTTTCCTTGGTTCCTGCGAACATAGAGCCCAACATCACACAATCTGCGCCGGCAGCAATCGCCTTTACAATATCACCGGTGAATCGAATACCACCGTCTGCAATGACTGGGATTCGGTTATTAATGGCCTTGGCCACCTCCATTACCGCGCTTAACTGGGGATATCCCACACCTGCGACAATACGAGTGGTACAAATAGAACCTGGACCAATACCCACTTTAACGGCATCGGCACCAGCCTCCATTAAATACAATGCTGCTTCAGCCGTGGCAATATTTCCTACAACTACATCTAAATCCGGAAACTTAGCCTTAACGCTCTGCAAGGCAGTAACCACACCCTTAGTATGTCCGTGTGCTGTATCGATAATAACCGCATCCACACCGCTCTCGTTCAGCGCAGCTACGCGATCTACTACATCAGGAGTAACGCCGACGGCAGCTGCAACGCGCAAACGACCGTATCGATCCTTATTGGCGTTTGGCTTGATCTTAATCTTTGTGATATCTCTGTAGGTAATCAACCCAACCAATTTATTGTTGGCGTCGACCACAGGAAGTTTTTCGATTTTATATTCTTGAAGAATAGCTTCGGCCTCGTCCATAGTGCCATTCGGCTTTGTCGTAACCAAGTTTTCCTTCGTCATCACATCATCAATCAATCGATCATTGTTCTTTTCAAAACGCAAATCGCGGTTCGTGATGATGCCGATGAGTTCTTTCTCGTCATTGACCACCGGAATACCTCCAATTCTGAATTCTGCCATCATCGCCTTCGCATCACGAACGGTAGCGTCTTTACTTAAGGTGACAGGATCCAAGATCATTCCACTTTCAGCACGCTTTACCTTGCGAACCTCCATGGCTTGTTGCTCAATGGTCATGTTTTTATGGATCACACCTATACCGCCTTCTTGAGCAATAGCAATGGCCATAGCGCTCTCTGTTACCGTATCCATGGCAGCAGAAACTATAGGTGTTTTCATCCCGATGTTGCGGGTGAATTTTGAGGAAAGATCCACATCACGTGGTAGTACTTCTGAGTAATTCGGTACGAGCAAGACATCGTCGTACGTCAATCCTAAACTGAGAACTTTATCGTTGTTATAAGGCATTGCAATTCCGATTTGAATTGCGCTCAAAGTTACGCAATTAATCTGAAAGAAAACGGGCGGCCGCTGGCCGCCCGTGTGACTTTTTAATCTTGTTAGAATTATCCGACGTTATTGACTATTTCTGGTTATAATCGGCAATGATACTGAAATAACCGTATTCTTCAATTGGAACGTCCTCAATACTACGATATTTGATGTAGTAAGTGTACATGCCTGATTCGGCAATTCCGCCGTTAGAGTATGTACCGTCCCATCCTTCATTGATATCGTTTGTTCTAAACACTTCTAGTCCCCAACGATTTCGAATGACTAATGTGTAGCTCGCAGGTCTAGCAAAAACGCCGACTGGCTTCCATACCTCATTTTTATTATCGTGGTTAGGCGTAAATCCCGAAGGCACCCATATACGAGCTTTGTGTACTGTACAGCCAACATTAGACCATGCATTGAATTTATTATTATACTCATCACGCCAAGGAATAACTCCATCTTTCGCAATGGCTTTAACTTTATAACAGAATTTGCCCTTGCTCGTCGAATACGGCTTAATATCATCTACATAGGCTGTATCCACTGTAGTTCCGGCTAGCGTCCAAGATCCTCCTCCATCAATGGAGCGATGTACTTCATACACATCAACTCCACCGTCAAAATCCCTATAGGATGACCAGGATAACTGATTCGTCAAATTACCAATTGCCTCAGCGCTTAGTAACATGTTTGATGCAAAATTTGAGACTGTATCCATTGCACCACAAGAATCTCTAGAAGCTAATCTGTAAAAATAACTGCGACTCATAGGGTCTCCTGTGAAATCTATAAATTGGATTTCATTAGTTCCTTGAGGTGTCGGTTTTGCAATGGTACCAATAGTCATATATGGCCCTATTTCTGATTCTGAACGCTGTATCTGATAATCTATAACGTCAGCCGTTGGATCGATGTAGGCAAATAAATCTACCCCATTTTGGGAGGTCACGGAGGCCCGACCTAAATACAGAAACAAGGATTTCTGTACAACAGCAGAGCTATTGCAAACTCTATTGGAAGTAGATGTGATAGTACCTGTTGTATCAATAGCTTTTACATAATAGCAGTATGTATGGCCATTAATTATGTTGTAATGATTAAATGTTGTGTCTAGATTGCCTTGTTTTAAAGGGTAGGTAATGGTTGTTCCAAACTGATCTGTTTCGTCTACCCACAAATCATAGGTACCCGGATCGGTTTGAGTCCACTTTTTGTACGTATTCCATCTCAATCTTGCAAAACCATCACAAGGATCCACTCCAACGTTTAAATGTATTGTGCTGGATGGAATAGTCAGACCAACAGAACTATAATTTCCGCAACTATCAATCGCTTGTACTGCAAATACTTCACTCTCATTTGAGGCATTTGAGGCTGCGTATACCCATGGTAAAGATGTTGATAGAAGGCTTGCAGATATGGAATCAATGGGCTGCCAAAAACCGTTTATATCCTGTCTAAGTATTCGGTAATAAACGACGTCACTATCAGAGGACGCAACCCAAGACATTGCAGATAGATTACCTCCAGCAACTGTGACACTATCGAACATAACAGGCGATGGAGACGTTTTGTCCGAAAAATACCCACTATCCGAAGTACTGAGACAACTTGTCTTGTACCGTACTTGATATTTCAGCCACTCTCCGCAATAAGCAACGGTATCAGAATACTCAAATTCTTCGGTACTGGTTAATTTGACCCATGAGCCTGAATTCATTGGAGCCTCTACCCAAACGTCATACACCGTTGTAGTATCGCCTCGCCTCCATGTATTCCAATCAAGATTAGCAATAGAGGCATTCGGCGGGGGTGGGAATGATTGAAGGTTAAGCCTTACATTTTGAATAGTATCAGTCGGTTCACTTAAAAGTCCACAGCCACCTGCGACCTGAATGGTGTAGGCATTCACTGCATTGGGATCGGCACCCGTATGAGTATAGGATTGAACCCCTGAATTTGGACCGTCTTCGAAATCATAAATAGTATCAACAATGGTCAAATTACCCATTGTATCAATATGATTTATTATGTAATAATCCCAATTAAATCCAGTATCAATGTTGACCGCCCAATCGAATGTAACCCCATTATCATCCTGATAAATGCAGGTATTGGACAGATCAGGTAATCCAGGCATGAAATTTTTCACTTTAACAATTACCTTGGCATAGGAAGTTAAAGGTATGGGACATCCATCGTCTTCCATTCTAAAGTAGAATTCATATTCAGATTTTAGAGTCCCACAAATGTATTCTTGGTAAAAAAGGTGTTCACATTCTAATGTCCAATCAAATCGAACCTCATTACTCCCATTATAAACAAATTGGTTGTTAAGGTTTAAAGACGTCAGTGTAGCACAAGGCGGATTGAACAAACACATATTTGGGTTGCCATAATTTGAAGCGGAACTTAAATTCCCTCCCTTGGCCAATAGGGTGATGTTTTGTTGTTGACAGTTAGAGTTTAAGTCTACATCTGTCGCCACAAGGTTAAAACTTATGGTATCCCCGGGATAGCCCTCTGCCAAGTATGCAATAGTATCACCACTTGTTCCAATGACAGGGTCTAGCACTGTGATGTTGGTCAAGTTAGTGTTCGGAGTCAAAGAGAAATTAGGTGGGTTTAGGTCCGGAGCAGGACAAAGGGCAGCTGCTCCTTGACAATCTCCTCGAACGGTAACGGGTATATCTCTATAAATCTCTGCAATCTTTTGATCACATCTCCAAGCCTCGATACCAATACACGTTGCAAATGATCCACTAATACCTGAGTTGAAGGCAATCGTACCTATCTCACCAGATAATACAGCGCCCGTTGAACCTGTGCCGCTAGGCAATTGATTAAATGTGGAATATCCAGAAGCCCATGCTACCGGAGCGCCCCCTCCGCTTAATGGGTTTGCCCAAACATAGTAGAGAGAATCTAGGTCAGGATCGTAACCGAGGTTATTATAAATCACATCTTGATTACTACATGCCACTACCTGCGGGTCTTCTAAAAAATCTGGTGAGGAATCATAACAAGTAGGATTCGATGCAGAGCCCGCGGACAATGGTGAGGTCGAGCCTGGTGGAGTATATGGATACATTTTCGCACGCAACCAATAGTCCGTAGAACCTGCATTTTGAATGTTCCCAACACCTGGTCCACCAAAACCAGGGCCGGGACGACAACAAGACGTCCAAGTGAAGGTCCAGCCGTTTACTGGAGGAGTGCCCGTCAGAGTGATGTCACCGCTGCGAAACACATACTTCTGCATTCTACCCAATCCAGCTGAATTTACGACACAAGGCTCTGCCCCCAAGCCACAAGTTGGTGTAACGTCCGTGACGGAAATAAAATTACACGTAATGGCAGCTCCAGCGTTATTTGCAATTTGCTGTGGATTGGTAGAAATCTGAACAGAGCTTCCGCACTCGCGGTAAAGAACCAGGGTAAATTGATATTTACCATTGTTCTTACACTTCCAAATAATCTCACCACCCAACAAGTGGGTTGCTTGGCTTTGGAAAGCCATCAAAGTGAACACCAATACGGTTAAAATGCGTCTTAAATTCATAACAACGTAGTTGAACATCGAAAATAGGGTAATAATCTGATACGAAAAAGTGGAAAATAAGCCTTATTGCTAACAATGAGCGAACGCCACAACCCATTCATTCACTGAATATTACGGGAAGATTATCGACGCTTTGATAGTTTATTCAAAGTGATGTGTCGCTGTTGGTCGCTTCGGTTACGGCCTACTTTGAAGTTCCGCAAAGCTTGGTGCTTGGTACTCCTACCCTGCACACGAGCGCGCCACATACGGAATGAAGAGGGCTTCATCTCTCGTCGCATTAGCTTGATGACCTCTGCCTCGGCAAGACCAAATTGAAAGGTTATTGCATCAAATGGCGTGCGATCTTCCCAAGCCATTTCCACAATGCGGTCAATGGCTCTTTGGTCCAATTCTGAAATGGGTTTTGAACTTTCTTCTTGAGGTGATGTTGGTTCCGACATATGCACAAAAAACCCCATTTACCCGAAAAAGTTTGCCCGGTATGCGAACGGCCCTTCACTTGGCGCAAAAAATGGGAAAAGAATTGGGACGAAGTAAAGTATTGCAGCGAGCGATGTCGGCGCAATAAATAATCTATTTGTACAGGTTTCTTGAAATCACAACCTTCTGAATTTCAGAGGTTCCCTCTCCAATTGTACACAACTTACAATCTCTGTAAAACTTCTCTACAGGGTAGTCTTTAGTATATCCATAACCGCCAAAAACTTGTACTGCTTCGTTGGCAACTTCTGTTGAAATTTCGGAGGCATAGAGCTTCGCCATTGCACTCTCTTGAGTCATCGGCTTTCCCTCCTCTTTCAATGCAGCGGCGTGTCTAGTCATGAGCTCAGCACCATAGATTTTCGTAGCCATCTCAGCGAGTTTAAAGCTCACACCCTGGAATTGACGAATCTTTTTGCCGAACTGTTGGCGCTCATCTGCGTAGGCCACGGCAGCATTTTTCGCACCTTTTGCAATACCAATACTCAAGGCCGCAATAGAAATCCTTCCGCCGTCTAGAATCTTCATGGCTTGGATAAAGCCCTCTCCTTTCTGGCCAAGGATGTTTTCTTTGGGAATACGGCAATTATCAAAATACAGTGCAGCAGTTTCTGAAGCGCGCATACCAAGCTTGTTTTCTTTGTTCCCAGCACTGAATCCAGGTGTACCCTTTTCCACCACGAAAGCACTCATGCCATGGCTATCGCCTTTCTGGCCTGTTCTGGCCATGACCACCGCAATCTCTGAGGAAATAGCGTGCGTGATCCAATTCTTTGAACCATTCAACACCCAATGGTCGCCATCGAGCACCGCAGTAGTGTCCATACCACCCGCATCAGAGCCCGTGCCGGTTTCGGTCAAACCCCAAGCACCAATCCACTCAGCAGTGGCGAGTTTCGGCAACCACTTCTGCTTCTGTTCTTCCGTGCCAAATTGCAGGATATGCCCGGTACACAGGCTGTTGTGCGCCGCAACGCTTAGTCCGATGGAGCCGCAAACCTGCGCGATTTCATCGATGATGGTGATATATTCTTGGTAGCCAAGGCCAGCTCCTCCGTAGGTTTCTGGAACGAGGACGCCCATAAAGCCTAATTGGCCCATTTCTCTGAACAAATCCACTGGAAAATGTTGTGCCTCATCCCACTCCATAACGTGAGGTTTGATTCTAGTGGCAGCAAAATCTTGTGCAGTTTGACGGATCATTTCCAGCGTTTCCTGCTGGGCATCAGATAGATTGATTCTCATAGTGGGTTGTGATAGGTTGAGTCTCAAGATAACAAAGAAGCCCTCATTGTGTTTGCGGGCTTCAAAGTTTTTTCAGGGTCCAATTCCCTTAGTCGTTTTTCATCAACTTCTTGTACTTGAATCGGGTGGGTTCCGAGCGTCCCAATCGCTTCAGCTTGTTCTCTTCGTATTCCGAGAACGAGCCTTCGAATGAATAGACTTGTGAGTCCCCTTCGAAGGCCAGAATGTGAGTACACACACGGTCCAAGAACCAGCGGTCGTGCGAGATAATTACCGCACATCCAGCAAAGTTTTCCAGGGCTTCTTCCAATGCACGCAATGTATTGACATCCAAATCATTGGTAGGCTCATCTAAAAGCAACACATTACCACCTTCTTTGAGTGCCATGGCCAGGTGCAAACGGTTGCGCTCACCCCCAGAAAGTACGCCCACTTTTTTCCCTTGATCGCCGCCGGCAAAATTAAATCTACTGAGGTAGGCACGTGCGTTGGTACGTTGATTTCCGAGCATCACTTCCTCGGTACCATCGCCAATGACTTCGAAGATGGTTTTCTCAGGATTCATCTTTTCATGGCTCTGGTCAACGTAGGATATTTTGACCGTGTCCCCTACGTCGAAACTTCCGCCATCAGGTTGTAATTGGTCCATGATCATTTTAAAAATCGTCGTCTTACCGGCTCCGTTTGGACCGATAATTCCCACGATTCCAGCTGGCGGAAGGGTGAAGTTCAAATCATCGTACAGAAGCTTCTCGCCGAAGGCTTTGCGCACGTTTTTCGCGTTGATCACGTTCGTTCCTAATCGCGGTCCGGCAGGAATGAAGATTTCCAACTTGCTTTCCTTCTCCTTGTCCTCTTGGGCAAGCATGGCTTCGTAGTTGTTCAAACGAGCCTTGCTTTTGCTTTGGCGGCCTTTCGGATTCATGCGAACCCACTCCAACTCTCGCTCAAGCGTTTTACGACGCTTGGAAGCTTGCTTCTCTTCTTGAGCCAGGCGCTTGGTTTTTTGATCCAACCAAGAGCTGTAATTCCCCTTCCAAGGAATGCCTTCCCCGCGATCGAGTTCAAGAATCCAGCCCGCTACGTTGTCTAGGAAATAACGGTCGTGCGTTACAGCGATGACCGTTCCTTTGTATTGCTGCAAATGCTGCTCCAACCACAGGATGCTCTCTGCGTCCAAGTGGTTGGTAGGCTCATCCAACAGAAGAACGTCCGGAGTTTGGATCAGCAGGCGACAAAGGGCGACGCGGCGCGCTTCCCCACCGGAGAGGTTATCGACTAATTGGTCCGCAGGTGGACAGTTCAGGGCATCCATCGCACGGCTCAACATTGTATCAAGTTCCCAAGCGTTGGTGGCATCAATTTTATCTTGAAGCTCCGCCTGACGTGCCATCAGTGCGTCCATTTTATCTGGGTTTTCGTAAACCTCTGGCAATCCGAACTGGTCGTTAATACTGTTGTATTCCTCCAAGACTGCTACGGTTTCCGCCGCACCTTCTTTGACGATGTCCATCACGGTTTTCCCCGCTTCAAGCACCGGCTCTTGCTCTAGATAGCCGACGGTGTAGCCTGGTGCGAACACCACATCTCCCTGGTAGCTCTTTTCTACCCCGGCGATGATTTTTAAAAGTGTGGATTTACCTGAACCGTTTAAACCTAAGATGCCTATTTTGGCTCCATAGAAAAAAGAAAGGAAGATGTCCTTGAGAATGGCCTTGTTATTGTGTGGCAAGATCTTACTCACTCGGGACATCGAAAAAATGACCTTCTGACCGTCGTCTGACATGAGATTAATGGATTATAAAAAGTTTGTATTTGCTGTTGTTCTGGCCTTGGGGTGCATGCCCCGCTCAGCCGTAGCCCAAAGTTACGTATTGAAAGGTACGGTTGTAGACCGCGATTCATCTTTTGCTGTGCCCAATTCTTATGTGGTCAATAACAAGACCTATTTTGGGACCGTATCCAACGGCATTGGGTATTTCGAAATCCCAGTATCCATGGGAGATACATTGGTAATTTCAAATGTGGGGTACCAATTTTATTACCTCGCCATAGACAGCGCATTGGTCAGTGGAATTCGGGAGGAATTGCTGATAAAATTGGTCCCCCGAAACTACCTGCTAGACGAAGTGAGCATTTACGCCATCACCTCGAACAACCCGCGGACCATGCCCAAAAGCGAGCCTAGAGTGCCGCGGAACGAAGACATTCGCATGCCACAAGCGGTGGCTCCTACCCTCGCCAACCCGCTCGATCTGCTCTACTACAGCTTCGGAAAACGCCCGAAACAACTGCAGGCTTTACGCCAGTTGCAACGTGAGGACTATTACCGCCAAATGCTCGAAGAGGGCAGCAACCGCCAAATCATTGAAGAATTGACGGGCATTCCGAAAGCCGAAATGGAGGCTTTCATGTTCTATTGTAAATATTCCGAAACAGAAATCCGCACCTTCAACGATTACCAATTCCTCGTGTCCCTGCTCGATTGTTACGAAGAATACGAGCGCGAGAAGGAGCGCCAGGAGGCCTTGGAGAAATACGGACGCTGATGAAAGAATACCTCGACATCAACCGCAAGCTTTGGGACCATTGGGCGGACTTGCATCCCCGATCGCATTTCTACGATGCCGAAGCGTTTCGCAAGAATCCCATGACCTTGCACGAGATTGAGATGAGGTTGTTGCCGGAATTGGCCGGGAAAAAGGTCCTGCACATGCAATGTCATTTTGGACAGGATACTCTTTCGCTCAAGACCTTGGGCGCCGCCGAAGTTTGGGGACTGGATTTCAGTCCTGTGGCGCTTGGCGAGGCGGCGGCACTGGCGCAGGGTTTGGACATGGAAGCGAATTGGGTATTGGCCAATGCCACTGAGATTCAGGAGGAGTTGGTGGGCCAATTCGATTTGGTTTTCGCCTCCTATGGCGTATTAGGCTGGCACCCCGACATCAAGCCGTGGATGGACGCGGCCTTCTCCTATTTGAAACCCGGCGGTGAGCTCATCGTGGCGGATTTCCACCCTGTTCTTTGGATTCTCGACGAGAATTTCGAGCACATCGCCTACCCCTATTTCAACACCGGGGTCATTGAAGAGGAGCGCGAAGGGAGTTATGCTTCGCCCGAAGCCCAGCGCATGAAGAACCTAACTTGGAACCACCCGATCAGCGACATTGTATTGCCCATCGTAGAGCATCACGAGCGCGATTTAGTGTACTTTGGAGAAACGAATTGGAGCCCCTACGAACTTTTCGAATCAACCTCACCGGCGCCGGGTCGCTATCAAATTAAGGGGCGCGAAGGCCTGTTCCCATTGGTGTATTCCCTGAAAGCTCGTAAACTGTGATATAGGTTCCACTAGGGTCCAATTGATTTTTCGAACTTTGCGCAGATCAAAATACGTGATACTATGAAAGCTTTTTTTCGCACGTTCCTGCTCCTGGCATTAGGCCTTCTTTCCTTTGGACCTATGACCCTTATGGCACAAAGCACCCCGCATAAGTTGGTGATCCAAATGGTCGATAACAATACCAAAGTCCAAAACGGACTAATCAAGCAGCTCAACAACCTTAAAGACGGCTACGGTGAAAACATCACTATCGAGGTTGTTTGCCACGGTCCTGGTCTCGACCTCCTACACAAGGAACGCTCGGAATACCGCGAAGAACTGCTCGCCCTGAAAGAACGCGGCATTATTTTCTTAGCCTGCGAAAACACACTTAAAGGACGCGATATCCCTCGCGAGGACATTATGGAAGAATTCGATTTTGTTCCAATGGGCATTGGCGAAGTCATGGAAAAGCAAGAACAGGGCTGGTCGTATATCAAAGGTGGTATCTAGGTTTTCATGCCATAACATTTTCTATAACCCGCGCTCCGCGCGGGTTTTTTGTGGCTAAAATTTTGACTCCCCTACCCGTTTTGATCGTGTTGGTAGGGAATGGATTTTGATTTTTATAGTACTAGGTATTGCATAGTACTATATTTTTCATATACCTTTGTCTCATAATACAACCAACATGAAAAAAAGTATCCTTTTCCTATTACTCCTTCCCTTTGGTGTTTTTGCCCAACCGAAAGGATTGGCAGATGAACTGTACGAGGAATATGAACCCAAGCCATACGTCGGTGGATTCAGTTTTGGCGGATCACTTTTAAGTGCGCTACCCCTTGATATCGATTTTGCGAATGGCGACCTCGAACGAACCTTAAACGGTAAAATCAAACGCGTTCAATGGCTTCGCGTCGCCGATGAACGTTACATTAAAGAAGTCACACAAGAATGGGAGAAATTCCTTGACCGCGCGGGATACAAGCGTATTGTTATCGACGATGATGATGGCGATGAGCATTTCATTTACATCCGTGGCAAACGTACCCATTTCGATGAGGCCCACTTCCTAGTACGCGAAGATTCCAATACCATTTTGATCACCTTCTACGGCGATTTCACGTTAAGCAAGACCCTAGATGAAAATTGAGAATACCAAAGCGCAAATGCGTAAAGGGGTGCTCGAATACTGCATCCTAGGTATTCTGAGTAACGGAGATGCCTATGCCTCTGATATCATTGAGCATTTGAAGAATGCAGAACTCATCGTCGTAGAGGGAACCCTATATCCATTATTGACCCGATTAAAAAACGCGGGACTCCTCGAGTATCGCTGGGAAGAAAGTACTTCGGGACCACCGCGAAAATACTACTCCCTTTCTACCGAAGGAAAGGCATTTCAAAAGGAGCTGAAAAGCACTTGGGATGCCCTTCAAAAAGCCGTTGAACACATCACTACCTCGAATTAACGCCCCATGAATAAGACAATAAACATCAACCTAAGCGGCATCATCTATCACTTGGACGAAGGTGCCTACGAGAACTTCAATCTGTATTTAAATGCAATCAAGGACCGATTATCCCACGAGGAAGGCGGCGCCGAAATAGTCGCAGATATCGAATCACGCATCGCGGAAATCTTTTCCATGCGACTTTCTGAAGGCAAACGTCAAGTTGTAACGCAAGAAGATGTTGATTTCATCATCTCTACCCTTGGACGCCCTGAGGATTTTGCAGATGCTACGGAAGAAACGGAAACCACTCAAACAGAAACCAAACGCAGATTCTTCCGCAACCCAGACGAGACCGTCATTGGCGGGGTCTGTAGTGGGATCGCAGCCTACTTCAACATAGATGTGGTTTGGATACGCGTGTTATTCTTGGTGCTGTTGTTCTTTACGGGAATTGGATTCATCACCTACATCATCCTATGGGCGGCCATTCCTGAAGCGAAAACTACTGCGCAAAAACTCCAAATGCGGGGGGAGCCGGTAAACCTGGGCAACATTGAAAAGAAGTTCAAGGAGTTCGAGGCCCAGGGCAAAGCGTTCGGAAAGAAGTTCAAAAACACGCCAAAAGGATTTTTTGATTTCATCACGAATACCATTGGAGCCATCCTTGGATTCATCCTCAAATTCTTTGGGGTCGTATTGGCCATAGTTGGTTCAGTAATCGCCTTCACCCTTATCGTTGCACTGATCGGGGTGTTTGGCAGTACTTGGAATCTTGGCGGCTTTGATTTCATCGACATCAATGGCTATATCTACGGCATGGACGGGGCGCAGGCCTTGTTTGGATCGGGATGGCGTTTGATGTCATTGCGCGTGGGAACCTTACTGACCCTATTAATGCCCCTCTTTGCACTGGTAGTATTCCTGGCCAAATTGTTTGGGAAATCGATTTCGAACGCACGCCTACTCTCCTTCTCAGGCATTGCATCATTCATAATTGGCTTAATCCTCATTTTTATCAGCGCGGGATCGCTGGCCACGGATTTTAAAGAGCGCTCCACCGAGGTGGAAAAAATCACAATACAAGGAAATTCCCTCGTCCTCGAAGCCGATATATTGGAGGAGTCCACAGGATTTTTATTTGATATTGACGATGACCAATTAAGAGTTGAAAACGTCCGCTTCAACATCGAGCGAACCAATGATAGCACGGCCCACTTAGAATTGAAGCATTCGGCCAGCGGCCGTAACCATGCCGAGGCGAGACAACGTGCACAGCGGTTTGATTTTAAAACCGAGCAAACAGGAGAAACACTACGATTAAGCGAGTATTTCAGCGTGCCCGAGGATGCCTTGTACCGCGGTCAAGACCTCAAGGTGACCTTGCGATTGCCGGTAGGAACCACCGTATTCTTGGACCCAAGTCTTGAAAACATTATTTATGATCTCGAAAATGTGCAAAACCTGTGGGACGGCGACATGCTAGGACATACCTGGATCATGACCGAAAGAGGTTTGGATTGTGCCGATTGCCCCGTTATCGAATACTATTCAGCTGAAGATCTCGAGGAAACGATCGAAGAAGAACTTGAAGCGATGGACGATGAAATCGATCGAAAGATTGAAGAGCTAGAGCTTGAGATCAAACGGTTGAAAGACCGCTAGGCTCGTACCCCTGAGCTAAGAAAGCCCTTGCCTTAAGCAGGGGCTTTTTTTATGAATATGCTATGTTGAGTACGGCAAAAAACACAGTAAGCACCGCTATGACCCAAGGGCTCTGAGGGTTTTTCGTATTGCCGCCTGCCGTGGCCCATGCAAACAAGGTAGCAAGGACGAACCACGAAATATAATTGGCCACAGGAACTTCGACCTCTGCCCAAGTCCAGAAGCCCAATTCGATCGCCACAGGTTCAATCAACACGTCCATCAAAACCATAGCCGTTCCAGTGATAAACGATTTTGCCCACGCATTTTGCGTCCATCGATCCGACAAATCAAACCAAGCTCGAATCAACACCCACCACAATACGCCAATCATTAGAGGAGTACTTAATACTCTCGGCCCTAAAGCTGTACCGTAGGTGTAAGCACCAAAAGGCCATCCCGTATTGGTGCCAACAACCTCGATGATATAGCCTAATACTATGGGCGCCATGTAGAGCCCCCAATTCTTCGGACGATCGCTGGCCAGCAAGAAGACGACCAACATTAACAGCAGATTATATGGAGTAAGGAATACGAAATTTTGGCGCCAATCCGCCCCAAGCAAAAACAATCCTATGGTGTGGAAAAAGATGAGGACGTAGCCGCCGTACTTGGCCGCCAATAGTTGGATTTTTCCTAAATCATTCATCTTCTTCTATCCATTCCGCGGCAATTTTGCCGCTCAATATACATAAGGGCACACCGCCTCCCGGATGTGCTGATCCACCACAAAAGTACAACCCTTTGACGGAGCTACTTTTATTGGAATGCCTTAAAAATGCCGCCATTCGCTCGTTCGAGCTAGTTCCGTAGAGCGCTCCGCCCACACTGGATGTTCTGCGCTGGATTTGCGGCGGGGTTAAAATTTCCTCGGTTTCAATCAAGGGCGTAATATCTTGTCCGAGTACAGCGGACATACGTTCAACAAGCTTGCGTCGAACTTTTCCTACTATATCTTCCCAGTCCTGACCTTGATCGTACGGTACATTTACCATCACAAACCAAGAATCCTTACCCTTCGGGGCGTCATTAACCTCTAATCGGTTGGAAATATGAACATAAATGGTCGGATCCCCCCAAAATGGCCCATTGGTACGAATACGATCGAACTCCTCCTTGTAATCTTCGCTGAAGATGATGTTGTGTAGGTCCAATTCTGGGAAGGTTTGTCCTATACCCCAATAGAATATCAACGCGCTGGAGCTAGGTTCTTGTGCTAAGGTCTTCTTCGGTCTACGTACCTGCTTAGGCAATAACTTTTGATATGCGTGTTTGATATCGGAATTGCACACCACTAAGTCAAAGATCTGTTCCGCCCCGTTGACCACTACGCCGCGTACTTTCTTCTCCTCAATGAGAATTTGCTCGACTTTGGAATTCAGCTGAAACTGCACACCTAATTCTTCGGCAAGTTTGGTCAGGCTCTGGGAAATAGCGTGCATTCCACCGACGGGAAAATGGGTTCCCATACCGTGTTCCAAATGCGAAATCATTTGCATGATACCAGGCGTTTGATACGGTGAAGAACCATTATAGGTTGCATATCTATTGAATAATTGAACCAGCTTTGGCTCTTTGAAGTAACGCTTATTTTGATCATTCAAGGTCGAAAACAACCCTAATCTTGGGATCTCAGAAACCACCTTTAACACCCTCGGCGAAAGGAAGGTTTTCATTTTATGTAGGCTACTCTCTAAAAAGAAAGGCGCCGTGAGCTCGAATTTCTTGCGCGCATCATCAAAATACATTCGCACTCGTTTGCCGGACTCTTTGCCAAAAACGGTGGTAATGGCTTGCACGTTTTTTTCCACTGAAGGATACAGTGTTATTTTTTCTCCATCCAGCCAGAAATACCTGCAAACCTCATCGTGTGTGTGGTATTGAAAGTAATCCTTGGGGTCCCTTCCTGCTATTTCGAACAATTCCTCAACTAAATGAGGCATAGTGAATAAGGAGGGTCCCATATCGAATCTAAATCCCTGCTTCTCGAAAGCAGTAACTTTACCTCCCGTATAGGGATTTTGCTCAAAAACAATGACTTGCTTTCCCTGCAGGGCCAAACGTATGGCTGCGCTGAGTCCAGCTACTCCTGATCCTATTACCGCTACTGATGCGAGATTCTTTTTCATGTGGCGTTAAGGTGTTTTCTTAGGGGTATACAATAAACAACCAACTCCCTTTATTGTTGTAAACACGATGGAAAAGAAACTATACCGCGGTGCCTTAATTTTCTTTACGGCGATGTTGCTGCTGAGCATCCTATGGCCCTATGAGCAGCAGTTGCAGCATTGGGATTTGGAACCCAATTATTTGGTGAAGGAGAGCGACGAAATTTTCTTCAACAACACACGCATTCACCAATACAGAACGGAGGAGCGAGAAGAATTGGCCCAACAAGGATTTAAAGTCCACCGGTATTTAAAGTGCACCTTCGACACGACCCAACCGTTGTTGAACTTTACCATTATCAATTCTTGGCGTACGGACCAGGCTTACATCATTGCCGAGCCGAATGCACGACGTTATTTCGCAGATACGGTGCATATCGCATTGGGGGATTCAATAGCTCCCCTAAGCCTTGATTATATGGACTTCGCAGACCACTATAGACTGGCCGCTTGGGTGTTTCAAAATGCGCTGGATTACCGCCGTGCCTTCATCGTTCAAGGAAGGGATTCCCTCCTATTGAACGGTACACAAAGCAATGAAAAGGCCAATCAGGCTGTCCTCAAGGATTATTTTAGGCTTGTGGGCCGCTACCAGTAGATTTGGACTTTTCAGCCGCGCGAATGCTCAATAATTGGACAATCAGCGCAAATCCTACAGAACTGTAGACATAGGGTTTCGGGATTTCTACATGTGCACTTTCAGCGACCAGAACTGTCCCGATCATAATCAAGAAACTAAGTGCCAAGATCTGCAAGCTCACGTGCTTCTCAATAAAATTCGCAATAGGCTTCGCAAAAGTCAACATGATTACCATTGAAATGACCACTGCCACAATCATGATGACCAACTCATGAGTCATTCCTATTGCCGTAAGTACGCTATCAAAGCTGAACACGATATCAAGTAACCCTATTTGAATAATCACACCAACGAGAGATTTTGGTTTACGTGCATGTTCCCCATGTCCTCTCCCCTCCGTCTTTTTGAAGATCTCAGAAGAGGATTTGGCCAACAGGAACACCCCACCCGCGAATAAAATGGCATCCCTCCCGGACACCGCATGATCGCCAAGATGAAACAACGGCGCCGTCAATCCAATAAGCCAGGTAATTCCAAGCAACATTAATATTCGGAACCCCAACGCAAGCGCTAATCCCAAACGGCGCGCCAGAGGCTGCTGACTTTCTTCCAAATCATTGGAAACAAGGGAGATGAATATGATATTATCAATGCCTAACACAATCTCCAAAAAGGTCAAGGTGGCCAATGATAATAGTCCAGGGGCGGTCAATAGCGCTTCCATAGATCTGCGTTTTTTTTGCTTTTTAAAGGTATATCTTTGGTCAACATCCTAAATCAACACACATGAAAATTGTTAAGATACTTTTGATCATTGTTGCCGTACTCGCCGGCACTTTTATCATTTGGAACGCCACCCTACCCGCTAACTTCGAGGTAAAACGCTCCGCAAATATGAATGTTGCTCCAGAAGTCATCAGCCAAACGGTATCGGATTTCAGCACCTGGCCGCATTGGAGTGTTTGGTTCCAATTAGATTCTACTATGACCTACGAACTAGGCGACCCTTATTATGGAGTGGACGGATCCTACAGTTGGACCAGTGAGGCCATGGGCGGAGGAAACATGTCCATTCTAGAATATGCCGAGGGGCAATCCATGAAAACTGAAATCCACTTTGACGGGCAAGGCGTGAGCAATGGCTCTTGGGATTTTGAAATCCAAGATAATGGTGCAACGAAAGTTACCTGGGGCTTAAGCGGTGAAATGGGCTTCTTTGGTAGATTCATTGGTGCGCAAATGAACAAATGGGTCGGACCAGATTTCGAAGCAGGTCTTCAAAACTTAAAAACATACGTGGAGTCCGCGGCGGCTGCGGCAGAAGCTGAGGCTAGCATAGCCCCTTCAGATTCCCTTTCAATCGACTAATTACTTCTGGAGGCGGCTCTTACGGGTCGCCTCAAATTTTTCATAGAAGTATACAATCCCTAAGATGAGTAACATTCCATAAAAGATGTCCTCAAAGGGAATAGTACCCAATCGAATGCCAAGATTTTCCGCATCGTTGTACCAAACGACTTGGCTTTCCAAGAAAGAACCTGTTAAGATTCCATTTTTCAAAAAGAAAGGAAGCAGAGCGATAATATAGCTCTCATAGAACCTAGGAAGCCAGGCACAACGAGCAATCCAAGCCACATAAATGAGCGCCATCCCCAGTAACAAGAAGGTCGCCGCAGTATATAACTTGTCCAAAGACATCAATCCTACGACAAGAGTAAAAGGGATGAGCAACTGGCTGACTTTATTCGCCACCGCTACGCTTATAATACCATCCGGGAAGAATAGTTCCATGCATTTGTAGATGAATACACAAGCGAAAGGCACAGTGATAAAGAACAAATACTCACCCAAGGGCAATCCGAACAGCTCTACCCCACTGAGGTAATCTGAGGTAAATCCCCACACGCCAAGATCGGTGTACCAAATATCCCAAATCAGAAAGAAGCCACTCCAAATGAGCATGGCTTTACCCAAAGACCCAAAGCTTTTGTAGTACGCGATTCGAGGCTCAAAGCTTCGAATCAACGGTACGCTCACCGTGAAGAGGTTGAGCAATAAATAAAGCCATTTGGTTTCTAACACGGTTTCTAAGAATTGGCGCG
>Ga0255780_10001182_pt1 | contig 24698 bp, 13 predicted proteins | sample 071ome_32_FD_179978 | JGI IMG/M metagenome (GOLD analysis project Ga0255780, IMG submission 179978) | Coastal salt marsh microbial communities from the Groves Creek Marsh, Skidaway Island, Georgia - 071405AT metaG (version 2) | ecosystem: Environmental > Aquatic > Marine > Intertidal zone >... | reverse complement strand
ATCGATAAAAACGACCGATCGATTCAAGTGGTCAGGTTTAACTTTCTTTTTGCTTCTTCTCGAGGCGACCGACGAGCTCGCTCGAGGACGCGAGTTTTGGGCGCGAACGACGACGACGACGACGACGACGAGGGAAGGTTTGGTTGTCGTCGTTTTACGTTGACGCGCGCACGTTTGATTCCTCTTCTTCTTCTTCGCATCGCGCTGCGTCGCGTCGCGCGCGCGGACGCGTCGTGTTCGATTGCGCGACCGACGGCTGGGTGCTCGAACGAACGAAGGAAGGAAGGAAGGAACGAACGAACGAACGGTGTCGGCAGAGGGAGGGATATCGCCGACGGACGCGTCGAGAGGGCTCGGTGAACAAACATGGGAACGAACGATAGGGTTCGGAACGATGCGGTGCGTGGACGACGGGCGAGAGAGGGCGAGGAGCGAGCGGTTGGAGAAGGGAAGGAGAGGCGGCGCGCGTCCGTCGGAAGAGACGGCTGCCTCTCGGACGACGAGAGTTTTATCGAGCGCGGCTGAATGACGAAACGCGTGAACGACTGACGATGCGCGCGTTGTTTTTCACAGAGTCCTCTGGTGTTATCTACGCGTAGGGAGCTGTTAGAGCTCTCTCTTCCAGAGGCGCTCGAGACGAGGGAGCGGTTCGACTGGAAACTCGGAAAGTGCGACGCGAGACATTGGCTCGACGTCTTGGAACGATTCGCACGGTTTTTAGCGCCGTACGCGAGGCGGGTGAGAACTGAGGCGTTGGTGGACGAAAAGTGCGACGAGGAGGGAGGACGCACTCGAGGTCCGTATCCTATCGGGGCGATCAATTGGATTTTGGAATTTACGCGAGAAATTTTAGAAAACTGTTCCAATAGCGAGCTCTTTGAACACGGAGCGGTGGTTTCTAGTTTTTTGATGTTGCCGGAAACCTCAGAGTCGGCGCTCAGAGTGATAGCCGCGGGGACGAAGAAGACTGTCGTGGGGAAGACGCTGAGGCATCCGTATTTCACGTCTGAGCACTTCAGACCGGTTAGAGACATCGTGCACGCCTACGAGCGTCAAGGCTTTTACCTGGAGCGCGCGGCGACGACGGGGGAGGATTCAGAGGGGCGAGACAACGAAACGAGCTCATCATTCAATCTGAGTCACACGTCGCGCATAAAACGTGGAACAGAGACGCATGAGTTTACCATGCACCTCTTGTACAGTGGGTTGGGAGGCGGCGAGTTGAGGATGACGTACGAGAGGAGATCCGAAACTGGCGAATTCCACACATCCGTTGAGCGAAAGGTTCCAGAAGGACTGAGCCTCGTGGCTCTCATCGAGGATGTGGCCAGCGCACGACTGATGCCGCACAAGTATGAGTTTCACAGCTATGAGAGCGAAGAGGATGGGGCTGGAGTGTATCGTCCCTTCGATGACTCGGACAACGTGCACGCCGTTTTTGCGGCTCATCACGCGCTCGTCACAGAGCTACGCGCTAGAGCTCTTAGGAAGTCTCCCGAGGGGCGTGGCAAGCTAAAACGGATGGCTTGCCTCGCGACGCAAATTAGTTTACATTTGGGCAAGAAGAATGCAGACCATTTCGAGGCGACGATAGAAGATGGATCTTCACTGGCTGTCGAGCTATTGAATACCATGTACAATAATACGTCGAGCAACAGGCGCGACGCCATGAACTGTCTCAGTGCTTTCATTAACGAGCGTTCGTGTGGTTTTCAAATATGCCAAATCGTTAGAAGAGCGGCAGGTAGAGCAGTTCTTTCCGAGGTGACGTCAGCCATCGTGACATCGCTGACGAGTTCAATGGATGACTCTGAACAAGATTACGACATTGTGCTCGAGGCGCGAAGTCTCATGCATTTGCTTGGCATTTTGAGTACTTCACCTCCGGGATGCGCAACCATCAAGGAAGCTGAACTGTTACCGTCACTCGTCTCCATGTTGAAAGATGAGCGCGTTCAACACGTCTCAGTCATCGTCGATGCTGTCCACACATTGGAATCGTATCTCGACTTTGCGCCGAGCGCCGTCCACGCTTTCCGAGATTTGAACGGCGTCGAGTCGTTGCTAGCTAGGATGTCTCACGAGACGCGAGTCGCTCTCGAAGAGTGCCAAGCTTCAAGCGAACCAGATAGAAAACGTAAAGCGGATAGTTTGTCCAGTCTGGAGGATGCGGACGTCGTTACGACTTCGGCTGCCAACGCGCCAAAGTACGTTAGCTACCATCGAAGAGTTCTACTCAAGGCGCTAATGCGAACTTTGGCGTACACGAGCTTCGCAGTCGGGGGCTCGCGCGCACGCATACCTGGTCTATCCGACGGCACGCTGACGAACAGCATAGCTCGCATGTTGATGCATCCTTTGAAGTTTGGTCCCGGCGTTGCGGCGCTCGCGGCAAATCTGCTGTGCGACATTATTCACAATGAGCCAACCTGTTACACTTCAATGAACGACGCTGGAATCGTCGATTCGTACTTGCGATTCATAACTGAGGATCTATGGCCGCTCGGTCCTAGTAAAACCATGGCGAAGATTTTGTGCGCCATTCCCACGACTCTGAACGCTATATGCCTCAACGAGAACGGCTTGCAGAAGGTTTTGAAGTTGTCGGCGTTTGTGTGTTTCAGGAAGATGTTTGAGGATACGACGTTTCCCTTGAACTCAGACACTGCAAAAGTAGTTGGGACGGCTTTGAATGAAACTCTTCGGCATAGTCCACCGTTGCAGCAGCTCGGAGTGGAAATTTTGTGTGGAATCCTGACGCACGCACGAGAACAATGCGTAGAAGGCGACGCCAGGACAGTTGCGATTGATCACGCATTGGTCACGAAGGAGGTGGTAGAGCAGATGCCTAAGGTCAAGCTACTTCAAAATGTGATGCGATTCTTCGATGGAGTTCTGAGTACCAATCACATGTGCGTACCGCTCATCAAGGCGGGTGGGTTGAAGCAAATGCTTGAACTGGTTACGTGCCCCGTGCCCGTGGAGTTTTCGCAATGCTCAGCGTACCAAGCGATGACCTCGGCGTGCAAGTCACTCATAAATCCACCGGATAACGCTGGTAATTTTATGATGAACGGTCCTCCTGACGATTCCGAGGAGACCATGCACACGTGCGCGCAGGTGCTCGCACACTGCAGGCAATCAGCGGAGAGACTCACCGCGAGTATGAAGACGTTTACCGAGCTCCTCAACTCGAGCTACCCATCAGAAGAGCGCATGGAACTTTTGAGTAGTTTCGACATCTACTCCGCAACTACGACTGGTAGAGAAGACCAGGCGGAGGAGGTCGAGTTCTGCAGACGAGCGAAAGAGTTATGCGAGCAGATGGCCTCGCACGAGAGAATGTGTGAATTGTTGACGTCTCTCATCGCCGCGATGCCCGCGATGATCTACTCTCTCGCCACTGCAGAGACGGCCCAACGAATGCAAGGCGATGCTAATGACCATACATTTCTCGAGGTGAAGATGGAATGTTTTCGTGCCGCTTCGAAGATTGAAGCCGTACTGAGCAGACCCGGTGCTCGCGTACCTCAGAGACAGCAGCCGTATTCACCAATCTGGTGGCTACACACTCGTGCCGAGCAATCCATGCGTGCGTCGAGTGCGTTTTTCTCAGCTGTCGCAAAATTTTCAACGACGGTGCGTAGACGCAAGGATCTAGGAGTTGCGGCTGTTACGTTCAAAGCTAAAAGTTCTGAGACTGTTTGGCACTTGGCGAGCACGCTGGTTCTGGCTTTGCGCGAGCTGCGCAAGCAGGACTGTAAAGGTTTGTCGCAGGGCGACTTGGACGCATATCAACGTCAGCTGCAAGGCATGATAGCACTCAGCTACGAAACCTTTTTTGATGCGAGGAGATCGTCTCCGAACGCGGTGATGATTAGCTATTCTGCTCGCTCTGGTATCTTCAAAGAATTCAAGCCACTTTTCCAAGAAACTGTCGACGTGACCAATCACATACTTGATTCCGTGCAGGTGGATCAATCCAATCCACTCGGGAGTGAAGAGGCGGTACGAGGGATTGAACTTACGACAGAGTGTTACAAAACGTTGAGCGGTTTTGCTCGTCTTTTCGAATCTGTTTCGGATGTGAAACAAGTGGCGTCGTCGACTGCGTCCAAGGTGGCCCTGCACGCCGCTGTACCAACGCACATCGACCCAAGCGATATCTCTCACCTCTCATCCATACCTGAGGTCCCGCTACTACGTGATTCGTTATTCCAATCGCCTTCTCGAGTGATGGATTGGATTCATTACGTTCTGAATGACACTCTTAAGTGTATGTGGAGGCCCGAGCTTGCTCGATTCGCCGCGTTGATGACCAAACCCACCCTGGATAGTATTTTGAACTGCTTCTTGAATATTCTGGGCGGCACTGAGCAGGCGAAAATTATGCCGCCGAAGAAGCCACAGAATCCGATTCGCCTCGCGCCTCCACCTCCGCCCAGATTCGTTCCATCAGATCAAATGGTGGCTACGATTGCAGAAATGGGTTTCCCACCGGGGCACGCGTATCACGCCATTGCCGCCGTACAAGGCAGGAGTGTTGAGAGTGCGATGGAGTATTTGCTTACTCACCCGATGGATGAAGTTCCCGTGGAAGTACCGACACCTACCCCGACGGCACCCGTAGAAGAAGAGGCGTCCGGGCAGGCATCGACGCATGTTGAGAGTACCACAGAAGAGCTCGCAGCTGAAAGCGAAGCATCTGAACACATCATGAAGGGACACTTGCCGGAATTAACCGTCATCATCGATTCTTTATATGCGTATCTCGGCCTTTGCGTAGAGAAAGCGGCAAAGTTAATGCAAGTGATTGTTGACAAGCACAGTCTCTTTGGAATGGAACGTCAAGAGTGCATCGAGGCGTGTGTTTCAGCGCTCTTATGTGATAGAAGCGATGGGACGCGCCGAGACGCCGTCATGGCTATGAAACTCTACTCATTTACGAGTGCCGTTGCCGACCAAGGTGACGCAAACTTGACACAGCTGATGTGGCATCACGAAGGATTCTTGGACAATCTGGTTAGCAGTTTCATCGGAGTGTCGAGCGAGATTATTGACAAGCAGGATTCTGAATTACCTGTCTACTTCTCTACGATGGCTAAGTGTATAAACACGGCTGCGTCTTTGCAAAAGGTGGAGGCGACAAAATCTGATGGAAAGAGTGTCTACAAAACCTTTGGCTTCTTATCAAATCGACAATTGATTGATGTGTCGCAGTCATGCATCCAGATGCTCAGTGTCGCGATAAGAATGAACGGCGAAAAGACGCACGAGTACAAAGAGACGGATTCGCTCGGTACTGTGCTCGATTTGCTAGCAAACACTTCGCGCGACGCCAGCGTCGTTGAGTTGGTCATGTCGGCTCCGCATCCTACTAGCCCTGAAAAGCGTTTTCCTGCTGCACTTTTTGAATACTTCTGGAATTTTGAAAACGAGAGTGTTTCCGTCATTTTACGGCACCTCGCCGACGACAAGAAGTCACTTCAGACGACGATGGAATTCGAAATCGTGAAGAGTATCACAAAACCACCCCTCGGTCGAGACCGCAAGGTTGCGCTGAAGACATTTTGTACAGCGCTGAAGCACGTGCTCGAACGAGATCCTGGCCTGTTTCAGACTGCCTTCTCTCGCGTTGCGGAAGTGAAAAGCGAGGGTCAAGCGTACGGCATCGTCGTGCCGAAGGATGGCGTGGATCCGAGCACCTTTTCAGAAGCAAAACCGTCAAAGAATTTGCGCACAGTCGTTGAGCTTCTCCTTGGTATCGTAATCGAAGTACAAGAGCCACTCGAGTCTACGGACCCCGCAGACGTGCGATTGCAAGAAAGACAAGCGGCTGCTTTTAGGTTGTTGACAGAGTTGGTGGAAGTACATCCCAGCAGCGTCAAGATTATGATGAAGTTTGATACGAGTAACGACTTTTTCATTGACATTATTGCTCACAGGCTACCAAGCAGTAGACACAGCAAAAAAGCTGCGACTGGATTCTGGAGTGGTGCCGAGAATGCCGCTTTCTTTCTTGCCACGTTGTGCGTGAACAACGCCAAGGCTCGTTCCCGCATCCTTGAAAAGGTTGTGTACGCGCTGCATCACAAGGACGATGACGACATGCCAAAACACGCATGCGTCGACTTACTCCATGCTTTGATGGACTACGCCCTAGCGCGTGGATACCAAAGCGGTGAGCGACTTCGTAACCGTGTCGTTTTCAATCTCCAACAAGGGCTGCTCAAGTCGATGTATCAGATGAAGCTGCCAGAGAAATTGATCAGCCTCATCAGAGATCTTCACCACGACAGTGACAACTTGGGCATGTTACGCGTGATACTTGCCGTTCTCGAGTCACTAATAACGCGATCGACGAAGAACAATAGGCAGAATCGGTTAGCGCGTATCAGTCACGCACTACGTCGAGCTACCGCCGCGGCTGGTCGCGTCGCTGACGACCATGGAGTGGCTGATGCGGAGACGATGCTCGAAACAATCATCGCAAATGCTGGCGGTGGTAACATTCAAGTTACACGCATCATTGATGATGACGCTGACGAAGATGTCGAAGCAGACGTTATTGAAACGATGGATGCTCTCGATGGAGAATTTGATGAAGACATGAACGAAGCAGGCGAGGATGACGGTGGTATTGACTTCGGAACTGCGAACGAATACACTGATATGGTTATCGGAGAAGAGTTCAATATGGGCGATGACGACGACGACGACGACGACGACGACGACGACGACGAAATGGTGTTACATGAGGGTGAAGAAGTTGAAGACGAGGATCTCGTGGACGCTGAAGACGAAGACTCTGATGACTCTTCCGAGGAAGATTCTGAGGAAGATTCTGAAGAAGAGGACTCTGAGGAAGAAGAGGAAGACGACGCACTGATGCTTGATGATACTGCAGAAGTAGCAGAGGATGCCGACGACTACTTCTCCGATGACGGGCTGTACGACGACGAAGATGGCGGTGAGTACGACGCGTACGAGGCGGTGACGGATGAGGAAGACGACGACGACGATGAAGAAGGCGATTTCGAAGAACCCGATCCAGTCACGGTATCAAATGGCTCGCCGCATGGTGTTCGCGTCCTTTCTCGCGCTTACGCCCCCGGCTTCGATCATACGTTGCATGCGTCACACAGACAACGGCTTGAGGTAGATCGAACTCAAGTGGAGCGCTGGCTGAACAGTGATTACTCGACTGTTATGTCAGGTGCCGACCCACGCGTTGAAGCTCGGGTGTTAAACGATCTTGAGATTGCAGGTGGCGTCCAAGTCAGTGTAGGCGCGTCTACTGAAAATTCAAGCGGTGGTGAAAGTCAAGAAGGGACCCGTCCAGAGAGTCAATCGACAGAGAACGTGTTTGGTGGCGTTTTCACGCATCAGCATCGCGATCCAAGCATTTGGTCCACCGATGACGAGAACACCGGACGATTACGTTTCGAGGGAATGGATGTCCAGCGAGATGGGTCGAATCTCAATATCACGTTATCAGCTCCCATGGATATGACTGGCCGTCGATCATTGCAAGAAGTTCTGACGTCCATAAGCGGTGAAATGGCGAGACTCGCGGTGCGCCCGTCGTCGAGCATGGAATATCTGGATCCTCTCTCTTCTGCGAAAGCAATTTTATGGTTGGGTGATGGAACATATCAGGCACAGGCTCCAAGTGCGTTCAGAGTCCGGGATCAAACTTACTGGAGTCTAGATGGCAGACATGCGCGGGCGAGTTTCTGGTCTGGATTCTGGACCATCGGAGACTCTGTGTGCAGAGATGCAGACTTCCTGAATTCGTTGGCGCCCAAGTCAGCCGTACCAGAAACTGCTGTGGATGAAGAGATGAAAGCTCCAAAGGAGGTTTCGAGCGCCAAGGCTATTGAAGAAGTCCGAGAAGAGTCTGTCGAAGAACGCTCTGCCAGACAGCACGCCGCCGCCGCCGCGCTTGGCATTGACTCAAATCAACTCGCTCTCTTGTCTGCTGAATTGCGTGATGGCTTCCTCGAGGCTAATCGCCTCGCAGCTCAGGCGCGAGCCATATTAGTGGATCGAGAGAGTCGATCTGCGACGGCCGCATCCATCGTACCGATTGATTTGGAGTTCATTTCTGCTCTACCTACTGATATTCAACGTGAGCTCATTCGAACGACGACTGCTCATGCGAATGCGGTGCTTCAGCGGAGACTAACTTTGGCAGATGTTGCACAAGGTGATCAAAGCATACCTCTTGCGAGTACTTCTAGCGCCGGAAGAGATCGAGATAGCGATGGCGCTCGCCCGAGTCACTGGACGCGCGGAGATATCGATAGACTCGGTCGAAGTGCTCCTCACTCAACCGAAGTTACGGTGCGAGACGAAGATGAATTCAAACCTTTCAAGGCGCACGTCGAGTTGAGTGAAAGTAACATTCGCACGCTTTTAGGGCTCTTCAAGCTGAGAAAGTTTGAATCGAAAGAAACTGTGAGCAAGATATGCGTAAACTTGAGCGCTGTGGATTCAAATCGTCATCGATTGATGAGGCAGATTTTTGAAGAAATCTTATTGAGCAGGCTACCTTCCGTCGATGGCTTAGATGAGGCGAAGAAAGCACAACATGGTGTGCGTGACAGAGTCAGTCTCACGCATGGCGACGTCTTGCACGTTGATCTGGTGATCAAGCGCCTTCTCGGATTGTTTGCGTCGCTCGTCACGCGCAACAAGCACGTCCAGGATTCAACTTTCATTCAAGGCATGCCAATATCTGCCTTGCGCTCGTTGTTCACATCGGATGAATTACCAAGTACTTCTCCGTCTGATGTCAGTCAGGTTGATGATGTCATTCGCGCAGTCTCGCGAGAAAAATCTGGAGATTGCGAGGTGGTAGACGTGTACATCGAGGCAGTGCTTCTTCAGATGATGTACCGAGCGCCAGCAAACGACAGCAAGGTGCACGAGCTTCTGGCAACTTGTCTCGATGCGTTGATAGAGCGACCATCGTTCACGAATGAGGTGCACCCAGATAGACGAGAATCGTATCAAAGAATTTCGAACAATCCTCGACTCATATCGAATGCCACTAGATTTTTGGATGAACCGTACTTATCGACGGCGGCGTATGACAAGTTTATCAAAGTTTTCACGAGAATTTGTGAAGCCTCATTCACAGCAATTCCATGCGTTCTTGAGGATTTGCAGCACAAAGCAGTGAGTTGTGCAAACAACATGGTCCAAGCCGCTAAGGCGTCCCGGGGCGAGAGCGGTCTCACTGAGACCTCCAAAGACGTGATCCTTCGCGCGAAGAACACCGTCGTGGATGAGATGCCAAGATTCAATCGACTCACCACGTGCTTTGTGAAGCTTTTGATGCATTTGCGCGACCTCGGGCGCAAATCACTGGCGGTTGGCGCTTGTATCAAAACAGATACCGATTATGCCGAGAACCTCGTTCGATACGCAAAAGCTCTTCGACCTATGTGGGAAATGCTCGGCGAGCACGCCGTGCTTATTCGAGACGAACGGAGCGACTCGAACGACGCGGAAGGCGAAACCGTTTTGTTCGATCGAGCTTCGACGCAAACCTACCTGTATGATGGCATCAACGCTTACATGTTGATCGCTTCGGAACTGTTCCCGTTGATAGAACCGACCATTTCCAGGAGCAGAAGACAGTCAGGTATTGGAGTGCTTCCATCGCACGGCTCGTCTCTATTCCGCGCGCTGTCACCCGCTCCGGGCATGTCTAGCGGCGCGCTCCAGCGTACATCGAGTCAGATGTTCACTGTTCTAGCGGCAGCAGGAGGTGAAGAATCTGAGATGGCTGCTGTACTGGGCGAAGTATGGCGATTTGTCGAAAATCATCGAGATGTCCTCAACAACATGCTCAGAAGTACGCCGCAGTTGCTTTCTAGTTCGCTCAAGCTACTGCTGCAGAATCCAAGATTGCTCGACTTTGATGTGAAGAGAAACCATTTGCGTCAGCAAATCAGGAAGTTACGCGACCGAGCGCCGCGGGTTCCGAACAGACAGCTACTCATCAGGCGCGAGTATATTCTCCAAGATTCTTATAACCAGCTACGCAACCGAAGCGGCGACGAGCTTCACAGCAAGCTGACAGTCGTCTTCAAGGATGAGGAGGGTATGGATGGCGGAGGCCTCACGAAAGAGTGGTTTACAATTTTGGCGCGTGAGATTTTCAACCCGAACATCGCCTTGTTCGAGCTTTCGCATGAAGGATGCTATCAGCCCAACCCGAACAGCGTCATCAACCCAGAGCATCTCAGCTACTTTAGATTTGTGGGAAGACTTGTTGGCAAGGCACTATTCGACGAAGTCTTGTTGAATGCGTACTTCACTCGCCCGATATACAAACACATTTTGGGCATGCCTCTGACTTATGAAGACATGGAGGGCGTGGATCCTGATTACTACAAAGGCTTGAAGTGGCTTTTAGAGAATTCCATTGACGGCGTCGTCGAGTACACTTTTAGCGAAACGACAAACTTTTTTGGAGAAACGCAAGTACACGACTTGGTCGAAAATGGTCGAAACATGACGGTGACGGATGAGAACAAGCTGGAATATGTCAACCTCGTCACAGCTCACCGCATGACAAATGCAGTCAAGGAACAAATCTCCGCCTTCGTCAACGGATTTGAAGAAGTTATTCCTCGAGACCTGATATCAATACTGAACGCCGCCGAGTTGGAGTTGTTGATCAGCGGTACCCCAGACATCGACATCGAAGACTTGCGCGCCAATACCGATTATCACGGCGGTTACGGCGTCGGTTCCAAACAAATTCAGTGGTTTTGGGAAGTTTTGCGAGAGCTGTCAAAGGAAAATCTCGCGCGCCTGCTGATGTTTTCAACCGGCACGTCAAAGGTTCCACTCGACGGCTTCGCCGCTCTGCAAGGGATGCAGGGACCTCAAAAGTTCCAAATACATCGCGTGCAGGCGGAAGACTCAAAACTCCCAACAGCACACACGTGCTTCAACCAGCTTGATCTACCAGAGTATAGTTCAAAGGTTATCCTTAGAGAACGCTTAACCTTCGCCATTGAGAATGGCTCAGAAGGTTTCGCATTTGTTTAAAAGTAAATTGTACATGATGATTTAGAAACAGAGTTAGTTAACCTAAATAACATCTACGCGAGAGGATCAAACGACAGCGAACGCGTGGATGGTGAACTTCGTGGCGACTTTTTCTCCGTCTTTGTCGGCGTGGGAACCACTCCCAATTTTTCAGGCTTGACTCCGAGCGCGCGAGCCACATTCTTCTTTTGACGTCGCAAAAACTGATTCTCGCGCCTGGTCGCATCCATTTGAAGCGGACTAAAACTTTTAGGCTCGGAATTATCCGTGGTGCGTTGTTGCTCCATCACGGACCTAGGCTGCAAAACTTGCTCTTCGCGCTGGGACTCGACCTTCGGCGGCGCCGTCTCCTCGTGGGTGAAATCACTCCACGAGCCGTTTGCGTGTATTCTGATCGTGCGCTCGTGAAGTCGCGGCAGTGAGATTTCATCACCGAGACTCAAAATACCTCCAACGTGTTCCTTCAGTACTCTGTATGCGATTGCTCTATCTTTCGGGTCCATGGCGGACGTCGCATCATCGAGGATGCAGAGCTCCGCCTTGCTCACCACCGCCCGGCAAACGGCGAAACGTTGCTGTTCACTGAGACTCATGAGATCCGTCCAAGGTGAGATGGTGTCGAGATATTCTATGTACTTGGATAAACCTAACTCCACCATCACCTTGGAGATGACGCTTCTCGTTTCACTTCCAACATCGGAAGCAGGCAAAGGATAAGTGCATACGTCTAGGAGAGTACCCATCGGAACATACGGTCGTCTGGACAATACGCAAATGGATCGTCGGTCAACGACGCGCGCGCTCCCACTGCCTTTAGTCCACAACCCGATAAGCGCCTTAACCAGCACCGTTTTCCCACATTGCGGAGGACCGACAATGGCGAGCGAGTCTCCCCGACAAAGGACGAGGTCGAGATTACGTATGACTGCCATGCCGTCGTGACCCATCAAAACGAGTCCTTCGACTTCTACAAGAGACATGTCGTCTTCGGGGACGCTCAACGCTATACTGCGCGACGTGATTGCTTCCATCGCGCTTTCACCTCCTTGCCAGTGAAGAGCGTCTAAAGACTCGTAAAGATTCGAGACGTGCGCCGCGTGCATCTCAGCCGTTCTCAGAGTCGTAACATTTTCGGCAAGTATGCCCAAGGCGGAGCGGATACCGTTGAACGCCGTCATCGCAATCTGCACGTTCCAGGCAGACACGGGCTCACCGCGGGTGAGCTTCGGTAGAATAGCCACCATGGGCAAGAAGTTCGCCACCGCCGCATAAATATCTGCGGGGAAGCGAGACCTCGCGTTGAGAACCTGTCTTCTGTACACAAACTCTTGCCCAGCCTCAAGCGTTGCCATCGCCTCTTCTGCCTCAACTTTGCAGCCATTCGCCAGCGCGATCGCCTCGCCGTTCGCATTCGCGTGTATCAATAACTCACGAAGCCGGTTTGAAGCTGTCTCTGCGCGGTGCGCCTCCTTTTTCGCTTCGTCGTCGTCAAACATTCGCGACGAAGACATGATTTGTCCGTACACGGCGCAGCCGAAGAGAGCAGGTGCGGTCCAAGGGTTGCTTTGGAACAAACAGTGCCCGTGATAAATCAAATCAACGAACGCCTCGACTCCGTTCGCAGCCGCGTCTAAAGCCATGCGGGCGAAAGTCGGAGCCGCGACGCTCGCCGCGAGCGGGTCCGCTCCGGTTGCCTGCCCGTTCGCCGGATTCACCACCGCCAACGACGCGAGCGATTTCTCATCCATTACGCGTTCTATCGCGTCGTTTCCGATTCGCGTCGCCAATTCCCGTCCCAACAGCGCCCGGTACGTCCTTCTCGACAACCTCAGCGGTTCGGCGCCGAACCCGGCCCACGCGCACGCACCCGCGATGGCCGCCAGCGTTCCTCTCGAGTCTCCATCCATCATCTTTGTCCACGCCCGCGCGCTCGAGCGCCAGGCGCGATGACTCGCCATGTGTTGCGCGTAGTGCAACGCCGCCAGAGCCATCAGGCGAGAGATGAACTCGGCGCGCTCGTGCGAACCGACCGGGTGAAACGCATCCAACAAGATTAACGTTCGTGGACACAACGCGAGCGCGCTAACGGCGGCATCCATCGTGTGCTGCGCCACCCGTTTGGCCGCATCCGACGCTGCATCTCTCGCGCCATCCATATCGTTTCGCGCTATCGACAGCGACGACGAGAGCGACGACGGGTACTGAGGTTCGTTCATTCATTCATTCACTCCAGACAGCTGTCAGCTTGAATTTTGAGCACCCTGCTCTCGGTTGTCGCGAGTTTTTCATTTTTGTACCGCGCTCGAGTCGAACAGAGCGTTAGGACAAGATTTCACTATTCATTACACGATCACGCGCACGTTCGTTTCGCCTTTTTTGCCAATTCGCGCTCGCACTTGGCGCAGTGACACTCGAACCCGTATCGCGTTGAGAGCTCTTCCCGACGTTCGTCCACTGGCAACTCTTCGGGCACGTACGCGATTGTAAGTTCTTCATTTTCGTCGATATCGCGCGTGGCGATGATGATGACATCGGTGGAATCGATGAAACCGACTTCGCAATTGGGTTCGCACGAGTGATTTATCGCCGAGCACGCTCCGAGCAGAGCGATGCCTTCGCTCGAAGGAAATAAATCGCTCGTAAAGTTGAGGCCGTCGCCCCAGTCGAATTCGATGCGTTCGTCGCCGTCGTACGCATCGTCGTCGTCGTCGTCCTCCTCCTCCTCCTCAGAGCTCGAAGAGTTGTCTCCAGCATTTTCCAGCATTTGCGAAATCGCAGGTCGCAGGGTTCGCATCGCAGAATTTCGCACGTCTTCGCTTTCCGCGTCCAAACAGGCGATGTAGCGCAACATCGGATTTGGAATTTTAACCGTGACTGAATTCAGCACGACGGCGGAAACGACCGAGAGCCAACCTTCAACGGTCGGTTTCGCAGTGCGAGGCGCATCGACGGCACCGATAATCTTTCGCAGCGCCGAGACGGCGCTGTCGGCGCGTTTAACAAACGCATCCTCCAAGCTCTTCGCGTCGGCGTGTTTTTCTTTCACCGCTCGGCTCTTTTCGCCGTCCCCGTCGAGCAACTGCGCCGCGTAGAGTCGAGCCGCCAACGCCTCGACGCGCTCGTAATATTCAACTTCATCGTCATCCTCGTCCTTCGACGACCGTTTCGTCTCGAAAGCTGAGAAATCAACGCCGCGCTCTCCAAACGTGCACCCAGCCGTCGCCTCTGCGCCCGCGTCGGTCCGACGTCTCCACGCGCACGCCTGTCGAGACGCGCACGACGCCAACTCCTCACCACCGTACCCACGGACGACGACGCGGTCTGGAAGAGCGCAGTCTTGCTCCCGCGTGTCCACCAGCGCCGATTTAACCCTCTTCGCGTCGTCGTCGCCAGCGCTCGGCAGCGCGAGACAAATGTGTTCCAAAAAGCGTCCACACGCCTGACAACTCCAACGCTCCACGCCCGTGACGACGCGCTCGAAATCGATCGCCACGTCTCGCACGACGACGTCCCCGGCGGCGTACTCCTCGCTCGCTCGCGCGCATCGTCCTCCTCCCGCCGTCGGGTGTTCGTCGACGTACATGGACGCGAACCAAAAAGTGACGACTTCACTTTTCCACGCGCGAGTGAGTGACGGCGATGGCGGCGGTTCGCGCGCTCCCCGCGGTGCGCGTCGCCGCGATGGTCGTCTCGCGGGCGATGGGACGTCGTTCGTTCTCGTCCGACGCCGCGGCGGGTTCGAACGCGAGGCGGCGAAACGTCGCGGTCATCGCGCACGTGGACCACGGGAAGACGACGCTCATGGATAAACTGATGAATCACGAAGCCGCATCGTCTTCGTCTTCGTCGACGTCGCCGGAACGCGCGATGGACTCCAGGTCGCTCGAAAAGGAGCGAGGGATTACGATTCAGGCCAAGTATACGAGTTTCGCGTACGGTGGGTACGTCGTCAACGCGGTCGATACTCCCGGGCACGCAGACTTTGGCGGCGAAGTGGAAAGAGCGTTGGACATGGTGGACGGCGTGTTGGTGCTCGTCGACGCGTCGGAAGGGCCGATGGCGCAGACGAAATTCGTGCTGAGAAAGGCTTTACAAAAAGGGTTGAAACCCGTCGTCGTTTTGAATAAAGTGGATCGAGACGGGGTGAACCAAGCGGGATGCGACGCGGTGGAGACAAACATTTTCGATTTGGTCGCCTCGCTCGGCGCGAACGACGAACAGTTGGATTTCCCAGTCTGCTACGCGTCGGCTCGAGCGGGCGTCGCGAGCACGTCGTTGGCGGAAGCGCGAGAGCAAATTGCGACAGGTACTGGATCGATAGAGCCCATACTCAAGCTCATCGTCGATCACATACCGCCACCGAGCGGGCGCGGCGACGCGCCGTTTCGAATGCTCGTATCCATGATTGATAGAGATCCGTTTCTCGGTCGAATCGTCACCGGGAGAGTGGTGGATGGTTCGTGTAAAGTGGGTGATCGTCTACAAGCGCTACGCATCGGAACCGGCGGCGTTCGAGAGTCTTTTCGCGTGCAGAAAATTTTCACGTCGACCAATTTGAAGCGCAACGAAATAGAGCGCGCGGCGAGCGGCGACATTGTCACAATCTCTGGCGTCATGGACGCCACAGTGACTGACACGCTGTGCGACGTCGACGTTACGGAACCACTGCACTCGACGCCGATAGATCCGCCGACTTTGCGCATGAGTTTTTCCGTCAACGATTCCAGTCTCGCCGGCAAGGAGGGTAAGCAATTGACGGAGAGACAAATCGAAGAGCGATTAAAGGCGGAAGCCGAGACAGATGTTGCGCTTCGCGTCGAAATCGCGCCCGACGGAAAAGGTCTCGACGTTCAAGGACGCGGTGAGCTTCATTTAGGCGTTTTGATAGAGACGATGCGTCGCGAAGGATTTGAACTGTCGGTATCGCCGCCGGCGGTCATTTACGGCGTCGATGAGGCGACGGGGAGAAAGACTGAACCCATCGAAGAGGTCATCGTTGAGGCGGACGAGGCGGACGTCGGTGGTATCATTGAGGCGATAACGCAAAGAAAAGGGGAGATGACTGATATGCAACCAGATGCGGGAGAAGGAGGGCGAACGCGTTTGACCTTTCTCGCGCCGTCGCGAGGATTGATTGGGTTCCGTCAGGAGTTTATCAACTTGACGCGAGGCACGGGATTTTTACAACGCGCCTTTCATTCCTACGGACCGACGCGAGGGCAAATGGATAAGGTTCGAAAAGGAATGCTCATCTGCACGACGAGTGGCGTGGCGACGACGTACGCACTCGGTGCTTTGGAGCCACGCGGAGTCCTCTTTATTGGTCCGCAAGAAGAGGTGTACGAAGGCATGATTATCGGCGAGCACAGCCGAGACAACGACTTGGAGGTGAACCCGACCAAGACGAAGAAGCTTACGAATATTCGCGCTTCAGGCGTTGACGAAACCATTCGTTTAACGCCGGCAAAGCGCATAAACTTAGAAGAAGCGATCGGTTACGTCGGGGAGGACGAGTTGATTGAAGTGACTCCGAAAGCGATTCGATTGCGCAAAGCCGAATTGGCGAGTGGAATGCGAAGACGAGCGACGCGTCGAAGTTCCACTACGGTCTAGCAAACTATTAGAGAGTAGTGGTCAGTACACTAGGTACCACTTGAGTAATACGTAAAATGCGTTTTACCTACACAGTGCTGCTATAAAGTAACTAAGTATCAATCGATCCATGTGTGCGGCGCCGAGTTCTCTCCATTGCCCAGTCGAACGAGAACGTGTTCCCCAGGAGTCCCTTCAATCTGTATTTTGTATTTATCACTTCGACTGTCGTAAGCAACGACGACGCCGCGTACCTGAACGAGCCTCTTTTTCCCTTTCTTTCCATTCTTCGGTCCTTGTAAAACCTTGACGCGAAGCCTTCTGTTTATGAACGCCGCGCCTGACTTTGCCGCGTCGAGCGTCCCGCGGCACTTTGGATGCCCGCACATGCAGACAAAGGACGTCCCGCTTTCATCGCCAAAATGAGCAAAGTTATAATCGTACGTCAACTCGGTTCCGCTCTCGAGATCTTCCGTGGCAAAAATGCCAACGCGCGTTTCGTTAGTCGCCGCGTCCACCCATCTCTGCGTCTCGCAATTCGGATGGCAGGAGCTGTTGATGAACCGCGCGATGGAACCTTTGTACTTGGCGTCGATGACGTAGTTTGCAGAGATCTCCATCAGGTAGAAATTTTCCTCCCCAGACAGCTTGTCTTGCCACAATCTAGCCGCACAGTCAGGCTCATCAAGAATTTCGCCGGCGTACTCTACGATGAACGCCCCACTCTTCACTGGCTCTTGAAGAACCAGCCCCCAACCTCTATTCTCGGTGCGAACAATCTTCGTCTTTGGCGTCGGCAGCTGGCTCAGAGGCCGGTTGCCGCACGAGTCACCGCAAGGACAGGTTCTGCTATCGCAACTCATTCTAAGTCTTCGGTTCAGACAATCGGCTCCGCAGCCCAAACGTCCTTCGCCCTTTGCGGAATTCGGAGGCACGCACTCGCACACTGATGTCTCAGATTTTTGCAACTTGCTCGGCGGTGGCACGCTCACGAAGACGCTTCGGTGGATTCTGTCGTATGGCGGAGGCTTACCCAAGCTCAGTACGCTTAAAGGTGGACAAAATTCGCGTCTTGAGGCGACAAACGCCTCGGGCGGAGAAATCGGCAGCATAGTGACGTTTTCATCCGTCTTCTTGACGCATTTTGTTGGCGTCGGGGCCTCAGAAGCGCCGACGTCAGCCTCTCGAGCGCGTCTTTTTCGACCAGACGCCGTGGCTTTTGAACGCTTCGCCGTCGTTTGCTTCTTCGTCGCCGGTGTTGTCTTCTTTGCCTCTTTCTTCTTCTTTGAAACGCGTTCAACGACCGCCGGTTGGCTCCACCACCCTCGTTCTTCAACCACACCCGTTTCCAAATACGATTTCGCGCTGGCCAGCGCGCGCTGAAAGCTCTTCAACTTGCACGCCACGTCCAATTTGAGCTTCAAACCGCTTTGCCAATCGAAAACTTCACACTTTCCAGACTTTTCCAGCGCGTACGAGCCACCGCCAAAGAATTGAAAGCGTCTCAGTCTTCGTTGGGACTCTTCGAGCGCCGCCGGTCCGAGCGCCGGCACGAAGACGTCGTCCGGAACCAATTCCGCCGGCCATGCCGGGTGTCCTTTCACCTGCGTTCGCGCGATCGAAACCGTCGTTCGTCAGTCAACCCCGTCGCGGATGCGTTTTGAGTTGGATTTTTAAAACTCGTCTGTCGGAAAATCAACGCGAAGGTTCGACGTCGCACCTTGACCCAAAACAAGCCCCCCGTTTCCGTCGGCGCGCGCGATCGCGCCGTCTCGGTACCGACGCCCCGTTTCGATCCCATCTCGTCGTCGTCGTCGTCGTCGCCGCCTTTGACGAACCAACCGAACGACCGACCAACCGACGCCGCGAGGCGTCTCGGGATGACGACACCAGACGGACGGTTTCGCCAGAAATGCGCGTCTAGTTACGGGATGCGCGTACGCTCACTCGAATGGCTTCAATCAACCTCACAATACACGATCGCACGCGATCCGTTAAAATGAATAGCGGCAGTGATTCTAGACCCTAGGCACTCGGCCCAAAACGACGAATTTTAGCTCGTCGGATGAAAATCCTTTGGCGGTGACCGACGCGCGGAGGGATCGACCGCGCGGGACGCGCGCGCGGACGGGCGCGCCAGTGCGAGACGCGCGGGACGAAAGTGTCGCGATGAGCCGAGGGAAATTAATTTCTCGTTTACTGAGCGCGGGCGTCGCGCGATGCGCGTCGACGACGACGGCGACGACGACGGCGATGACGGGCGCGCCAGCGATCGCGCACGGCGCGCTTCGCGAGTGGACCGCGCGAACGGTCGTCGACCCCAAGCGCGATGGTTTCAGAGGTGCGTGAACGACGACGCGACGCGAGACGGGAGACGACGCGAGGCGAAGACGCGGCGGAGAAAATACACGCATCGATCGACGCGGCGGTGATCTCGAGAGGCGCGGACGCCGGGGCGCGCGCGCGGGGTGGACGGAACGTGGCGGGCGTCCAAACCTCTGATCGATATCGATCGATCGATCGTTCGTTCGGGACGAGGGCCCTGTGAGGAATCTATATGTGTAAACAGACCGAGAGGGGCACTGAAGAGTGGGTGGGCAGTCTTTCGTTTCGCTCGCTCAAATACAAAATTGTTTCGCCGAGACTGACTGAAGGGATTGTTACGACGACGCGCAGCGTACTCGACGACTGTCGACGTTAATGGTGGAGGCATCGCTCGTGCCGTGAAGACGCCGGCTCACGACGTCGCTTACGACACGAGCAACCACACCATCGTGAAAACTGGGGACCCGGATAAGCGCGCCTTTACGTACTTTGTCATGACGGGTGGACGCATGATTTACGCGAGCGCGCTCCGATTGGCGGTGTTGAAGTTTTTGCTATCCATGAGCGCCACTGCCGACGTGCTTGCGCTCGCCTCTCTCGAGGTGGACCTCGCCAAGGTTGAACTGGGCTCGACGGTTACCGTCAAGTGGCGCGGTAAGCCAGTGTTCATTCGCCGCCGCACGCCGGCGGAGATCGCCAAGGAGGCTGCCGTAGACGTCGCGTCTCTTCGCGATCCGCAAGCGGATACGGACCGCGCAAAGAACCCGGAGTGGCTCGTTGCCGTCGGCGTGTGCACGCACCTCGGCTGCGTTCCCATCGCCAACGCGGGCGATTACAACGGCTGGTTCTGTCCCTGCCACGGCTCGCACTACGACGCCTCTGGGCGCATTCGTAAGGGGCCCGCGCCGGAAAACTTGGAAATCCCTGAGTACAAGTTCTTGGAGGGCGACAAGATGCTCATTGGATGAGCAACCGCGTCGTTGACGAGCCCTTGTACATTTCCTTGATTTTCACCACACGCATTCAGACGCGTCGCGAGCGGCGACGCCGCTCGCTCGTCCAGAGCCGCTAGATAGTACCGTTAGTAGACACTTCACAATCAGAATATATACGAAGAATGAAAAAACACTCGCCGCATCGCTCGCATGACTCGATTCGACTCAAGGCTACGATTTGCTAAGTAAAAACTACACGGCTAAACTTCTACCGGTACTACGAACTGAGCGTCGCCAACCGCCGCATTTCTTTGACTGGCTTGGAGCACCTGACGCACCGACAGTCGAGTCTCTGTTCTAGCATACGGGCGCGAAGACAGTAATAGCAATATGGGTGCCCGCACGGCTCGGCGACAAAGGGATGGATCGGCTCTCTGCTAGCGCAAGCCGAACACCTAAACGCCTGAATGACTCTTCGTCTTGACGTCGTCGACGATTCGTCATTCGTCGCCGTGTGTCCCACAGCGTCCACGCTGGAACGCGTGCGCGATGTCGCCATCGACAAGGCCCCGAAGAGTGAGCGCACGCGACTCGAGTAGAGGTACGGAAGCGTGAAGAGGACGAGTTCAGAGAGCTCTCGCCACGCCAACTGTTGGTTGAGGTACTCGAAATCGACGACTCTCGCCATGCTCGGGCGCTGATAGACCAATCTCGCCGATACGGCGCGCTCGATGAGCGTCGGATAACGCCCATTCTTTAAAAAGATGCAAAAATTGATGAAACTCGCAGTTGCGTGCGCATTCTCAATCCTTTGGGACCATTTCCAAGCCTTGTATCTCCACTCGTCTCGGTTGCCTTCGTCAAAGCGTTCTCTCAACATTTTCCTTTGCCAACTACCCCACGCGTAGCCAGCGGCGCAGCGAACGAAGCCCAAGATTAATCTTTGCGTGACGGTCAATCCAGACCCTTCTACTCCAGTCTTTACGGTGGCAACATCGATGGCGCCCGGCGAATCGGAGGACCACTCGCGTTCGTCTCTAAACCGAAGATTCATCAAATCCTGTCCCGGCGTCGGTCGATTCATCGCCGTCGTGCACACAAACAGCCCGAGATCGAGAAAGAGTTTAATCTCTGCCGATTTTCTCGTCGAAAATTCCCCAGAAGGGTCGACGACGGCGTCCACGACGCGACTCAACTGTCCGTTGAGCGTGTCCAAGAGCTCCACATCCAAGCGTTGCGAATCGACTTGCGAGACTCTAAGAACGTCGAGCGATGCGGCGAGCGCCGAGGCTGACGCGGACGTCGATGCGCGTCCGTCGACACCATCCGTCGGCGTCATCTCCCTTTTCGTGGTGAGAGACGACGACACAGTCTGAGGGAAAAAGAAAAATAATCCAAACAGCAGTGCGCGAGTGTTTTGGCTCTTCGTGGCTCGGGCTTATTACATGGCTCACTACTTCGTACGAATGCGACGACGACAAGAAATACTACGTACGGTACAACTAATAAAAAAAGCAAACTTCACTCTTCTATAACGCGACGACGGCGGCGACACTGCGAAGGAGTTTGAGAAGCTTCCTGGACGCCTTTACGCTTGGCTTGGGCGAAGCCGATTTGAGCTTTTTCGATATAAAGTCTCGAGTTTCGGCCAAAGCCCCTTCGTCTTCTACGCCAATGGCCATGATTTTCATCTCCTCGTCGATGGCGATTTGTAACGCGTTCATTTTCTCGGTTCTCTCGATCGACTCCTTGCGAGCGGCGTCGACTGCTTGGGAGAGCTCCTGTCGAGTAAAGGACCAGCTGTCTCGCGCCGTGAGCACCCCAAACACCTCGCTTCGAGTCGCGTTCGATTCCTCCTCGTCCGCGCTCAAGAGCTTTTGTCTCCAAAGCGTCGCCAGTGATTCAACCGCTGGATCTACCGCACCTGCGGTGCCGTTTTCAATCTCTTGAATCTGCGCCGTCAGGGCGAGCACTTGGTCGTCGGTGAGAGCTCGTAGGCGTTTCGCCAACAACCCTTCGTGTCTCTTGAGCGCAATGTGCCCCTCCATCGCGATTCCTCGGAGTACTATATCCTTAATCTCATCTGTGAGCACCGCCATCGAGCTCACCTGGGATTTCGGAAGTCCCAAGAGCGTCTTCGCCAGGCTCTTCTTTTCCTTGGCTGCGAAGCGAGTGCAGAGCATAGAGCGTTCGCGCGTCAGTCTTTCTTTCTTTTAGCGTGTCAACGACGACGACGAGGACGAGGACGAGGACGAGGATGCTTCGAAACCTTGACGCACCTAAGCGTTTCAAAGCGCTCTTATTCGTCCGTCCCATGTGTACCAGAGGATCCTCTTCACCGTCCTCTTCCATCGAATACTTTGCCAAGTCGGCGGCACGTTCGCGGCCCCACGACGAGGATGAAGAGGAGGATGCGCGGGCGACGACGAAGACGACGCGTCTCGAAGACGCAGACGCGGATGCGGTGGACGTAGACGCGACGCGGTGCGCCATCGCTCGCGTCAACAACGACGTCGACGCCGTGAACGCAAAGGAACGAGCGGCGGCGTGCATCATCATGCGTGCACGAAACGCCGCAAAGTGAGGAGGGGATGTGTGCTTTTTCGCGCACAGACAAAAAGGTGAAGCGTCACTCGCGTTATTGGGGTGGTCACACATCTAGATAATCGTTGAGAATTACTTTTCGCTACCTACGAAGAGATGTCTATTCGTCGTCCCCACCAGTGTCGACGCCGGTGCCGGTGCCGGCGGCGGCGCCGTCGCCCTTTTTAGACAAACCAGAGACGATGTCGTCGATGCGCAAAAGCATCGTGGCGCTTTCGATGGCTGTCTTGATGGATTGCACCTTGACGGCGTACGGATCCCAAACGCCGAGCTCTTTCATGTCGACAATGGTGCCGCGATCACCGTCAATGCCAAATGTGCGAGCGTCTTCTCCTTCGGCATGCTTGGCACGAAGCTTGGTCAAGGTTCTGATGACGTTTGCGCCGCAATTTTGCGCCAACGTGCGCGGGATCACCTCTAAAGCAGCACCGATGGCGCGGAAAGGCCACTGCTCCACGCCTTCAATCTTCGACGCCTCTTCTGCGATGGCGCGGGACACAGCCATTTCCACAGCACCACCGCCTGGCAACAATTTCGGGTCTTGCACTACGTTCCGGGCGACGCCCATGGCGTCAATCAAGTTGCGCTCAACCTCGTTCAAGATATCCTTGCTCGCTCCGCGAAGCACAATGGTGCACGCCTTGGGTTCCTTGCAGTCGACAATGAAGGTGAAGTACTCGTCTCCAATCTTTTCTACGTTGAACAAACCAGCGCCGACGCCAATGTCGGTGTCGCGAAGTTCCTCCACCCGCGAAACAATCGTCGCCCCGCACGCGCGAGCGATGCGGTTGTTATCTGTCTTTCTCACGCGTCGCAACGCCGTGATCCCAGCCTTGGCCAAGTAATGGCAAGCCAGGTCGCTACAGCCCTTCTCCGTGACGACGACGTCTGGCTTGAACTCGGCTATCTTTGCGCACGTCGCCTTGATCCAATCTTCCTCCATCTTGAGAAGCACCGCCCAGTCTTCCTCCTTTGTGATCTCGACGTTCGTCTGGTTTTCACCCTTCTTATACTCGAGAGGGCAATCTAACAGCATGATTCTCGGGTTTTCGATTCTACGTTTCATGCGACTCGGCGCGACGACGTCCTTGTTCATCATCACCCCGCGCAAAACCTTGCAGTCGTCGATGGATCCGCCGGCAATCTTCTCCACCTTGGCGTACTTTTTTATGTCGATATCATTCGTTCCGTCTGGGTTTTTCCTCGCCACGCACATGACGGCGTCGAGCGCCAGGTTGGGCACGAGTTCTCCCATGCGCGCCGTGAACTTGGTACCGATGGAGCTCTTGACAATCTTGAGCATCGCATCGCGATCTTCGACATCCACCGGGAAACTAATCGAGTCAATCACTTTGAGCGCCGCGTCCAACGCCTTCATGTACGCTCGCACGATGACTGTCGGGTGAATGTCCTTCTCGAGGAAAGGTTGGGACAAGTGCAAGATTTCACCCGCCAAAATGATCACAGACGTCGTTCCGTCGCCCGTTTCTTCGTCTTGCGTCCTGGAGAGCTCAATCATAGACTTAGCCGCCGGGTGCGTCACGTCAATCTCGCGAAGAATGGCGTTCCCGTCGTTCGTGAGCACGATACCTACGAGTGGGAGAGAGAAAAGAAACGGCGGGTTCATCGTCAGTCGTCTCGTTCCAAAATTCACTCCTCCAGATTGTTTTTTTTCTGTGTGGTTTTCCATCGTGAACAAACAAACGCTTCCTCCTCTTCTACTCCGCTCTACTTCTTCGCGGTTGACCTCTTTCTCGTCGTCGGTCGTCGTCGTCGTCGTCGTCGAGCGCGCGTCGCGTCTCTCGCACCTCCCGAGGCGTCTAAAATCATCTTCAACATCGATCTCGGTCCGAGAGTCGTTCGTATGATGTCGCTCACCGCTTTCGCCGCCGCGATGTTATTCGCCCTCGCGATCGACCCCGTCTCCCGCCTGGCGTTTTGGTTCATCACCATGATGGGTTGCCCACCGGCGTTCATCGTGTCTTATTATTCGTCGTCGTTCGTTTTAGACGCCCCGCCGACTCTCCGCGGTGTTCAATCTCCCGGCGGCGGATGTCCTCGTCGTCCTCGTCGGGTCCCTCGTCGTCGTCGCGCACTGAGGGAGGACGACCGAGAGAGGAGGGAAGATCTAGGACGATGACGATGGTGATGGTGATGATGATGATGGGTTTT
>Ga0255780_10001173_pt1 | contig 24808 bp, 10 predicted proteins | sample 071ome_32_FD_179978 | JGI IMG/M metagenome (GOLD analysis project Ga0255780, IMG submission 179978) | Coastal salt marsh microbial communities from the Groves Creek Marsh, Skidaway Island, Georgia - 071405AT metaG (version 2) | ecosystem: Environmental > Aquatic > Marine > Intertidal zone >... | reverse complement strand
GCGACGCCCGACACACGTCGTCGACCGGGACGGGACGAGCGAGCGAACGACGATGACGATGACGACGACGATGTCGACGGCGATGGCGGGCGGGAGGCACGCGAGACCGACGAGGGTATGGCGCGGACGACGACGACGGGTGGGAGGAACGCGAGACGCGGTTTTGGATAAAGCGTCGAGTCGCGGCGTCGACGACGACGACGCGCGAGGAGGACGAGGAGGAGGAGGACGGCGGGCGCGAGGTGGAGCATCGATGACGACGCGCGCCGCGACGTCGAACGCGGAGGGGGGCGAGAGCGAGAGCGAACGAACGGCGCGGTTGGAAGCGCTTCGACAGAGATCGATCGAGTTGTTGGAAAAGCAGAGGGAACTCGTGGAAAAGTTGGACGCGAGACGACGGGCGGACGCGGACGCGGACGAGGTGGGGACGGCGGGGACGGCGTCGAGGGCGAGCGCGTATTCTGGGGCGATGGAGAGCGCGGCGAGAGTGAGCGCGATGTTGGAGGAGATGGATTCGAGACCGGCGTTCGGGGACTCGTTGGCGTTCGACGGCGAGGTCTCAAACGCGGCGCCGACTCGGGAAGAAGCTCCGGAAGCTCCGGAAGCTCCGGAAGCTCCGGAAGCACCGGGTCCTGTTCCGGTGGTACGCGAGGAGGAGGTTCCTCCTCCCGCGACGCCAAGGTGTCGAGAGAGGTTGAATATCGTCATGGTGGCGAGCGAGTGCGCGCCGTTTAGTAAGACGGGCGGGCTCGGGGACGTCATGCAGTCGTTGCCAAAGGCGCTCGCCGAGCGAGGACATCGCGTCATGGTGGTGGTGCCGAGATATAAAGAGTATCCCGAGGCGTTCGATACCGGTGTGAGGATGAGGTTTGACGTGCTCGGGAACGAGACGGAGATTGGGTACTTTCACGCGTACAAGGATGGCGTGGATGTCGTCTTTGTGGATCACGGCGCGTATCACTTTGTACGGGATTCGATTTACAGCGGCGAGCGCTCGGACGCAGCGTTCCGCAACGCGATGCTCTGCCAGGCGGCGCTTGAGGCGGTGTGGCACGTTCCCTGCGGTGGCGTCCCGTACGGGGATGAAAACTTGATATTCGTCGCCAACGACTGGCACGCGGCGTTGCTTCCGGTGTACCTGCAGGCGTACTATCGCGATCACGGCAAGTTTGAGTTTGCGCGCAGTTGCTTTGTCATTCACAACATGGCGCATCAAGGTAGAGGTCCGCTCGATGAGTTCAACGCGCTCAACCTTCCCGGACACTACAGGGATTACTTCCGTCTCGATGACCCGATGGGCGGGGAGTGTATGAATATTATGCAAGCCGGACTCAGGCTCGCCACCAAGGTGATCGCCGTGAGCGAGGGCTACGCCTGGGAGATCACCACGGACATGGGTGGCTGGGGTTTGGCCCCTACTATTCGCGATTTCGGCGAAGGTAAGCTTAGTGGTATCGTCAACGGCATCGACCTGAACGAATGGTCGCCGGATATCGATCACCACTTGGATAACGACGGGTACGCTCGGTACGCGCCGAACGCCGAAGCTTTGGATCAGGGCAAGCGACAGTGCAAGCTGGCGTTGCAGCGCCAGCTTGGACTCGCCGAGCGCGACGATGTGCCCATCTTAGCCTTCATCGGAAGACTCGATGACCAAAAGGGCGTGGATCTCATCGCTCAAGCCGAGGGCTGGTTGATGAGCCAAGACGTCCAAGTCATTCTTCTCGGCAGCGGACGCGCCGACTTGGAAGACGCGCTTCGCGGCATGGAAAGCCGCCACCACGACAAGTGCCGCGCATGGGTTGGATTTTCCGTCGAAATGGCGCACAGAATCACCGCCGGCGCGGATATTTTGCTCATGCCATCGCGATTTGAGCCGTGTGGATTGAACCAGCTGTACGCCATGCGATACGGCACGGTGCCGGTGGTGCACGCCGTCGGCGGATTGCGCGACACCGTTCAACAATACGATCCCTTCAACGACACCGGAAACGGATGGACCTTTGATAGCGCCGAGACGCACAAGCTCATCGACGCCATGGGACACGCCATCTCAACCTACCGAGATCATCGAGACGCTTTTAGACGCATCCAGTCTCGCGGATTTGAGCGAGACCTCGGATGGGACCACGCCGCGCAGCTCTACGAGGACAGATTCATCGAGGCCAAGTACTCCTGGTAATCCGTCAGTCGTGTAATTTAATCCCAACAATCGCCGCCGACGACGCCGACGACGCCCCGGTGTTCTCATCGAACCGAATCGAAACGAGCGGCGTCGCGTCATCTTCGTCTTATACTGTATACCTATACATATGATATCAAACCTCAACCACTCCCGCGCGAAACCGAAACCTCCCGTCGCGCACTCGCGTCACATCGACGCCCCCGACGCCGGCGCGACGGCTGACGAAGAATCATGTCGAACGGGATCGACCTCGGCGCTCTCCGCGGCGCGCTCGCCGGTTCCGTCAGCGGCGATGCGAACGTCAGAGCGGCGGCGGATGCGCATCTCGAAGCCGCCGCCGCCCAGAGCGGCGCCGCGCTCGGGCTCTTACAAATCGCGAGCGATCCATCCGTGGACCTGACGACGCGTCAGAGCGCGAGCATTTACTTTAAAAACCTCACCAACAAGTCTTGGGGACAGCGAGAGGGGGCGATGCCGATGACGCCGGCGGCAAAGAGACTTTTGGATGAGGGCGAAAAGGCTGCGGTGCGACGCGTGGCGTTGGAAGCTGTCGCGAACACGCCGAGCAAAGTGAGAAGTCAGCTCGTCGAGGCGGTGAGAGTGATGGTTTATTACGATTTCCCCGAAAGATGGCCCGAGGTGGCGAATCAAGTGTTGCAAAACTTGAATGAGGCCAAGGCGAATGAGAGCGGGAAGCTCGTCGGAACGGTGTTGGTGCTCGGTGCGTTGGTTAGAAAGTACGAGTTCAAGGATGAAAGCGAGCGCGTGAACATTGATACAGTCATCGATGTCGTGTTCCCAAAGATGCTAGAGATTCTTAAAGCCTTGGCGGTGTACCAAGGTCCGCCGAACGTGGAATTGGAGGAGCTAAAGAAGGCTATTTGCAAGACGTACTGGAGCGCGACGTACATGCACTTCTCGCCAACCTTGCGAGATCCCGCGGTGTATCGCGAGTGGGTGAGCACACTTCGCGCGCTCATCCTCGCACCGATTTCGACGGAAGGAATGCCGACCGATGACAAGACGGAACTTAAGCAATGGCCGTGGTGGAAATCAAAAAAGTGGGCATTGCGCATCATCAACCGTCAGTTTGATAAATTCAGCAACCTCAAGCGTCTGTCACCGGACCTCAAGATGCTCGCGACAATTTACAGGGATGAATTCGCGCCGCAAATGCTCAATGTGTACGCCGAGCTTTTGAACTCGGTAACCGCGGGTGCGGCTGTTCCCGATCGAGTCGTCAATCTGAGCGTGACGCATCTCACCACCGCCGTGAACACTTCGTTCACTTACAAGGCTATGGAACCATTCTTGGATCAAATGTTCGTCAACATAATATTTCCACTCGTGTGCTTCACTAACGAGGACGCCGAGCTCTGGGAGGATGACCCACACGAGTACGTACGAAAGACGCAAGACTTTATCGAGGATATGTACTCGCCGCGAACGGCGGCGATCAACTACATCTGCGAATTGACGAAGACGGGTAAGCGAATGAAGGATAACCTTCCGAAAGTTCTAGCGCACGTGGTGTCCGTCTTCACCAGATTTCAAGCCGTGCCGCAAGGCACGCCTTTGGACGCCAAGTTGCGCGCTGAAGTTGATGGCGCCTTGGTTGTCATTGAAAACTTGCATTCCACTCTCGAAGCACACCCAGAATACAAGCATCAGCTCGAACAGATGCTCATGGCTTACGTGTACCCAGCGTTTGGTTCCGTCCACGGCCACATCCGCGCCAAGGCGGTGTCGTGTGCCGCCAAGTTTTCTGGCATTGAATTCACCGACAAGGAGAACTTTATGCGTTTATTCTACGTCGTCGTCAATGCGATGAAGGATCGGGATTTGCCGGTGCGAGTCGAAGCTGTTGTGGCACTCGGTGCGTTCGTCAACGCGACGGATGACGTCTCCGCTCTTAAATCTATCTTGCCCGAGTTGCTCGATGAGTTCTTCAAGCTGATGAGCGAGGTCGAGTCCGAGGATGTCGTGTACACCTTGGAGACGATTACGGAAAAGTTTGGCGAAGACATCGCACCGTTTGCTCTCGGAATGACACAAAACCTCGCCGCTGCGTTCTGGAAGGTTGTGAACGAGTCAGAAGCCAAGGAGGAGGAAGAGTATGGGCTCTTGGCGAGCATTGGATGTTTGCGCGCAATGGCGACGATCCTCGAATCCATCTCTGGCTTGCCTCACATGTATCCAGACCTCGAAGCCGCGGTTTTCCCTATTCTTCACAAGATGATTGGAGAACAAGGCTACGACGTCTTTGAAGAAGTTTTAGAAATCCTCGCCTACTTGACGTACTTTACTCCGCAAGTCACCCCACGCATGTGGGAGCTTTGGCCACTGATGATTCGAACCATGGATGACTGGGCGTTGCAGTACTTTGACAACTTGCTCATCCCGCTCGACAATTACATCAGCCGCGGGACCGAGCAGTTCCTCGCACCGGGCACGCCGTACGTGGAAGACACTTACAACGTCTGCAAAAAGGTTCTTGAAGGCGACTATCCCGAAACGGATTGCTTGGCTGCGCCCAAGCTCATGGAGTGCGTCATGGTGAACTGCCGAGGAAGAGTGGACGTGGTAATTGAGCCGTACGTCAACATTGCCTTGGCGAAACTGCCCACGGCGGAGCTTCCGTACTACAAAGACTTACTCATGATGACGTACGCGCACGCGATGCATTACAATCCAGCTCTCGCGCTCGCCGCTACAAACAAAAACGGCACCACGTCCCAAGTCTTGGCGACATGGTCTCAGATGCTCAACCAGCGCAAAAAGTCGGGCGAGCGCAAGTGCTTCACCGGCGAGCACGCCAAAAAGGTTTGTGCACTGGGTTTGATTGGTCTCTTGCGAGCGCCGTCGCAAATGCTGACGCCTGAGCTCCAAGGCGCAATGGGCGGCATCTTGAACACGCTCAGTGATTTGTTGACTGATTTGCAGACGCAAATTGCCAAGCGCAAGGAGGATGAAGCCAACGGCCTCCGCAGAGACCCGTATGACTTTGACGACGAGGAGGAGGATTACGACGGTCTCGATATTGAAGACGACGACGGAGAGGACTTGAATTTCGATGAAACGACGCTTCGAGCGCTGGCACAAAGAGCTGGAGCGGCGAATCCATTCGCTGGCGGCGCGTTTGGAGACGATGATGACGACGAAGATTTCTGGTTCGATGACGACGAAACGTGCACTAGCCCTCTCGACGACATTGATCCATTCATATCGTTCTCCGAGCTCATGAATGAAATGCAGTCGAGCGACCGAGCCGCCGTGATTCAGTCCAGCATGGCTCAGCCCGAAGTCGCAGGCAAGGTTACAAAGTTGATGTCTCACGCGCAGGTGCGCGCCGTTGAGCACCCTCTCGAGCGCGAAAAGGCTCTGCAAGAATCAACAGCCGGAGCTTTGTCGTAGAGATTTTCTAGCTACTATCAATATATGTAATACACTCTCACTCTTCTAGGTCAATTATTTTCAGGATGCGCGCCATTTCGTCTGGTAAATTTGCGTGCTTGAACGAAATGTTGAAATTTTCGACGTCGTCTCGCTTCACCGGCGATAATCCGGCGAGCGTTGACGTCGGATCGATTGATTTCAATCTGTAGAGATACATCAGAATCCAGTCGTCTGGGCAGTGTACGTTGATGAGTCGCCCGCTGACAACCTCTCGCATACATTCCCATACCGATGCCGACGCTGAGATTGGCGCCGAGACAAAGACGACGCGTTCGACAATGTTTTTACCCTTTGCGCCCGCAGCGTGTAAATGCGCCAGCGTGCTCTGGACCACGTACGCACCGACGCTGTACGAAACCAATGTCACCGGGCGGTTGCCGTGCGCTCGAGAGAGCAAGGCGTGAGCAATCTCTTCTCCCGCGATTTCAGCCTTGTTCCGCGCCATCGTCCACGGACTATCCAAGAAATCGGACGCTCTGATGAGCGCCACTGGCCAGGCGACTGCGCTCGCAATGGACGCAAGCGCCGTCTGCGCTAGAATTTGTGGCGCAGCAATCGTCACGGCGAAACGTTCAGCGATGAATTTGATCGCTGTTCCTAGCTGAATCAATGTACTCGGTTCCCAGTTGAGCACGTATTGCTCTCCCGTCTTGTTTACCCAAGTTGTCGACGCGTTCTGCTGCTGCGCCGGCGACGGCGTGCGGCGATCCGTCGAAACAGTCTCATCGAGCTCTTGCACGAGATTTTCTATTTTATCGTCAAACTCATCCGCGGTCACGCTCGGTAATTGTAAACGAAGCTCAATTGGGCGCGCGACAGCCTCCAAAGCCTCCAGCGTCATCGAAGATACAGCCTTATTGAGCGTCGAGTACGAATGCGAGCGTCGCATCGCCTCCGGATTGAGCGATTGACACGACAGCAGCACGCTCCCAGAAACCACACCAGCGGCAGCGGCGATCGACTTATCCCCCCTCTCCACCGTCACCACGGTTGATCCATCTTCCGCGCGCTCGAGAGAGACCCCCAAGGTTCCAGGTTCGGAAACCACGACGACGTATTGGTTATCCTTTGATCCCCACGCGCGCAACAAATCGCCTTCTTCGCGCAAAAATCCGGGAACAAACAGGTGCATCGCGAACTTCCTCCCAGCCCCACGAAGCGGAATGTACTGAAACCGCTCCATCTCTTTCGACGTCCGTCGCATCATCTTGTACCCAGTCAAACCAGCCCCCGTGGCGCCGAAAACTGCCGAACATCCTCCCAGAGTCGCGAGGATGCCCGTGGTCGTCGCGCCAACCGCTCCGAGCGCGTTCAACGACGCCATGACCGCCGGCGCCGCCACGCCCCCGGTGACGAACAACAACGACCCACCGATCGCAGAAGCCGCCCCTACTTTCGCCATTCTAGTCCACGACCAGGACGAAGAAGCCCCGTTCGCGTCGTCCTCGACTGCTTCCTCGCCGCCGCTCGCCGCTTCTCCATCCGGCGCCGAAACGCGCAACCTCTCCGCCGCGGCGTCCTCGCACTCCGCGAACGCGTGCCATCCAATCTTCACACCGTCGTTCCCTTCATTCCTACGTCGAATCCACGCCCGCAGACCCGCTCGAACGTCCGCGTCGTACGCTCCGCTCGCGACTAACGCGCGTACGATTTCATTCGCGTCGAGTCGACGTAGAGCGTCCGCGTCGCGCCCGCCGTCGTCGGCGGCGTCACCGCTCGTCGTCTTCGTCGCTTCGACCGCGCACGCCCGAATCGTCGCCCCGACGCGTTCAACGCGCGTCGCGTCCCAGTGCGCCCCGGCGGAAAAGTCACGCGCGAAGTCTACGCCCGACCAATCGAGTCGGGCCGTCGTCGACGCGTCGTCCATTGTGAAACCAATCAGCGCGCGTCGACGAACCCCGCGGATCGGTGACGGGGGCGGCGGCGTTTCCGTCCGTCGAGCGGGGGCGGTGAAGTCGGGTCGGGTCGGGCGGTCGCGCGCGTCGGTGTGTGGACGAAGATTGGATTGGACGTCACACCGAGACGCGAAAAGCCGTCGATCGAGAAACCCGGCGCGCGACGACGGGGATCCGGGAGCGAGAGGCGCGGATAGAGAGGGTCAGTCGCGATGGCGACGATGCCTTACCCCGAACGGTGCGTGCGCGCGCGCGCGACGAGTGAATGAATGAATGAATGAAAGATGAGCGGTGGATTCAGGAATGGAATGAAAAAACGAATCAAACCCGACGGGAGCGACCGACGAAGAGACGAAACGCCGATTGGGATGATGACTGACGACTGCGCCGGGCAATCCGATCGAACGCGCGCCGCAGGTTCCACGCCGCCGTGCGCGTGGGTTCGTCGAGCGCGGGACAATCGTTCTTTTCCGACGAGACGAGACTCCTCTTGTACGCGTTGGACCGCCAAGCGACGCACGGCGCCTTGGCGACGGCGAAGGAAGAGGTGATGGAATCCGACGCGGTATCGGTGGGAGGAGACGAACGGTTGCTTCGGGCGATGCGAAACGCGTGGAGTGGGTTGGGGACGATGCCGAGCGCCGAGGCGATGCGACTGTACGTGAAGATTTTAGACGAAGAGAAACCAAATTGGTGGGATCCAAAGGCGATGGAACGCGAAGCGAAACGAACAAACAAGGGAATGTTGCAAAGGAATGGATTGAGAGCGCTTCCAGACGGTATCGCGGAGGAATGTGAACGAGGTGGGGGCGCGACGTGGACGTTTATGGAGTACGGTGGGAAACGAGCGCCGCCGAGATTTCAACACGCGGCGTGCGTCGTCGGGGATAAAATGTACGTCATCGGTGGATCTCACCGCGGGCGGTTTCTCTCGGACGCGCACGAATTAGATTTGTCGACGTCGACGTGGAGGTTGTTGAAGCCGCGGCCGGGATCGACGCCCCTGCCTCCGTGCGCGGGACATCGTTTGGCGTCGTGCATGGGACAGGTGTACGTCGTGGGAGGACGGTTCAAAGGGTCCGATTCGAACGACATGGACGTGTATCGCATGAAGATGGCAAACGGTGAAGTGGATGAGATTGAGTGGGTGCGCGTGGAGACTCGTGGGGACGAGGCGCCGTGCGCGAGACGAGGCGCGAGCGTCACCGTGTTGAACGACGGATTGAAGCTCGTCGTTTTCGGGGGCGAGTCGTTCGATCGCAGCTTTCTAAACGACGCCTGGATCTTGGACATGACCTCGTACACGTGGAAAAGAATCGAGTGCTCGGACAAGCAGTCGTTGCCTGAAGCCCGGGCGGATCACACGTCCACGCTCTGGGGACCCGAGACGCTGGTGGTTTTCGGAGGCACCTCGGAGACCAAAGTCTTTGACGACGTCTACGCGCTCGATTTGGTGCATTACAAGTGGAGCGCCATCACACCGCGCGGAAAACCTCCGCCACCGAGAGCTGGACACTGCGGTGTCTTGCTTGGAGACGGTCGGTACTGGGCGCTCGTCGGTGGAGGCAACAACGCCCGAGGTTTGACAGAGTGTAGCGTTTTGGACTTGGACGACATGTCGTGGGTCGCCCGCCGTGACGCGTTCGTCGCGCCGCCCGTGGTCGGTGAAGGCATGACGCTCTGCGCGCTCGGTACTCGCGACGGATACGAAGCCATCATCGCGTTCGGAGGGTATAATGGTCAGACGCAAAATGAGACGCAAGTGCTTCTCGTGCCAGAGGATTTCCCAGATCACGAGACTGCGAAGAACGGTTCGGTGAGTTTTCCCAAGAATGACGCGACGAAAACCGAGAGCGACGCCGCGTCTGCGAGCGAAACAGACAACGGATCGACGTCTTCATTCATGGGTTTCATTAAATCGACGAAATCGTCGTCGAACACGACGACAACGACGACGACGGGTGATCCGAAGCAAGAACCACCGACGGACGCGCGGACGCCATCCTCCGCCGAAGACGTTCGCCGCGAAAACGCCGAATTACGCCGATCCCTTCACCGTCTTCGTTCCGACGCCAAAATCGTCGCCGACGCACACGACAAACTCGTAGAAACCTGCAACGCTCTCGAACGCGAGCTCGGCGCCGAGCGCGAGCGTTCATCAGAATTAGAAGAGAAGGTCCGAGCGCTCGCCGACCAACTCAAATCCGTGGGCGGTCACTCTGGCTCCTTCTTCTCCCCGTAGCACGCGCGCGACGCATTGAAACATAGCAAAGACGCGACGCGACGCGTTTCATCTTCTCTCGTTGTAATTAGTGAAAGAAACGACGTTTCTCACCGGACGTCCTCGCGATTGCGAGCGTTTCGCCGCGCGAGGGAGACCAAAGGACACTTTTTGCCTACCCGGGCGTGGACTTTTCGCAAACTTCATTACGACGCGCGAGTCGGCGAGTTGGCGATCGCGAGCGGTCCGGTGGTGCGCGGGCGATCGATCGTACGACCCGCGAGCCCTCATGGCGCGGCGGCTCGGTGTCTCGTGGCTTCGACGTCGCGGCGGTGGACGCAAAGCGGTGGACGCGAACAACGGCGTGGATGGGCTCTCACCGATTCAACGCGCACGCGACGGCGCGACGGTGGCGCACGACGAGGAACGATCGGCGAAACTGGCGCGGGATCGTAAACGGGCGTATGAACGCGTCTCATTCGTGTTGCTCGCGGTGCTTTTGTGGGCGACGCTGAGGTTTGCGTTCGGAACGTTGGTGTCGCCCAACGGACCGTCGAAGACGGTTCCCGGGGGAGCGTTGTGGTCGATGGCGCTGATTTGGGGGTGTTCGCACGTCGGCGGGGCGAGCGCGCAAGCGATGGGGCTTCCGTCTTTGATTGGGATGCTCCTGTCGGGGTTGTTGCTGAGGAACGTGCCCGGTGGGTTGGTGGATGATTTACCAGAGAAGTGGTCGAGCGATATTCGAGCGGCGGGTCTCAGCGTAATCTTAATGAGAAGCGGGTTAGAGCTCGATCTCGACGCGTTTCGGTCGATTGGATGGGCCGCCGCGAGGTTAACCGTCATGCCGGGGCTCTCCGAAGCCATCACCGCGGGACTGTTTTCGATGCTGATATTTAAGATGACGTTTCCGCTCGGCATGTGTTTGGGTTTCATTCTCGGCGCTGTGTCGCCCGCAGTGGTGGTTTTGGGAATGTTTGAGCTTCAATCGCGAGGATACGGCGTAGAAAAGGGGATCCCATCTCTCATCGTCGCCGCGGCGTCGTTCGATGACGTCGTCGCCATCACGGGATACACCATTTTCAAGTCTTTCGCCCTGGGCGGTAACCACGACGGCGGCATGGCGTGGACCGTCCTCCACGGCCCGACGGATGTCTTGCTCGGTTTAGTCGTCGGGACTCTCGGTGGAATGTTCTGTGGGATGACAAAAGTTTGGGATGTTCGTTGGAAGCGAACGAGCGCAACGTTTATGCTCGGTATTTTTTTCATGTTTCTCGGGCGAAACTATGGCTTCAACGGCGGAGGAGCGATGGCGTCGCTCGCGTTGGGCATCTCCGCCAATAAGTGCTGGTCAACCAACAAGCCACATCCGCGTTTAACAACCGGTCCTTCGGTCGATCACGCGCACGGCGTCGAACACGACTTGTCAAAGCTTTGGCGATTCATCTTTCAACCCTTGCTCTTCGGCGTCATCGGCGCGGCTGTGAATTTCAAAGACGTGACGCCGTCGACCATTCCAAAGTCCATCGGCTTGCTATGCATCGGCCTCGTCATTCGGCTTCCCATGGCTTTCGCTGCCGTCGCAGGAGGTGCAAAACCGCTCACATTTATAGAAAGATTATTTGTAGCTTTGGCTTGGATTCCGAAAGCCACAGTGCAAGCGGCTCTGGCTTCAGATCCGCTCGATTTCATCCTCGCGCACGACAAGAGTGACAAGTACGTCAAGTGGGGTAACGACATTTTGACGACGGCTGTCTTCTCAATCATTCTCACGGCTCCGCTCGGGATGGTTATCATCTCTGTCCTTGGACCCAGGTGGTTACAGTGCGATCATCGATCCGCGGCGGTGGCGAATGGCGACGGCGGCGCCGATCTCATGGAGAAGGTGGAGCTGCAGCGAAGAAGCTCAATCGAACAACAAGCTCGACGAACCAGCATCGGCGACGGCGACGGGCGGTATTCGTTCGACGGAGGAAGTCCGCGCGCAGAGGTGAGTCTCAGAAACATCAGCGCCGACGCCTTCTTCGAGAGAAGCCGAGATGGGTCGATTCGAGACAGAGAGGGAAGCGTCATCGGGAGCGTGATTTCCGACAAGGATTCTCAACCGGCGTTCAAAAATGCCTCTGCAAACGAAAAGCTCTTGTACCACCTCGCCACCTTGCGCGAGCTCGCATCAGACTCCCCGGATATCTCACCCGAAGAACTGGCGCTCATCGAACAGGCGAGCGCTGGCATTGAGGGCATCATGCGCGAGCACATGCCGAGCAACACAAACATGGACACCGCCGGTCTCTTTTTCCGCCGAACGTCCGCCACCTTTGCCGATCTCGACCTCCCCGCGCCGGGTGAATTCGACGACATCATCGCCGACGTCGAGGTCGTGGAGACCCCCGAGCGAGGAGACGATCGAGGTGAGACTGTTAACGGCGACGAGCGGGTGTAAAACGAGAAGAAACGCGTTGAATCAAACCGATTCGTAATCCAGTTGTAATACAAAAGCGCTCCCCGGTGAAGAACAAAAACGCCAAAATCACGCACGCGCACCGCATACACCCATGTCAGCCTCGTGTGCGATTGCGCGAAACACCACCGCGCGGTGTAAGAACCCGTCGGCGTCGACGCACCGTCGGCGCACTTCGTCTCGCATCGTGCGTCGCGCGTCGTCGTCCGAAACGTCGTCGTCGTCGCCGGAAGAGACGCCAGAACAAATCCTGCGCGTGAGCAAACGAACCTCGTTTGAGGGTTTGAAAGCGTCGAGACGCGTTGAACTGGAAAAAGCGGCCGCGAACGGAGACGATGCGCGGGTGAAGAAGATTGAGTGGGCGTACGACGCGCTCATCGCCGAGTCCAAGGCGTTTTTTGATGAGAGGGTGGCCAAGGATGAAAACGCGGAGACGAGGTTTCAGCTCGGAAACTTTTATCAGACGTTGGAAAAGTTTGAGGACGCGGAGCGGGAGTATCGACGATCGATCGAACTCGGTACGAACGTGGATGCGTGTAATAATTTAGCGATGATTTTACAGGAGAGAGGGGAGCTGGATGAGGCGGAAGCGTTTTATTTAAAGGCGTTGGAACCGGATGAGAACAACGTGGACGTGCTCTTCAATTGGGCGACTCTCAAGCTCAACGGAAGACAAGACTTGAATTCGACTCGTATTCTCATAGAGAAGATTATTACGATTCAGCCCGAACTCAAAAAACATCCTCTCGTCAAGGCGTTGAGAGATGATGATGATGACGACGATGATGAGCCATTTGTGCCTCCGATTTAGGAGAGCCGATTTATTCACTTTTTATTAGATTTGGTTGATATCAGAAAATGTTCTTCTACTTAGTACAAAACAACGCGCGCTCGCGTCGATCGCAATGTTGATCGACGCGTTTTCTTGCGAGGGCCCAAGCCTAGGACCCGCTACATATCCATTTCAAACATCTCGTCGTCGCACATGGCGGGAGCCTGTTTTGACTTTGGCACGTACGGCGGCACTTCCCACCGCAACAACCCCCAATTGATCGACTTGAAGAAAGGATGCGCCTTGATCTCTTCTGCACCGGCGGCATTCCCGAGACGGTTTACCGATTCGCGCTCTAAGAGTTTCTTGACGCAATCCTTGAAATCTTCGCTCATGGGCACGTCGGTTGGAAACACAACCGGCGCGCTCGAAATGTTGTTGAAAGTTTGCTCTCGCGTGGAAGCCTTGAAAGGTGTCGTCCCGTACGCCATCTCGTACATGAAGATTCCTAGTTCCCACCAATCAACCGCCCCGGAGTGTCCTACCCCGTTCAAAACTTCTGGCGACAAGTACTCCTCCGTACCGACGAATGAATTCGTAAACGTGAAAGGCTCAGCCATGAGTTTCGGGTTGGAGCCGTTTCGCGGCAGTCTTGGTGGCTTAATTTTCTTCTTCGCCGCTTGTCCTACCGCGCGCGCGCCGGCGATCCAATGCGGATTGCCCGGCTGCACGTCGACGTGCGGCTTGCATGACGCGCAAAACGACAAGTCAAAGTCGGTGATGACAATGTGACCATTTTTGCGCAGCAAAACGTTCTCTGGCTTGAGATCTCGATACACGAAACCGAGCAAATGGAGGTATTGTAAAGCGACGAGCACTTCGGCGGCGTAAAACTTTGTCGCACCCTCGCTTAGTCTCTTGTTGGGCACCTTTTGCAAGTGCTCGTATAGCTCACCTCCTTCACAGTACTCCATCAAAAAGTACACGTGCGTCGACGTTTGAAACGAAGCAAAGAGCGTCGCGATGAAAGGGTGATCGACCGCGTTCAAGATGGAAGCCTCCGTCTGCAAACGATGGAGCTTGTTTCTGTCGATAATTTCCTTCTTCGTGAGGATTTTCAACGCGAAAACAACATCTTGCTGCTTTGCTAGCGAGACGAGGTGCACCGTGCCGACGTCACCCTGGCCGATGCGTTTCACCGGTACGAAGTCGTCAATCGTGAGTGGTCTCGTGTTATCCTTGGTCACCTTTCGCAGCGCCTCCCAGTGTCTCCGGTTTTCGTTTTGGTGCGGCTTTTGGTCATTCATCAAACCCGTCATCGCTTCCCACGGCATGGTGAACTCCTTGTCCTGCGCCGTGGCGCCCGCCACGAGCATTGCAGCGCTCTTAGACCTCGCCGCGTTGTCTTCATCGTTACCCTCAAACGTAACCTCAGCGATGGTTTCGTCCTCAGTTGTCTCATCGTGCGCTGTGATGTCCACCTGTACACCGGCGAAGAAGCGCACCACGCCTTGGTCGTCTCTCACCGGTGCCAAAGTGAACATGTTCCAAAACGGCTTACCAGCCTTTGTGTAATTCAACAACCGCACCGTGCACTCACTCCCAGTTTCGATCGCTTGGCGAATCTTTGCCACTGCGGTGCGATCAGTCTTTGGGCCTTGCAAAAACCGACAGTTACGACCCAAAATTTCCTCCGTCGAGTACCCGGTAAACTCTAAGAACCCATCGCTCGCAAACACAATGGGATGATCCGGAAGCGATGGATCGGTAATCACAAAGCTCTGCTCGATTCGCTCGAGCGTGGAGGCGAGATCGAGGCCGGCACGTCCAGAAGATGGGACTGTTTCCGTAGCGTCCAACCCTTCCGCCACCCGCACCGCGTTTTCCACCTCGCTCACTCTTCCCAACGACACCGCCGCCGCTCTCGCGTCGTATCTGCTCGGCACTGGCACCCCATTTTCATCGAAATCAATCCCTCGCGCCCCGGTGGACGCGTCTTTCACCTCACTGACATCCACTTGCACGCCGATGTACTTTGCCACCGTTCCGTCCGCCAGTTTCACCGGCGCCACGACTAGATAATTCCAAAACGGCGTCCCATCCTTTCGATAATTCAACAACCGCACGCTCCATCGATCGCCTCGTTTTATCGCCGCCCTCAGTTCCGCGACATCCTTCTCATCCGTCATCTCCCCTTGTAAAAACCGGCAATTTTTCCCGATCACCTCGTTCGCCCCGTACCCCGTCATGTGGAAGAACCCGTCGCTCGCGTAGACGATCGGGCAGTCCGGTTTCGTCGCATCGCACACCGTAAACGTGTGATTATACGCCGCGAACGCGCGCGCGACGAGTGGATCTAACGACGGCGCGTGCGCCCCGCCCGCGATCGATCGCGCGTCCGTGTCTTCGTTCGACATTCTCGTCGTCGCGTGCGTCTACTCAGCACGACGAAATGCAGCCCGACGACGACGGACGCACGCGTCGACCCGCCGAACGCGTCGACCCACCGAACGGTCGCTCGAGCACCCTCACGCGATTGTCGAGCGTCGGGACGCCGACGTGTGACGACCCGTCTCTCCCTCGCCCCGCTGTCGGACGACGCGACGCGCACTGAAGCGAGCGAGCGCTTTATCGCCGCTTGAGTCGAGCCCCTGAACTATCTTTGAGTCATGACTCGTCGGGATTCCACAGAATCAATCGTTGTTTTTGCACTTTTCCTCCAGGCGACGTCAGACGACGACGGACGACGACGACGATACCGACGACGATACCGACGACGATACCGACGCGGGGTGGTCGGGAGACGAGATGCCGCGTCGGGGTTGAGCCCGTTTACCGTCTTCGTTTATTATCGTGCGACGCAGAGCGACGCACGACGACATATACGGTCGTTACGTTGACACACAGAGAACGAGCGCGCGCGTGACGGAGAGCGACGACGACGAGCGACGACGACGACGATGGAGAGCGACGACGCAGGAGAAGGTAAAATCAACGGCGTCGATGGGGCGACGGTGCGGATCCACGCGCGAGCGCTGGGAACGAACGAGTGCGCGAGGACTGGCGCGTGCAGAGGAGCGGCGGACGCGTTGGAGTGCGTGGAAGCGTGGGCGGATGGAACGATTCGGGACGACGCGATGCGAGCGATGTGTGGAAGAGACGATTGGCGAGCGGTCGAGGCGCTGGGGCGTGAGCGCGGGGCGAGCGCGTCGAGCGTGGATGCGGAGAGCGGGTGGAGCGCGACGCACGCGTGCGCGCACTTGGGAAATTTGCGGTCGGCTCGAGCGCTTTCGAGAGCGTGCGGAAAGTCGTTCGATTGGGAAGCCCCGGTGGATGGGCGCGGGCGGGCGCCGGTGGATTTAGTGAGTGAGAAAGTGTGCGTGGCCAGGGGGCGACGGGGGCGGGCGATCGACGTCGAAAAGGAGGTTGAAGGGAACGACCAACGCGAAGACGAAGACGAAGCGGATGAAGAGACTCGATTCGCGTACGCTTGGGGGTCGGGCGCGAATTTTGCGCTCGGTACGGGATCGACAGAGACGGAGCGTCGACCGGCGCGCGTTGAGACGCTCTTCAAGGCGAACGTGCAAGAGTGCGCGACGAATAAAGTGCACGGACTAGCCGTGGACGTCGCCGGTGGAATTTGGGTTTGGGGATGTACGAGAGACGGCGTCCTCGGTTTGGGTCGCGAAAACCGCGAGGAATCCACGGCGGTCATCTTCCCGACGCCTCTTCGCGGTTTTGGTCTCGCTAGTGACGTGAAGATTGTCAAGGTTTCAGCAGGATTGGCGCACAGCGCGGCGACGACGAGTGACGGGGCGCTGTACGCGTGGGGATGCGGAAAGGATGGCCGATTGGGATACGTCGTCGTCGACGAAGACGGATGTCTCGACGGTCTCACTGATGAAGAGCGAGAAGAGCGACGATTCACGCAGTACCGACCAAAGAAGGTGCCAAATCTTGCGGGGGTGTTCATCACCGACGTCGCGTGCGGGGACTCGCACACCGTCGCGCTCGACGCGAGAGGTTTCGTGTGGACGATGGGGTCCAACGCGCGCGGACAGCTCGGCTACTTCGTTCCCGATCGATCCAACGACGGAGAAAAGTGCGGGGCGGCGCCGAACGAGCCGTGTTGTTCAACCGCCAAGCAAGTGGAGTATCTAAAACATCGTGAACTCGTCATCACGTGCGTGTCGGCGTCGAGGCATCACACACTCGTTGCAGCGGCGACGGGGGATGCTTATTCGTTTGGCCACGGATCCACGTCCGTTCGACGCGTCGCAACGCCCAGGCACGACTTTGTCTCTTGGCACCAGGTAGACCCCAGAATCGTCAAGGTGTCTGCCGGCGTCGAACACAGCGCCGCGATGACGAGAGACGGATGGGTGTACGTTTGGGAGAGCGCTTCGGAACATTTGCAAGCGAAAATGCTCAAAGGTTTACCAGGCGGGTGCGCGGCGGATGTGTCTTGCGGCGCGAACCGATGCGCCGTCGTGAACGCTACCGGCGAGGTGTACACGTGGGAGACGTCGTCCGGGAGACGCGTCAACGCGCCGTTCGGTACGTCGAGTGGTGGACGGTTTGCGCTCAGCGGAGCTTCACCGAGATCATTTGGCACGTCGCCGAGGTCTCTCGAGTCGCCTCGAATGAACACCGTCGATGACGTCGGCGACATCCTATTGACTCGCGTGCGGGGTTTGAAGGGTGTCGAACGCGTTTTTGCGGGAGATGCGCACTTTTTAGCGATTCAAGTCATCACCAAGCCGCGATTTTCGTTGGGTAGGCTGGATCCTCTGCGAAAGAGGCGCGTCGTGGAATCAGAATTGGATAAGCTTATTCGAGACATTGGTGCCGTTCCGGCTTCTCCGTTGGACGCTTTGCGAGGCGAAGACGACGAGGAGGAGGAAAATCGCAGGCGAAACGAAAACCAGGTGGACGCGACGAAGACTTTTCCAAGCTTGGTATTGCTGGCGCAGCACGCCGTCGCGAACGCATACATCGAGCCGAGGAACGCGCTCGATGTCGTGCAACTTGCCGACCAAATCAACGCCGTCGCGCTCAAGCGGTACGCCATGGAGTACGTCATTAAAAACCTCGACGTCGTGCTTCTGGAGACGCCGAAGAATGCTTTTCACGAGATTGATAACCAATATCTCAAAGAGTTGACAAAATTGATGCGCTCGGGCGAGGTGGTGGATGGATGGAGCGACGACGCGCTGCAGACGCGATGCGAGCACGTTGAGAGCTTGGAAGAAATCAAACGCGCGTCCAAAACGTCTAGTCGACGCGTCAAGGTCATTAAGAATGACGCCCGCGGAGACGAGGACGTGGAGCCGCCGACGAGCGCGGCGAAACCGCCATTGGCAAAAATACTCGCGCAATCGCGAGACTCGCCGACGGCTGGTCGAAGCGTCGACAACTCGCCCAGAGCGTCGAGATCGACGACGAAGACGCGTGGCTCGCTGAGCATGTTCCTATCCGGCGAACTCGAAGGCAAGTCGCAGAATTCAAACAAGTGGTCGTCGCCGACGACGACGTCTACTCAGAGTCAAGCGTCACCCGACGACGAAGAGCGACTGGCGCGACAGACGCAACGTCTCTCGCTACGCGAGATTCAATCTCAGCAAGAGCGCGCGTCGGCGAGCACAGCACCGTCGACTTCCGTGGACGCGCCTCTCGTCTTTTCGCCCTCACCGGCTCATCCCAACGCCGTGTCGCTCGGTGATTTAATTCGGCGCAAGCGAGGCACCCGCTCGAGCCCCGCTTGGAATTCCCCAGTCGCCTCGAGCCCGACGGGCGCGCCCTCCAATTTGCGCGACATTCTCAACGCCGAAGCCGCCGAAGCGGCGCGACGAGAGACGCATTCGGTGACGACGGGCTTTAACGTTACTAAATCTCCCGGAGACAGGTGGTACGTACCGACAGAGGCGCCCACCGCGAGTCTGCGAGACATTTTGGACGAGGAATCCGGGGCGAGAGACGACGCCGAAGCCGCAGAGCTCGCCGCCGCGCTCGCCGCCATCGACGCGCAAGAGACCGCCGAAGCGCTCGAACTCATCGCCAAGAGCGAACGATCGTCATCATCAAAAGACAGGCGCTCGCGGAGACCCGGCGCTTCTTCGGCTGCGCAAAACCCGCGACGCGGCGGCGGCAAAGGCAAAGGCAAAGGCAAAGACCCCGTCGGCGCCGAGCCGTCGCCGTCGACGACGAAACCCGCGAATGCGAATGACCGCCGTCGGCGACGCAAATCCGTCCAACCACAAAACGCCGACGTCGAGACGCCGCGTCCATCCGCCCCGTCCTCCTCCACCGCCCGACGTTCTCGTCGTCGTCGCACCGATGGCGAGAACGGGCCGGCGGCGAGAACGACGCGATAGCGATAGCAGAGTAGCAATATAGCAGAGTAACAATAGCAGAGTGTAGCACCAGCGCAGCGCCTTTAGCAGAAGAAACCGAACCGACAGACAGTGCGAGACTTTTACAACATGGGCCATACATACACACACACACACTGGTCGGTCGGTCGGTCCCTCCCTTAGGGCGGGCTTCCAACCGACATCGACATGGACATGGGTATGGACGACGACGACGGTTTCGACATCGACGACGACGACGACGACACACGCCCGCGCGCGACCGACGCACGGCGAAGCACACGCGCGACAACGCACGAAAACGCACACACCTTTCGTAAGCAGACAAGATGCGCGCGACGACGGTTTCGAACACGGCGGTGCGCTTCGCGACTCGTAAAGCCCTCAACGACAACAACGGAAGAACGGCTCGAGTGACGACGCCGGTTCGACCGAAGAGAGCGGTCGTCGCCAAGGCGGGACCGAGCGGTGATGTGAAAAAGGTTGTCCTCGCGTACTCTGGTGGATTGGATACGTCCATCATTCTCAAGTGGTTGCAAGACACGTACGGTTGCGAGGTGGTCACTTTTACGGCTGACCTCGGCCAAGGCGAAGAGCTCGAACCGGCGCGCGCCAAGGCTGAACAGTTTGGCGTCAAGGAGATTTTCATCGATGATTTGCGCGAGGAGTTTGTGCGGGATTACGTGTTTCCGATGTTCCGCGCGAACGCCGTGTACGAGGGTACGTACTTGTTGGGTACGTCCATCGCGCGTCCGCTCATCGCCAAGCGTCAAATTGAAATCGCCAAGCAAGTTGGCGCTGACGCCGTGTGCCACGGTGCGACGGGTAAGGGCAACGACCAAGTGCGATTCGAGCTCGGTTACTACGGTTTGAAGCCGGACGTCAAGGTTATTGCCCCGTGGCGCGAGTGGGATTTGAACTCGCGTACCAAGCTCTTGGCGTACGCCGACGCCAACGGCATTCCGGTTGCGCAGTCCAAGCGTCAAGACGCGCCGTACTCCACCGATGCCAACTTGTTGCACATTTCTTACGAAGGTAACGCCTTGGAAGATCCGTGGGTCGAGTACTCTGAGGACATGTTCACCCGCTCTGTGAGTCCGGAGAACGCCCCGGACACGCCGACGTACATTGAAATCGAGTTTGAAAAGGGTGACCCGGTGGCTATCGACGGCGTTCGATACAGCCCGGCGGAAATGTTGACCAAGCTCAACCAACTCGGTGGCGACAACGGCATCGGCCGCCTCGACATTGTCGAGTCTCGCTTTGTCGGTATGAAGTCTCGCGGCGTCTACGAGACCCCGGGCGGTACCGTCTTGTACACCATCCGCCGCGCCCTCGAGACGGTGTGCCTCGACCGCGGTGAGATGCACTACAAGGATCAAATGATGCCACAGTACGCAGAACTCGTGTACAACGGCTTCTGGTTCTCCCCGGAGCGCGAAATGATGCAAGCCGCCATTGACAAGTGCTCCGAAAGCGTCACCGGTACTGTGCGCGCCAAGCTTTACAAGGGTAACGTCATCGTCGTCGGTCGCAAGGCGGCCAACTCTCTCTACGATGACAAGCTTTCCACTTTCGAAGAGGATGGCGGTGCATACGACCAAAAGGATGCCGCTGGGTTTATCAAGCTTCAAGCTCTTCGCCTCCGCACCCTCAAGGTTGCGCGCGAGGGCAAGTAAGAAACCAACTTGTAATTCGCTCAACAAAAATTTATTATCCAAGTAATTGTCAAAGGCAGCGTGGACATCGACTAGCGTTCTGATTACTGTACATTCCTTACACGTTGTTGTCTAATAATTCGAGCCTACGAGTACTGCCGATGCCGTGAGATTTGTCTTCACATCGCGAAAACGCCGCAGCTTCAAACATGCGCACAATGTCAAAGGGAATCACGGAATCATCCGGTGGAGGGGGCAAGAGTGCTGGGTCGTCGCAACACGCCGCGTACGCTCGAGCGTACGCAGGCACAAGCGCTTCGGGCCATTTGAACTGCCGCAGCCTGTTTGCGATGAGCGATTCCAACCTGTTGTGAATTTCCATGGCGCGCTCATTCGCATTCTTCTTCACCGAGATCTTTGTCTCTTTTCTCCACCGACGCGCTCGATCCGCCGTCGCGTCGAAGGACATGCGCGCAAAGACGTCTTCTATTTCTTCTCTGGGTCTCGTTGCGGGAGACTCACTTTCAAAATACATTTTGAGACGAACCTCGGCCACGTTTGCGACGGTGTTTGACGGTCCCAAAGCCAACCAGTGTGAACGCTTCGCTCCGCCTTGTGATTTCTTCGCGATGCGCTGTAAAGCGAGACTGGCGCGACCCATGAATATATTCTTGTTTTGCCTTTGATGAAACACGTCGAATGTGACGCAACTGACCGAGTCTTGGCGTCTACGATTCTGGCTTTCGTTGTCGCTCGCCGCTTTGAACGCAATCGCGTGATTCCAAATAGGCACGTTCGTCGACGTTTTAGCACTTGTCTTCGTCGAATAATCACCGTGCGAGACAACGACGAAGGGATTTGAATCCCCGGACAAGTTTCCAACTCCCATACCGACGGCTCTTCTCACGATGATGCGCAACTCTGTTTGCGCATCATCCTCAAAGTACGCGACGACGTTAATCTTACCTAGAATCTCCACGTTCTTGGTCGGTTTCCGCCACTTTGTCTCTCTTTCGGCGGCGTGTGGATCACTCGGTCTCGCCGCCTTGATGTCTCGAACGCGCACCGAGTACTGACTCAATAAATCATCCTCTCCCACTAAATCGTGATCCCAAAGCTCAAACAAGACGAACGATTCCGACGCGCGATCAATCTCTCGAAACTCAAACTCCCCGCGCTGCCACACCGGATCGAGCGTCTTTTGCAGCTTTTCCGTCGAAAACGCATCTTTTGGCTCGCGTGCGTGCTCGAGAGCGAATTCTTCATCCAGATGCGGATTCTCCCATGCGCGTCGCCTCGCCGATTTCACAGCTTCCAAATGTTCAACGCTTTCCCCTCGGCGCACTAATTTCACCTTGACGTACGGATCGCTGAACCCATTCATATCGGAAGCCTTGATCCCGCTCGCGCTCAAAACGTGTGCGTGTAACACCCCCGGCCGAGTCGCGTCAAAGAAGGCTTTCCATCGAAACTTTCCAAAATCCTCTGGTACGTTTTCCTCGTAATTCAGCTTAAACCAGCTTGACCGCGACATCCCGAGCCCACCGCTCTCGGCAAACAACCGGTTCACCGGAATCTCGACGACGCCAAGACAACCATCCTTTCGCCTTCGTTTATCTCGAATCGATACCCTCACCACGTCGTCCGTCAACGTCTGCGACGCGTATAGCACGAATTTCGTCTTAAACTCGTACTCGCGCAATCCACCGCCGACGCCTCGTCGTCCTCGCGATGCTCGTCTCAACTTCCCAACTTCCCCGCACTGCCGTTGCCTCTCCGCCGCGTACGCGACCGTTGACGTTTCATACGCCGTAAACATCCCCGCCCGCGTCCTCGTCAACCTTTCCACGCCTTCCTCCTTCGGCGCCAACTCGCACGTTCCGTACGGGTCCATCCTTCGTCGCGACGCAGAAGACCCGCCCGCCCTCCGTCCACGACGACGGCTGCGTGATTTCACACCCAGGTTCCGACACCGCGTGAGCTCTACGACGAGTCGGCGCGGGTGAGAGCTGTCGGAATGCAATGCTGACGAAGCTCTGCCAACAACCGTCGCGCGTTCTAAACGACGTCCGTATTCATCGTAGCGCGTCGTGAATCCCTCGAACGGGGACGAGGACGACGATGCGTCCGATTCTTCGCCGTCATCGTCGTCGTCAGACGCACCGGAAGACGAAGACGAAGACGAGGAAGCGGTGATGACTTCTTCTTCGTCGTCTTCATCATCATCCTCTTCAGAAGACATGACGCGCGCGCGTCGCGTTGTGAAGCGCCTTCTGACTTTGTTGGTCAATCGCTGCGTGCGGTGTGAGATTGGCTATCGACGACTATCAGTGTTACAGAAAAATTACGAATACGACCTTCTAACTGCTCGATGACGCCTGCGATGCGGTTGTCGAACAGGCAAAGGCGCGAAGGGCGTCGTGGGCGTGCGATCGAGCGGCTCGCGCGAATAAAAACCGGCGAGCGGATGGATCGGCACGCATGGCGTCGACGGCAGAAGTGACGTCGACGGGGTGTAAGCGCGCGTTTTCGAGACTAGAGATGAGTTTGTTCATCGTCTCGGGTTGGCGCACGGCGCTGAGCACGAGAGCAAATGGATGGGTGGAATACTCTGTTCGTAGCGCTCGCACGGCTTGCGTCGCGTCGAGCGTCTTCAACGGCGTCAACTTTGCGGACGTACCAGCATCTTCGTCGTCTGTGAGCACGCCGAGCGTGCCACGAAGCGCGCGAACGAGTCCAGGGATGAGCGTCGGGTCGTACGCGCAATCAGCAGCGAGGATGAAATCAGCGTTCAGCGCCGCCATCTCGCTCGCCGACGCGCGTTCCCAATCGAGCGGACACACGCGCACTGGCGAACGCGTCGCCACGCCTGTCGTCGGCGTCTCATCTCGCACCGCATCCGCGAGCGTGTCGCGTCGCATCACATCAAACGTGCAGCACTCCTCGCCATCCATCTCTCTGTTTACTCGCAACGTTTCGTAAAGATTGGTCAGCGTCGTCTCGTCGCGATCCGTCAGCGTCAACGCCGCGGGTTCGCACCGCGCCAACAGCGTCCCCGTCACCCCCGTCCCACTCCCGAGCTCGACGCACCGCCTTCCTCGGACGAGTACATCCCCGTGATTCATCACAATCTCCCCCGCGACGAACCCGGCGCTCCACGCAAAGGCACCCGTCGATCCAGCCAACGCGTCTCTTCGCGTCCTCGCCCGGGCGCAATCGGCATCCGTCGAGCCCAGCGCGTACTCTTCGCGCTTCTCCCTGTGTTCGACGCACCCCACCCTTCGATCGCCCGCTCGATCCCCGACGTCATACATGAATGCCTTCACGCACCACCCACCGTCGACGTCCTCCACCGCGCCTTCCGCTTCGTTCGCCTTTTCATCCGCGTCCGCTTCGTCCAAACCAAAGCTCGCGCACGCCGTGAGCGTCTCCGCGAGCGCGTCCTCTAAAACCAATCCTTCCTCCTCGCTTCTCTCGATCGCCTTCACCGCTCGTCTCGCCGTCATGCTCGCGTACGCCTTGGAGTATTTCATGCTCTTCATCAGCGCCCGCGACAGTCGTTTCTGTTCGTCCCGCGTCAGCGCCGGCGTGCGCTGTTTCCTTTCGCCGCCTCGCGTTGTCGATTCGTTTTCATCGTCATCGTCATCGTCATCATCGTCATCGTAATCTCTACGACGACACGCGCGAATGAGCGCGTCCGGATCCACCCTCGCCAACGCGTGCGCGAGAACCACCGCGTCCGCGCCCGCGCGCGGTGTCATCCGGGCGAAACGTCCGCGACGCGCTGCCTCG
>Ga0255780_10001172_pt1 | contig 24840 bp, 25 predicted proteins | sample 071ome_32_FD_179978 | JGI IMG/M metagenome (GOLD analysis project Ga0255780, IMG submission 179978) | Coastal salt marsh microbial communities from the Groves Creek Marsh, Skidaway Island, Georgia - 071405AT metaG (version 2) | ecosystem: Environmental > Aquatic > Marine > Intertidal zone >... | reverse complement strand
ACTTTGGGCTTCAGATTCGTCGTTGTTAGCCAAAGCATCTTGCATTTTATCAAATGCCTCTTGAGCCTTTTGGTATATCTTTGATGCTGACGCCATAGCCTTACCTTAATCAAAAATGTTCTCTAAATCTTCATCGCTGATAACATCATCGCCCGCGCCTGCTTCCGCCTCTGGCGATACCGTTTCTTCGGGAACATAGAAGTTATCAAGCGGAATATCTTCGCCATTTAGGCGAGCAATACCCTGCCTAATGTAGAATTTATATTCAGCAAGCGCTTGCCGGAATGCCTTTTCGCCTTGCGCTGTGCTCAATCGTGCGAGCGCTGCAGAAGCCTTCTCGCCCTCTTTCTCAGTGATCTGCCCTCCGCCGCGAAGCGATTGGAACGCCTCTTTAAACACACCGCCTTGCAGTTGCTCAACGCGACGCATTAACTCGCTGTAGTCCTCTTGGAACGCAGGCGCTATTTTATCAATCACGCCTCTTATTGTGCCTTCCGCCCCAAGTATTTGGCCTAAATTTGGATGTGCCTCTAACGCATCAATTAAGTCAATTGTGCCGTACTTACCCGCTAAATCTAGCAAATCGTTTTGCTTTTCCTTGCGCCGCTCAAGCTCAATTTTAACCGCTGCAGGCTCAATAAGCCCAGCCGCCGCTGCGTTAATTAGCATCTCATCGGTTAAGCCTCCAACTCCACCGCCTGCGGCGCCGTCCTCTCCGCCGCCAAGTATGCGCTCTGTTATTTTACGCTGGGCTAACGCCGCTTGACGCTTACGCTCCATATCTTGGCGTTCTCTAAACCCTTCTAGCGTTGATGCGAAAGACGTTCCCTCTTCGCCCTGAAGCGCCATGCCGGCGTCTTTAAGAGCGGCAAACGCCAAAATCATACGTTGGTTTTTTGTCAGGTTTTGCGTCGGGTCTAACGGGATCGGGTTTTCTAGCTCACCCATCGTCTTCAGCAAGCTCGCAAAAGATGATGTATTTCCGGTGCGCGATTTTGGGTTAGGTAACGTGTCTGGCTTGCTCGCTAAAGGGTCTTCGCCTTGAATATTTGTCATATTTAAAGGCGTCACATTATTATTTGCGGGCGTCACCGAAGCGCTCACATTTTGGAATGGCTCAACTAGCTTTGGCCCAGTGTCTACCGTTAACGATGCGTCATCCGCCGTAGGAAAGCCCTCGGAAAATATGTCATTTTGCAAACTTAACGGGACATCTGGAGGCGTAACTTGGGTTCCTTCCGGCATAATAGAAGGAGTTCTGACTAGCTTACCTGTTACCGGATCTATTTGAAATCCCATTACTTAACTCCTCATCTCATCCAACTAAAGGGGTTGTCCATAGTACCTGCAAAATTCTGTATCCCCGCAAACGGACCCATACCAGCCATACCAAATCCCATACCAATTGAACCCAACGCACTTAGCGTTGGCCCCATACCGCCTGTGGCTGTGGTTGTCGTTCCGTATCCTGTCGGGATAGATCCAGCGGTTCCAGTTAGAACGCCAAACTGCGTTAATGGATACTTCATACGGGCGAGGTAGTCTTGGTAACCGGCATCAAGCCCTGATTGGCTTAGCGTTCTTTCCGCTTCACCGGCTGTCATTTGCGCGTTTAAGGCCGCAAGTTGATTTCGTAAACCGCTATCAGCTAGTCCACTTAACCCCGCCGCCCCTGCGCCGCGCAATCGCGCAGAGCTTAAAGCCGCAGCTTGGTTAGCCAACCCTGTTCTCTGGTCTAATCCGGCTTGCGTTAAGGCACGCTGTTGCTCTCGGTTTATATCACCTGTAGCCAGACCCATTGCCTGCGCGAATGCTTTCTCGCGTTGCGTCGCGGCGAAATCGCCTGCAGCTCTGCCGTATTCACCGGCGGCTACGCCTTCTGCTACGCCATGGCGAGATCCACCAAAGGCGCCGGCTTTACTTGCGGCTGCACCTAACTGGCCCATGCCCTTTTGCTGCGCGCGGTAGATGTCGTCCATCCCGCGATTAATAACTTCCTGTGTGTACGGCGACATGTACTTTGCCATATCCACATCAGCGATACTACCGACGTCGCCTATGGTAGTGCCGGCTAATTCTGGAGCTTCAAACTCACCTAGGTCACCGTAAATATCACTAGCGGCTCCGTATAATTCGCTTCCGTCGTCTAATTCACCATACCCTGCAAGCGCCGCCTTCTGTAAGTCGGTAAGCCCCGCAACGCGGTCACCGCCGTAGCTCTCATATGGGGTTGCCAGAAAGTCCTCTGCAAACGGTATCACCGTGTTTCTCAGGAAGTCTTCCTGAAACTTTGGCATACTCCGCGTTTCTGTTGTCTTTGAACCCATTATGATAACTCCATCACATAGTGCCTGTAGATTTCGCGGAACGGTGACGCATCTACATATTTATCGAACCCAATACGGCCATCTGCCTCTAGGGCGCCTAATTCAGCTTTTTTGGCTAAACCGGACAAAACGTCGATCGCTTCGTTCATCCACTCACTCATCTTAGTGCCGCCCATAAACTCAATCTTTAGGTTGTTTCTTTGAGGGTGCTTTACAACGACCGTTGTTATGGCCGCAACTAGCGTGTCCTCTAATCGGACCAGCCACATAACCGATCCCTCATCTCTTATATCGTCCTCAATATCCTTCAGCGTGACATTGTTGGACTGCCGCTCAACTGCAGGCGCTATCATCTCTAAGCCCATATCAAGAAAACGGTCAAAGTCTTCTTTTAGTAGTGGGAGCACAGACACTCGCGGCTTTGGATATAAATGTACAACATTATCTTCCATATTAACACCCCTAGCCGTGAACCCTTGTGATCGCAAGCGTCGCCGCAGGCGTATTTGGCGCGAAAGCCTGCGTGAACGCCTCTAGCCTACCGCTTGTACTGTCAACCGCTGTCATCGCCTCTAGGTAGTCACCGGCGTTAACGTCAAACTTAGCAGATCTAGACACAACTAATGTCGCGCCATTCTGGTGCAACGTGTTTTTCATAGTTGTGCTTGCCACGTCAACGCCATTGATCGCAGCCCAAAAGTAAAAGTTTACAGTGCTAGACGAGCTGCTGGAGATTTGCGCAGAAAACATGACAAGGTATTCGCCGGCTTGGTCGAACACAATGCGCGTCGGGTTGGTGGCGTCTTTACTGATGCCTTTACTGCTTAGTGGGTCATCAAAGAGAATTGCTATTGGCGATGAGCCGCTAGGATATGTCAACGTGGACGACCTGATAAAATTTGCGTGGCCGTCTTCAAGTATAATTTGTACAAATTCACCGTTCTTTGAGACAACAGGGTATCCGCTTGTCTCTTCCCAAAGTATGACACCATTTTCAGACGGATTATCGTCATCCGTTTTGAAGCCTAACTTTGATAGGTTTGATCTAAGGTATTGCGTAATAAGCCTACCCCACTGGCGTAGGTCGGAGCCAATTGGCGGGAGGACGGGGATTGGCATTACCTAGTACCCCCTGCCTTTGCATTAACTCGCATCGTACCTACGTTCCAATCCGTATACGGGTCACTACCCTGAACCTTCATGCGTATTTGGCGACCAGAAAATCTAACAGACGTCGGGTTTGACGGCGTATACGGTCCGTGCGAAAACTCTTCGGCGTTGGGATAGTACCTGCTTTTAAAACTTATACTCACATCGCCTTGCGTCTTTTCGTCAGGAATAAGGTCTGTGACCTGCATGATCTGGTCGCCATTGCCTAAACTGATCGCGCTTGTTTCCGCGTATACAATCGCCTGATCTGCGCCGTTCAGGTATGAGCGGCCAACTTCGTGGTCGTACACCGCGCCATCTGCGCCTGCCAACATTGAATACTCAAACACGCCCTGTTCTGTGCCTGACGTTCTAGATAACTCCCCAATAAGCCAATGCCCCTCGCGGTAGTCATACGCGACATACTTATCAATTTCGTTATCTGTACTGCTAGATGACGGGTAGAACCACCAAATTTCGCTGAACTGGCCGTTTGTCCAAGCCCAAACTTTACTGCGTTGGCTTGTATTCAAATCGTTGAATACATAATCATGGACGTCACACGGTATTTGCGAAACGACGTTCCCGTCAAATCGGTAAAACGCGCCCTTGCCCATCCAGAATGTACCGGCGTCAACATCAGCCGCCGCCTTTCGTGATATAATACCACATGAAGTACCTACACGCTCAAAACCATATACATATGGTGGGCCAACGTATCTTGCGATATGCGCATCAACGTCAGTAATAATTAAGGTTTGGCCGCGTGTGCGAATTCCGGTTTCAATCTTGCCTGAAGTTTGCAACTCAATTTCACCGGCTTGGTTTAGAGCCGTCGCCGTCCAAGACGTGTTATCTTCCCTGTCGCACCACCTAACTAAGCGCGGAGAATAACCCGTCACTGGGTCTTGGCTTGTGCATCCAAGCGCAAATATGAACCGCTCCTCTGTAACAAGAATAGATCCTACAGACGTTGGGGAGTTTGCGACTTGCTGCGCCTCGACGGCCTCCTTGACACTTATGGTGTCGATGTCAAAGTCTTCTTCTGTGGCAGTGTTTGGATAAATTTCTAGCTTCGCACTACTGTCGTCGCTTTCAAATACGACGGTATTTAAGCCAACCTTTAGATCATCCACAATAAGTTCAGTTAATGTGGCAAGACCAGTTACTTTAATTTTGACTGATGGCGTAATACCATCTGAATCATCAACGTCTTGGAGAGATAATGTGACAACGTATTTTGTCCCTGATGATAACCCAAAAACATATGTCTCAAGACTTGTCACTGCAGACGCTGCGCTTTTATCCCAACGAACTTTAAAGTCAGGGGATCCTCTGTAAACCCAGCCAGTGCCAAGAACCCAATCAGGCGAAGTCGGAGCTACGTCAAACGTACCATTCTGGACAAGCTCAGAACCAGTGACCGTATCTAAAGACCACTCCCAAATCCTACCGTCTGCAGGTGACGTCCCTACCAAATTTTCGCCCCAGTTATCCAAAGACCAAGTGGTCGCCTCGACTAAGTTTCCGGTGTCTGGGCGAGGGTCACCGTAAATGCCTGTCCCGTATGCTGCGTAGCCATAACCAATGTTGACTTGCGCATCCTTAGATCCACTTGTGAGATTTGATGGCGTAATGTCGTAGACTGCGCCAGATGCTAAAGCGGCTTTCAACTCATTATAAGTGCCGGCGGCTAAAAATCTTGAGTTGTCTTGCGTCTGCCAAGAGTGCATCCCGCGCGGCGGGTTTTCTGATATATCATCAATATTTTCATTTTGCCTCCACCCCTTTACAGGCCGAAGCGACCCGTCACGCCACCGGACAAGTGAACCATCGCGCCAGCGACCAGACCCATCAAGGTCTGTGCCGGTACGATAAAAACCGGCGGGGATTTTTAGAGGTATGAGCGGCATTATACATATCCTGACATGTCTTCGTTGGTTGGCGCTGTTTTCCTATAATATAACACAGTGTTCGCCAACTTGTGTTGTCCATGCAAAATTTTATACTCAGCCACTTTTGATAGCATTTCTGATGCCGTTAATCCCATGTGATTTTCAGAAGCGTATCTAGATGACGCGCTATAAAAACCGTCAGTGGCAGACAATATCTCTTGATCAGTCAGAAGCTCTTCGGGGACTGTCCAGCCATCCTCTTCGCTTCCAGTAACGCGCTTAATCCTACAGTAAACAGTGGGCTGGTTATCAAGCTCATTTTTTAAGTCAATAACAGCCTGATCCACCTCTGCTTGGGTAGCGTATACATTACCTCCGTATCCGTATTCTTCTTGCATCATGTAGCTCCTAATATATGTGAAGTTGAACCTGACCATGTAACCGAACCTGTGCCTATCTTAGCTGCACCGCCTGATCCACCGGCCTTTCTTACCCCAGCCACACCAAAGTTTTGCCTATAATACCCATCACCACCATCAGCGCCCCAGCCACCGCCACCGCCTGAACCGTTTACGGCAAAGCCTCCGTCTTGGACAAAGCACATTCCAGATTGGCTACCGTCTGGACCTGAATCATCGCCAGCACTGCCATTTGCACCGCCATCGCCGCCGTTTGCGCCGTGAGTAGTAAACGCAGCCGCGTTACCACCAGTTGCACCTGTTCCTATTTTTCTGCCACCGGCAGCCCCTTGGGTAATATAATTACCAGAGTTGTATTGGTTTTGTGTCACATAATTTGCGCTGGTCCCTGCGATCTGGCCCCCACCAGCGCCCCCTGCGCCACCTCCTGAACCCGTAACACCCGCGTTATCGTCGCCCTCTTGACCAATTGCACCGCCATCCGCGGTAACTGAAAATGCAATATTACCATTACCTCCACCAGCACCGCCGCCGCCATAGGAGCCTCCACCACTGCCACCGCCGCCGCCGATCCAGCCTGAGCTTCCTATATTTATGGAGCAGTTTGAGTTACATTCGATGGCAGGGCCACCAGCTTGGCCTAACTGAGTATATACGCCTGCTCTTACTGCTGACTCGCCACCTTTCCCAATAATAAACCCATTAACTGTCACGGTAAGTCCGTTGGGGAAGGAGCCAGCTATCAACATAGCAGGAGTTGACGTGTTATCAGACCAGACGTAGACGCCGCTGTCTATGATTACAAATAGCTGTAAGCTGCCATCCCAGCCGTCTGCTATTGCCGCTGCCCTCATATCCCACTCACCCTGAGTGCTACTTGTTAAAGTGTAGGTGTAAGTTGTTGGCGCAATATATTGCTCAGCTCCCCTAAAATCTCCTATAGAAATAGTGGTTCCGGCTGACCCTGTGGGAATAGTATACGGGTCTACTGCGTCAGGGCTTACAAGCCCGCCGCCTTTATAATATTCACTCAAAGATATAGGAGTTGAGCCACCAAACTCATTCTGAATGTTAAGCATACTTAAATTTGTGGTAGCTAAAGCCATTAAGCACCCCCATATGCCGTTACATTACTTTCTACAGTAAGCGCTCCAGAGCTTGATAGCTTAAAGCGGTCAGTTGACCCATATTTAAACTTTAAGTCAGTCCCCGAAACGTAAATTGTCCAATTTCCTAGCGTCAATCCTGTCGCCGCTGTCGCGGTTAAGCCGCCAGTGATATTAATATTACCAGTGCCAGTGATATCACTTTCATTAAGGTCTAAGTTGCCGCCAAGTTGCGGCGTTTCGTCGTCAATAACTTCTGAAGGTATTGCAGCGCTGAGAGTGGCAACCGTCACTTGCTTCATAACGCCATCGTCGTTCAGTATGATTTGGTCTGTGGTCGCCACATCGACAGAGGACGCGACAGTATCACCGTCTAAAACGTTTAGCTCGTCGCCCGTAGTTGCAACTGTCGTGGCGGCAGAGGTCGTTCCAATTTGAAATGCACCTTCTTTTAAGACTATAGGGTTCGTCCCATCAGCGTTTTCGTTTACCTCAGACACAATTGTATCTAGCGCCGTGTTTATCTGCGTCCCCCAAGTGTCCTCGGACGCCCCGACTGTAGGTTTTGTAATCGTTATAGCCATCTAAGTCTCCTATGCGGCATTTGTCCAAACTTTAACACTTTCAGAAGCCTCTGTCCAACTTGCGCTTAGCGGAGCTTGCTCAGTCCAAGTGTCTGTGCTTTCTCCCTGTTCGCTCCAATTAGGCAATCTAGTAGAAGTGCCGTCGCCCGTGTAATATTTAGAATATAGATCAGGGTTAGCCGCCATATAAGGCAGCATATAGTTTTCTATGTAGTCTAGTGCTTCTTCGCTAATACTGGCCCCAGATATGTATCTAATTATACGATTTGCATCATTTGCGTTAACATAACCTATGCTACCGTTATGCACAGAGCCTAAAGAGCGACCGCCAACTATTGTGTTTACAAATAAATCTTCTTCTGGCTGAAACCCAACTACAGACCTTAGCACACCCTCCACCAGAGCATACTTAGTAACTAGGTTGTCATAATAAGGCGGGAACGGATTTGGGTAAGCCTCACGCCAACTCTCAGCAACAAGCTCTTGGAAGTCCCAAGTAAAGCGCACCGCAAACGTCGGCACGCCGGCTGTGATATCTTCTGCCGCCAATATATACTCTTGAAAGACCGATAACGTATCCACATCTGGAGAGCCGGCGGTTACACCCTGCGGGAAGAAGTTGGAAATGACAGCGACCGTCGCAGTCTCAATAGACGGTGCGCCTAGCGTCACATCATCAACGTCGCAAGTTTCACGCTCAAACACAGGAGCCGTATCTACCGTTGGAACCCCTAGCGTGATTTCGTTAGCGGCCAAAACGTCTGTATATTGCGGCGTCGCGCCATCGACCACAGGAACGCTGGATGTGATATCGTCTGCAAACAGGACATCGGTGTAAACCGGAGTTGCCCCGTCAACTACTGGGGATCCGGTTATGACGTCATCGACTGTTACCGTTTCGTCTTCAAACACAGACGCCGTGTCCACCACCGGCGTGGCGAGTGTAATTTCGTCGGCGGATAGTACGTCTGTATAAAGCGCGGTGACGGCGCCGATCGTTGGTGCGCCAAGCGTGATATCGGAAATCGGTACTGTTTCTTCCTCAAAAATAGAAACAATATCAATAACCGGCGCTGAGCTGGTGATGTCGTCAGCTTGAAAATTTACGGTGCTAAAGTTTATATCACCGACTGAAGCCGAGGAAAGAGGCGTAGCGGCTAGGGGATTAAAGCCTAACATAACTTAACGCCTCCTTAATTTACGCTTGGCTCTCAGACCATGAAATACGACCTGATACGCTAAATGGCGTTGATGAGTTTACTGTTGACGGGTCTTCTGTGAGGGTCGCCACAACCGTTAGAACATCTGGACCATCTGGGAACGGCTGGTCGCCGCCCAGAATTGAGTTACCCAATGTCGCCACGTCGCCTAACGCCTGAGTGGTTAGCTGTTGCGAGCGGGTTGTCCCAGTGTCCCCAGAGGCTCGGAAGGAGAATAATGCAGCGCCCCCAGAAATTGTGTCGTTGCCGCCATGGTAAATTAACTCAGAAAGTGACGGGTTTGTAACACGCTGCCAAGCGTTTGTTGATAAAAGTCCATTAAGTATCAACTTAATCTCAGCGGTATGCGTCGTAAGAATAGACACCTGACTTAGAATAAGTTGCATCCTGTTAATAATTTCACGCTCACCAAGTTTTCCAACTGTAGATGTATCAACAGAAGGAGCCAGCCTTACACTAATCAGCGGGATATTTCTTGTCACTTGTGATGCGTCAGCTCCGCCTTCCCCAACATCTAGATCAAGAGTATATGTACTTGTTGTTAACCCTGTTTGAGGATCAGGAGTAGGTAAGGCTGTTGGGGCTCTATCTATCAACATAAGGGTTCTAGTCCTATCTGTTGATGAACCCTCACCAGAAATTCTGGTTTTCACACTAGGCTGGTATGGCTGATAGTATGTCGCAGATGTGCTTTCCGGTAGCGCCAAAACCGTACCTGATGCCAGCCCCGCGCCTGTTATGCCAACCTTCGCAAAAGCTGCATTTAATTGCGCGTCCGGCACTTCAACATGGACAGCATAATTTAAAAATATGTTACCGTTGTCAGGCTCTCGATACTTTTTAAGTGTTTCAATTTCACCGGTGAATGTCAGACTATTTGAGCCAGTTGTACTGATGTTATTACCTGACGCATTAAAGACGTATGCTTTGTCGTCGTCAAACCGGCCATCCATAATTACAGACGTACCCCAGTGCGCAAGCGCTGGAACATAAGAGGGTAAGCCGTTATTTTGGATTTCGTACCGCGCCGGAATGTTTCCAGAGCGCATGTAAGCCTCGGTCTTAAAGTTGCCATGCACAAACTCATGGACATATTGCACCTTACCGTGCTGGTCCTTAAATCCAAACCTCACCTTACCAGCGCCGTACCAAGAGTAGTCAATGTAAGCCATTTGAATTCGTGATAAATCAAGCTGGAAGCCTGTGTACCCAGTTCCGTCAGCCTTATCCAAATTCCACTGTTCTTGCGGAGTGCTGTTAGTTTCTGTGACTGTAATAATTACGCCTTGGGCGTCTGTGCCTCGGTAGCTAGGCGTAATATGGAAAAGTGTGTCACTTGATATTTTTGTAACTTGATAAGACTGCCCCTTGATAACGACGTATTGGCCTTTCACAAGTTGCGATAAAAACTTTGTCCCTGTTCCGTTAACGTCGCCACTGCGAAATGTAAGTTGTGAAGTTCCGGCTATTTGGCGGATTGAAGACCTTACGTTACAAGATAAAGACCCTCCGTCATAACTAAAGAATATACCGTTTTGGTCGTCAAATAGCCCACACTTTAATGAGCTATTGTTCCAGCCTTTAACATAAAATTCTGCGTTACCTTGTATCTGAATATTCGCAGAACCTGATACGCCAGTATCAAGGACAGCCGTGTAGTCATCAATAATAGAGCTAACAGACCTAACGCCATTAAAGTTGTCAGCATTTGATCCTGTTGCTTCTGACACTTCAATCTCAAGTCCCGCGCTCAACCTGTGGGGGAAACGTGTCTTTAAGTACAAATCCCCAGACCCGTCGTAATACATGTCGTCAACTTGAGTTGTAGGGCTAAAGTTTACTGCAAACGATACCTGAATACCTTTACCAGACTGATACCGAAAGTATTTACGAGTTTGCCGTATCATTTGGCTGTCTGGATTGGTGGGCGGAATTAGCTCAACGCCGCCGTCATATGGGCGGTGTAAAGCAAATCCGTCAGGTCTAAGTAGAAGTTGGCTATTGATAAAATATGTTCCTGATGTCGCAGAAGTTTCAAAAGGATCAGTGACCTCTAATTGCGTGTTGCTATTAACATAATCAACAACTCTTTCTATAATTTCTCCTCTATCTAGAGGGATAATTCTTACATTAGAGTAATATCCAGTGCCACTTAAAATAATCTGGTTTGTACCGGCTATGGCGTCAGATCTTGTGTAGTAAAGCGCAATAGTCGTACTACCAAGATCACGAATATAATACACTCTGTTCTCAAGCAAATCGCCGTCTGGAAACGCGCCGGATACAAGCCTAAAAGCGACACTGTCTCCAGTGTTCATGTTATGACTGGTAGGAGTTGAGCTACCAGCTACTGTTGTAATGATTGAATTTGAATTCTCCTCATAGCCAAACTCTGTAGTCTCGGGCGACACTTTTATCGTATCCCCAGATTTAAATAAAGAGTTGAATAATGTCCCGTCGCCGGAGACTACTATTCCGCCATTACTGAACGCAATAGTTCCGTTGCCAGCCGCCGCTGCGACAATACTATTACCCTGAAACGATATAACGTCAGTTATAGGGCTAGATGAACTCCCACTAGACGACAGGCTTACAGCAATGCCCTGTGATGCATTGTCTTGCGACGTAGCAAGTTGGAAGCGGTTTCTGTCTAATGGTATGACGTAATAAGTTGCGCCGCTTGTCAGGCCGCTAAAATGCAGTTGGGATGATGTGTAAACTACATCCGCGCCAGTGGCGAACCCATGATCCCTGTAGTAAAACGCATCTTCGTTTTCAATAAACGAATTTTGCACAGTCGTTTCAATCTGCCTGCCCAAGATTGTTGAGTTGGAAGAAAGTGTAAAAGACATTTGGTCTGCAGACGTAGTAGCAAGAGTATAGTTACCATCTGCCGCGCCTACGAATGAACTACCCAAAACGTGATCTTCATCTGGCGACGGCTTACTCGTAAAGTCAACTGCATAATTTTCCGTAAAAAGCGGGAACCCACTAGGAATAGAAATTCTTATTCTAGAAGTATCACTTAAAGCGTCTGAGCGAGATGAATATAGAGCAAAATACACAGAGCTGATCGCCCTGACGTAATAGATATTACCAGATTTTAGATCGCCGACAGGATTTCCAGATGTTTGTGTATACAAAATAGCATTGCCAGTAGTGAACCCATGTGTGTTAAAAAAATAAGGTCTAATAGTGTTGTCAGTTCTGAAGTAAGTAGTGTTCCAAGATCTGGTGCTACCCATACTAACACTAACGCCTGTAACTAGGTTTGGGTCTGAGGCTAGTCTAAATCTATCCCCAGATTTTCTGTAAACGTAATATGTATCGCCGCTAACTAAGCCCCCAATAGCAGTTCCGCCGCCGTCAGTGTAGAGAACCGCGTCACCCTCTTGAAAGGTATTTTCTGCAATTTCTATAGTGTCAGCATTTGGGTTTATAGATGTTACGCTAAAATTTAAAACAGCCCCAATGCTACCATGGGTCGATAGATCAACTTCAGAGCCATTGTAATTTAACTTAAATCTATCACTACTAATTCTAGTAACTATGTAGGTTCTACCACTAACTAGTCCAGAAGGTTGGGTTCCAGAGGTAAGAGTGTAGACTACAGTGTCACCTGACAAAAAGCCGTGGTTACTTAAAAATATAGTATTCCTGTTATTGTTTAACTGTAGGGGTATAGAAACATGGTCAATCGCATTAACGGTTGCTAACGACATCCTATAAGTGCCAAAGCGGCTAGGAATGTAGGATGTGTTACTTGAACCGCCGTAAACATAAGTAAGGCTTGAGCTGCCCACCGATAGGCTTCTAAACTCAGCAGCGCTACTTCCGTTAGACCATAAACCATTATCTATAGACGCACTATTACTGGTGTCACCCGCAATTAAGTGTATTCCGTCGTTGTCAGAGAAGTCGTAGGAATTATCACTAGTTGTGAATGTATTAATGTGCGATCTGGACGGCCAATTAAAGTTGTAGGCAATATATCTGTTGTAATACATGTGCAAACGATCTTGGGTGCGATCTGATCTGTTTGTAAAGTAACCACCTAAGAATGCGTGCTTATAGGTAGACCTAGCTGGAATGCTAGTAATGTTAATTTTATTAAAATTGTATTGTGCATAATATGCAAATATGTCGCTGTAATAAGGGTACGAATCACTTGAGTTCCCAGTATTGTTTACATATGGGAAAACTCTAAGGCGGTTTGCGTCAATATATCTAGCAATGTAAAATCTACCTCTTTGTAGAGGGGAGATAGGCGTTTCACCAAACGGAATGTCATAGTAGAATGTAAATTGTGCGCTTTGCATATTATCAGTAACGCCAGTATCAGAATTGAATGGCCTGCCGTGGCCATTTGTAAAATAAATATCTCCGTTGTTCACAGTTACATCGTTTGGGTCAATGTAAATTGATCTATTATCTTTTGCGGAGTAATTGTATGGCTGTATTGTGGTCATTGCTTGGGAGGTATTACTCGAAGCCTCTGACGTGTAGCCTATGGTTACTGTCTTAGTGTCAGTTGATACATTTTCTATATCAACATTAGCCGTGCTAAATGTTCTGCCGGCTGAAGCGAAGCTATTTGTTAAGGCAAATTTTGTTCCAGCAACAAAGTCTGTTGGATACTCGGTGGTCACCGTTAAGGTCGAACCCTCTGCCACTCCGTCTGAAGTAATACCGGCAATACTTCTGATTTTAAATTCAGTACCGGAGTATATTGAACCTTGGAATACTTGGGTATTGGTTGTTTTTATGCTTCCACTAAAAGATAAATTTGACTTAGCCTGATAAGTAAAAGTCGTATCATTGATAACAGATAAACTTGTAAAACCGCCATCACACAATGAAGACGCCGTGCCTTGCACTAGGATAGGTGTTCCACGCTGAAGGCCATGCTCTGAAACAGTAACAACTGTTACAGTGTTACTGCCGCTTTGCACCGTAATATCATCTATCTCAAAAGATAAATCTCCGTTACGGCTGTAAAACGTCGGAATGTTTTTAGTAAGCTCAAGCGTTTCCCACTTAGTTGACTGAAGCCCATATTCAAAGTCAGTGTCAATTAGGTTCTCTGGCTGGGACACCCTAATTTTTGAAACTGGGTCAACGTAACTTTCATCAAAGTCTACCGTCTGGTTATCCCACTCCACAAAAATTTGCAGCTCGTCTGCATCATCCATTGCGGTGGTGTCGTAGTCAAGCGTGATGGTTGTAGTGTAGTCATCGTAATCGAACGCGAACGTACCACTTTTGGTGGCGTCATTGAAAAGATAAATAATTTCCCCGCTGGTCACGTTTGTTATCATCAGCAAACGGCGCTTTGGGTAAACGTCATCAAGTAGGGTAATCTTTTGTTCGTCAGCGTCGAACTCGTAATTGAAGACTATCTTTTTTGCCATCTTTTCATCCTAACGCGATCGTAATGCCAATAGCTTGGTCTTGAGTGTAAACGTCATTACTATTTAAAGATAGAAATAGTTCCGCGTTTCCGGTTAAACTTAAAGCGCTGTTACTGTTGCTGCTCTGTATGACATTTCTTGTCAATGTTGTGCCTGAAGCTGTGTAGACACCAGTACCAATTTCGTAGCCTGCGCCATCTTCAATGACGTATGATACAGTGTCGCCATCTACTACGCCTGCATTAGCAAAGCTAGTAAAACCCGCAACGGGCGCCCCAATCGTGACATCACCGGTTCCAGTTGTCGAGGTTTCAACTCTAACTCTACTAAATAACTTAGCCATTTAAACCTACGCTGGGTCTGGAATTTCTACGTCAAATGCGGCAACTGTAAATGTGTTGCCAGAAACTACGCTTTGCTGAGTTGTGAGTGTACCCGTAACCAAAAGTCGAGGAGGGCTTGCTGTTGTGTCTGTAATAGCAAAATGTGTCGCCGTTCCAGATCCGGTAACTGATCCATCAGAAATAGCAGCACATGTGACCTTACGGCCAGATGTGTCGCCATCTGTAGGAGGCCCAAAATTTACTGAAGTGCTGTTACCAAGCGAATAAGTAGTATTTGCTTCAGTAGCATCTGTGGCTTCTTGTGATGTGATATCAATGCGGTTTGCTTCCTGATCAAGTTTATCAAGCGCTGCATCTAACACATAATCTGCAATGGTTGCCATCTTTATCTCCTAGAATGTGTTCACTTGCATACGCAAGCCGGATCCGCCAAATTTAGCAGTTTCGTTATTTGCATTTATACCAGCAATAGCCTGTTGATACAACGGCGCCCAAACTTGTGTTCTCTGGTCATCTACAAGGTACGGCGCTGCGTGCATGAGAGCGCCGTATAGGTAAGCGTCAGGGAAATACTGCAATATCCAGTTTGACGTGTTTGAGTCAGTTAATGGCGCAGTTCTGGCGTAGTAGTACAACTCCCCGCTGTACGTCCCGTCAGGGGTTGGCCAGACTTCTATTTGGCCACCGATGATAGAGTAATACCTCGGGCGCCCAGTGGCGTCATTATTGCCGTTGCGCTGCTTCTGCATGTAGACCGGCGTGACTAAGTCAATTGAGCGCTCGTCAACGTCTAGGTGAAAGCGTACAGCCTCTAGAAAGCCGCTGGGAAGCTGCGTGTAGCGCGCGTCGATGTCTGCAGTGGCTCGCTCTTCCATGCGCCAGTGGCGCACCTTGCGGTCCATGTCAGCTTCGGTCAACGCGATAAAGTCCGGAATAACCGCGTCTAAATCGCTTCGGTTTAGCCAGTTAGATATGGCCGATTGTAATTCTGCGTAGGTTGTAATGCTCACAGCGTACCCGCCCTTGTCCTAAATACTTGGTTGTCGCGGTCATTCAACCACTTGCGAAACGCTTTCGGATCGTCTGCAATCCCCTTGCGCTTCAGCTCATAATACACTGAAAGCGGAATAGAAGCTACCTTGTTGACGTCACCATATCTATCTGGGGTGTCGTTGTACTGGCGCCTATTTGATGCCGCAATTGATGAAACATCTTGCTGCGTTTCAACGACATACTCTCCCTTGTCGGTGACATGCCAGTATTTAGTGATGCCGGTCACTGGATCTTGGCTGAAAAGACGTTTCATGTATCCCTCCAAAAGTAGTGGGGCGACCGAAGCCGCCCCGCCTAAACTCATGATGTGCGTAGGTCGAACACACCAGCGTGCGCCGCCTCGTTAGTCACCTTTAAGCCGAATTCGGCCAAGACCATACTTTTCTCTGCGTCGCCAGTTTTCGCTAATGCGACATTCTGGATCGGACGTAGGTAGCACACAGATGCGTACTCTGGGTCGAGTAGGAACGCATCACGCTCACGCTGAAATCTGTTAGCCGTGACTGACAAAGTCCCGAAGTCGGACAGGTATACGTCAGCCGCACCAATAATAGTGGTTGGGCTATCTGATGGCGCTTGGTAACGCTGTGCCGCGATACCCGCGAAGCCTGACACAACTGTCTTGTTGTGCGGGCCTACCATCAAGATGCTTGGCTGACCGCCAGATGTAAATGCTTTTTGCATTGCATCTTTTAGCATCGCTTCGGTGAACGCGACCTTACCGTCGTGTGTTGCGTCGGCAGTGTCAGCCGCGTCTGTACGAGCGTTTGTGCCGTTGCCTGCTGGTGAAGCACCGTCAGTTGTACCGCCGGTTGCGAAAACGTCGTTTGTCGCAATCCACGCGCCTAGACCACCTGTCTCACGCGCCAGCGCTGAGTTGCCGGCATTTTGCGCGTTATTATCCGTAAGGGTAGCTTCTATATCCCTACGGAGTTCTTTGCCGCGCTTGGCCAACTGATAGCTAAACTCATCATTGCGGCCCGCCAAATCCTGTGCGCCCATGTTGTCTGAAACAATCAATGTGCGGCGTAGGATGTGCGTGTAGTTACCAACGCGAGTTGTTGCTGTTGTGGCATCAAAAGATGTCACATCATCACCATCTATGCGTGGTGTTGTGTCTGTGGCCGAAAGTGAGTCAGTCTGCCATTCAAAATATGTGTTAGACACATTTTCTGAACCGATGTTAGATTGAAGTGGAACTTCTTCAGGCGAAATATTTGAGATAATATCTGCCAAGCTCTCACGGATACCCACTGCGTCAAAAGACGTAAAGGTGTTTGATACGATTGCCATAATGGCCTCCTAAAGTAGAGATTTGATTGCAGCCGCGGCATCTTGCACACGGCCAGTTTGACGTACGCGCTGTAGCGCCTGTTGCTGCGAACTCTTCGGTTTAGGCTGCGTGTTACGAGATCCAGCTTTGAGTGTCTTGGTCTTCTGCGTCTTCGGCTTTTTCCGAGCCTCCGTTGCGCGTGTCTGACCTTTATCGTACAACATTGCTTTCCTCGCTAACTTCACAAGCGTTGCATTCGTTAGGCCGTTTACATCTTCTTCACTAAAACCTTCATTTAGAAGGAAAGCTCTAAGATCCTTGGCCTCTTTCGCGGCGACGGTATTATCGCGCCACTCTGGAATGATATCCGGCAGAATATTACGCTGTTCCTCAAAGTAGCGAGCCTGCATTTGATGCATCTTTTGCTGCTCCATCTCGGCTAAGCGCTGACGTTCAGCTTGTACAGCTTGCAATTGAGCTTCGCGCTCTTCTTGCCGCTTTTTCCACTGACGTTCTGCCTTTGCTGCCATCCTTGGGTCTGCATCATACAGAGTGTCCCAATCTGGCTCCTGTTCAACCGGCTGCTCCAAACGCGCCTGCAGTGCAGGGAGCATTTGTGCGTATTGAGCCCGTTCACGCTCTATATCCTCAAATTGCGCCTCCATCTGCTTTCGAGCTTCGGCCAGTTCTTGAGTTTTGCGTGTATAATCTCGCTGCCTTAGATTTCCGCGTTTTAACTCTTCGACGGTAATCTCTTCTCCATCTACCTCGACCGTGGCCGACAGTAAGTCAAAGGATGTGTCGTCAAGCTCTTCGGCGTCGCCTTCAGCTTCAAGATCGCCATCGTACTCTGAATCGTACTCTTGAGAGTACTCTTCATCGTGCTCTGGCATTTCGGCTTCCGCTTCTACGGCTTCAGCCTCAAGCGCATCAGGGTCTGTCACAGTATCCTCTTCAGGTGTGAGTAGTGCCTTGATTGCATTTTGTGCGGTGTTCAGATCAGTCCCAAGAGGGTTGTTGGTTTCTGACATGCGTTAACTCCATATTATGCGGCTACTTTTTATTTTTTTCAATAGTCGCGTTATCTTCCATTGCGCGCAGCTTTTGGCGGAAAGCCTCTAAGCCTTGCAGTTTCATGTATAAACCCTCTCTCCCGCCTTGGTCGTCAGGGGCAGATTTAGTAAACTGCTCCCAACAATCTCGCTCGAATTCATCCATAAACTTTTGGAGATCTGTATCTTCAAGGAGGCGCTTCGCCTCCCTGCCGTCATCTATGACTTGCTGTCTACTCTTCACGCGCAGCCTCTTTAATTATGTCTGCCTGTGCCTTCATAACCTCACGGTTAATAGACATGTCTGATCGGATTTTCTCGACGTTTAGCTGCGTGCCATACTTAGCTTTCATTTCTTCAGCTTTAACGTACAGCTCAGCTTCAAGCTCGTCGCGCTTCCGGTCGTCTTCCATCATCATCTTTTCGCGCTCAAGCTGTAACTCGGCAACTTTCTTTTGGATATCAGCTTGGATTTGCTGGATCTGGACAGCGATTAACTGCTCATTAATATCCGGCTTGTCATCCTGTGGCGGAGGCTGGAACTTGGTCGGGTCACCCCAGAATTGTGATGTGTCCTTGAAGCCCGCTAGATCTGTCATCGCCTTCAATGTATTAGCCAACTTCGACATATCCGTAAGCGGATTGATTGGACCCATTGTTGACATGGCCTCCTTCTGCATCTCCGCAATCTGGCGTAGCATCATCATACGCTCTGTGTCAGTCCCTCGGCCAAGCGCGACATTTGTGGATACGTCAAAATTTGTGTTCCACGTCCTTGGGTCGATTGGGATAAACTCATTATTTAGCCGCACCATGCGAGGCTGGTCTTGGTGAGTTGTAATCAGGTTTAGCACAATCTTATAAAGCTGCTTCATTCCGGTTTCAGCAAAGATACGCGCGATCAGCTCAATATGTTGCTGAGCGGCGCTCACAGTGGCTTGAACCGCCGACGCGGTGGATGATTGCAGGGCGTTGGCATCTAAGCCTGCAGACGCCTTTGAGATGCCTGTGCGGGCCTCTTTGATCTCGTCCATGTACTGGAGTACCGGAAACGCCGCTTGGCCAACGAATGGCATGGAAAGCGGCTGGACCTGACCGGCAGATCGCTGTCGAATTATGGCGCCAACCTCTGTTGACATAACATCCTCAATGTTGACCATGCCCTCAGTCACCGCGACACGCGGGTGGATAGACATAGACAAGCTATCAAGCGTGTTGCGCATGATTGATGACTTGATGCGCTGGATATCCATAACGGTGTCAGCGATAGACATGCCAAAGAAATCATGCGCTTCAGGATCTGGGCAGAACACTGCGAATGGAACCATTGCACACGGCTCGTTCATCAGTATCTTTTTGCCGTCGCCGGCGGTGCAAACTTTACGCAGCTCGGCAATGCCGTCACCGTCGTAGTCTACTTTTATGTAGCTTTCGATGTAGAGCACCTTCTTCATCGCGGGGTCGTCGCGCTCGTTCATCTCGTTTGCCAAAGCTCTATTGCGGGTGTAACGCTCGACGTTTGTCTCCATGTCGTCATATGCAGAACCAAGGCTGGAAACCTCGTCAAAGTCGTACCCCATCGAAACAAGCTCTGACACCGTCATAACGCGCCGGTGGGCGACGTAATCCGCGTCCTCAAGGGATTTTGCTTCGCGTGATATTAGAAACTCCTCCGGCGGCACAGCCTCCAGCTTAACTCGGCCATCTGGCATTGTGTACGTTGCGCGCGCCGCGTGAACCATAGGGGGAGGCATAATCATGCCTGTCATAGGGTCCATCTGAGGCTCACCAACTGGCTCGGAGGCAACAATATCAACCTCGACATCTGGATCCGCCATCAAGGCGTTTAAGCCATTATCGTCTAATCCTGTGAAATCATGTGTTTCAAATTTTGTCTGGTCATCCCAGTAACATTTCAAAATGCCTGCCTTACGGATTAGCGCATCTTTGAACGCCGCGTGGATATGTAAAAATCCGTTGTTGTCGCGGTTGATGATATAGTTAGCGTAATCTGTCGCCTGCTTCGCTATGGCGACGTCTTCCGGCCCATTTGGGACGTATTCAACGGTATGCTCTGTGCTATTAAATATACGCATCAGCGACGGCATGATCGCCTGTACGGTATCCCGCACGTCCATGCTGACAACTTGGCTGCGCCCGTCTTCTTCGTTGCCAAATGGCTCGCCGCGATAATATTCCGTAGCGGTTGCCCTGCTTGGGCTTACCCAATTGTCGATGAAGTCAATTGCGTCGTCGATCTCTTTTCCGACAATCGCCTTCAGATCTTCTTCCGACATTACATCCGGATTTAACTCGGCTTCAAGTTGCGCCGTAAGCTCGTTGATTTCGTAGTCCATGTACGGCTCCTATTTACCTGTCAAATAGTCGTTAAGAATGCCTGCGCTTAAAGGTGGCTGCTTGCGCATTGACATAGGCGTTTTCGCCATTTTAGCGGCGTCATTTTTTAAAACATTTCGCCCAAACTGTAGCCCTTTAAAGCCACCGTATATTGATGGCGCAACATCCAAGCCCATCATTGCAATATGGCCTAGCATATCAAGTTTTCTTTCCTCCTGATATGCGTCCCTAATCTGCCTAGCTCTCCCATAAACATCATCAGCGACATATGGCAAATTTGCCACTGGGACCATCTCCATAGCCTTAGACATCGCCATGGCTTCCATAGGATCGCGTCCCTTTCCCATAAAATTTCGCACCGCACTGCGGCGCGTATCAAGAAGATTAGGCTCAGCGTTCATGTATTCCATAAAATTTTGGAGCTGATCCTCTGTATATAAATAATCTCCAAAATCTCGGTATGTGCGCCCCTGATCGTCAGTTTTGTAAACCAACTTTCGTGCGTAAGGATCAACATCATCAAATGCTAAGGAAAACTTTTTACGGATGTCTTCAACTTGATCGCTCATCTGGCCTCTCTTCAGTCACTCGAACTTTATACATTGGTAGGAGATCATTCTCGTCGCCTAAGGTTTCAAGAATTTCAATTTTAAAATTTGGGTTAGTCTCTAAAAGAGATTTTCCAAAATCATTCATTTCGGTTTCATAAACGTGTGTACTCATTTCTCTAATCCTTCCAAATAATCGAGAATACTCATAAACTGTCCCTCCGGAGGCTTCACAAACTCCGGAACGACAGGGTTGAACTGGGTGTAAACATTTGGCCGTGCTTTGCGGTTTTGTAGACCAAGATATTTTGCGACTTTTGCCATATTCATAGCTTCAGAGATAATCAGGTCAGACCTCTCCCCGTCAGGGATATTAATCTTATTAGTAGATAAAATGTCATCAACTTTTTCAATCGCTACTGGCAAAAAGCGATCTGCATCCTGACTAATATCGTAGAAGCCCTCAACTGGCTGACGCGTCGTATGGATCGCGTCACCTAGACCGCGCTCCTTTTTGTAACCCTCAGACGCCCAATAACTTTGTGGTGGATAAGGATCGTAAAACTCTTTTGGCTCCTGACGGAATGGCGTTGTTCTTACCTTAGAACGCGCAAGCGATGCCTCGGCGCCGCGAATATTCGGGTTCGTCAGATGCTTTTTAGGATCGACTACTGGCCGCACTTCATCGGAGAAGTGCAGCAAGTCAAGTAACCCGCGCGCGTATTTTAAAGGGTTTGCCATCAGGAGCCGTTACCTTCTAGCGTTGAAAAGTAGTTGAGGATATCGTTTGTCATTGGGGCTGCGGCGCCAGCGCCAAAGATTGGAATGCTTCCGCGAACCATCATCCGCACAACATCTTTTGGCGGCAGGCCGGTCACTGCGCTGGTGCGTTCAATTGCTTCATTCACAAACTGGATCATAGGCTTGCCCTCTTTCCCAGTTCCACCATGCCAGACGACTTCCTGAAACTTCATAGGCGTGACGCCTTTTTTGTCAGCAAGCTCCACAGCGACTTCCTCAACAGCGCCATATGTGTTTGGCGTGGGAACTTGCTGCTTATACCCAATCGTCATCATCTGCTCGTCCATAGTCGCACGATCTTCGGCGCCCTGAAAGTTTGTAGAGAAATTAAACCGCTTCGGGTTTGTCTTTGGGTTTATGCCGCCCTCAGCCTCAATTTTAGAAGCTGCTTTTGCGTTATTACCTAAAAAACGACCGCCGATTGGATAAGGGTAGTCAAATGTATTTTCAGGCAACCCAACTCCCTGCGCTTTTCTAAAGTTGTCATACCCAGCCATTAAGAGATTTGCTTGAGGATCTGCGCCACCGGTCCACGCAGCCATTGGGTCTGCAAACATTTCTTGAAATTTTTGGCGCCCTAATTTATCACCGTATTCATTAATAAATTCTTGCTCAAGTTGGCCCATGTAATACCAATCTGACGTATTTGGCCTATCAATGCCTTTTTCGTATGCATCAAGAAGATTTCTTTTTGATTGAGGGTTGTTGTAAAACTTTCTGTACTTATCAACTGTTTCCTGTTTTGCCGGCAAAACAGAAAGGGTCTGATTTGACTGCGAAGCCACCGGATATTTATAGCGATCAACCGTGAACCGATCAGAGATATTGAAATATGGGTCATAATCTCCGGCAGTTATCCGCCGCTGGGCATCATCCCGAACCTTTTTTACAGCTTTAGCTTCAGGGCTTTCACTTTTTGCTAGGTATTCTTTGCCCTTCTTTTTGTCAAACTTAGTAACCGGCGGCGTCACTTCAGGGTAACGCTGACGTAGTGCAAATTTTATAATATCATCTAATAAATTCATATCACCATTTCACCTTGCTACGCGCCAATTCTCTTTTCCCACTCATAGCATTTCACTTGCTGTATCGTGTGCGTCGGATATTTGAGCTGCAGCGCTATGACGCCATTCTGCATAAAATCCGCTATGCACTCATTCTCTGTGCTGAAGGATGGACCGCCAACTGCAAAACATATGTCTTGCGCACACAGGAGAACAAATGCAGTAAACATCACATGGTTTTTATCTCGCTTCTCTTGATTTCCGCTCTTTTGGAACGGCCACTCTGTGGCAATCGCCCCGCTCCTGACAGCCTTCCGTCGTAGGACATTCTTCACATGGGGTAAATGGCTCAGACATTACTTCTTATCCTTCTTCTTCGGTTTCTTCGCAGTCTTCGCGGCAGCTTTAAACGCCTTTGCGCTCGGCGCGCCTTTACTTCCAGCCTTGCGCATCTTTTCGCCGCTTCCCGCCGCAATGCGCTTACGCTTAGCGTGAATATTCGCATAAAGACCCTTTTTCGGCATTATACACTCCTGAATACCTTTCCCACATAATACAGCATTTTTGCTACTACGGAACCCCGCGCGTGGGAGGTCGCGCGGGGGAGCCGGCAGCTCTTGCGGCGTGGAAGGATGTAGCCGCTGATATTTTTTTAACACTTTTATGCTTTTTTCGCAATTAAAGGCTTGTAAATAAAATCTAGTTAACTTAATGTTAACAGTGAAGGATGCAACAACCATACCAACCCAGCGCTGGGAGGCGCAAAAACATGACAAACTTAAAACGCGAAACCCGTTTCATCGAAATCATGATCTCTAACGTCTTAGACGGCTTAGACCGCACGCCGTACAGACTGACCAAGTCTGAAAAGGCTAAAGCGCTAAAAGTGCTTGAAGTCAAAAAGCCTAACCGCGACAGCTCAAACTGCAGCAAAGCGGGGCGCAACCGCATCCTAATCAACTTGTCATACTGGCAGATCAAAAACGTCGAAACCGGCGTCGTTAAATTCCGCACGACAAAAGCTCAAACTAAAGACGGTTACGTCTGGTGGACGGAATACAAGTCATTTGACAACGACCCACGCTGCGGCGGGATGTTCGTTAAAGTCGGCGACGTCGATCACGGTAACCTGATCCAAGTCACGCATGAGTTGTCGCACTATGTGCAGTACACGCTGTGGTATTCAGACAAGTCTCGCTGGGCGCACATGCGCCAGCCGCACGGCGAAGGCTTCAAGCAGATTTATCGCATCTTGCGAGATCGCTTCGTCAACGACGAGCAAGCGCGCGTGAGCTTCCTGATGGAATGCAACGGCCAAGAATGCTTTGAGTACATTGGCTAAGCCATGACATTCTTCTACGCGCTCATCATCGAATACGCTTTGCAGGGTCACACCCTGCAAGCACGCATGTACCTCGACAGCTTCAAGGCGTGCTCAGACGCTCTTGTGGCCGCGGAGGCGCTGTCAGACACGTTGCCGGCGGATCTCTACTGCGAGAACACCGGCAAGTTGTCTGGATCAATACGGCCAAAGCTACGGCCACAAACGCTCAAAACGGAGGAAGAGAACCCATGAGCATTCAAACTGAACTACGTCAAACCGCCTCGCACACAGGCGCCATCGAAACTATGGAAACGGTTTTAACGCCGGAAAAGGCGCGTGCATGGCTAGAAAGAAACACGTCAAACCGCCCAGTCAGAAGTGCGCACTTAAAACACCTAACGCGCGAAATGTCACTGCGTCGCTGGGTGCTTAGTCCAGAGCCTATCGTGTTCGCAAAAAGCGGCAGGCTTTTAGACGGCCAGCATCGCCTGCTCGCCTGCATTCAGAGCGGCGAAACAATCCCCGTCACGGTGTCACTGGTAGAAAACGAGGACGTGTACCTTGTCCTCGACCAAGGCGCAAACCGGTCAACCGCCGATCTACTTGACTTACCGGCAACTGTGATATCTCCGGTGCAGTACCTCTTGAGATCATGCGTTCCGCAAGCGCGCAAGGTAACGCAGTCGGATCTCAGGCCGCTAGTCGATTTGGAATTGTTCGAGCACTCAAAGTACATTCACGAAATCATAAAGCCAAAGCACAAGCGCTTTAAGGCAGCTCCGTTCAGGGCGTCTTACATCATGTCGATTATGCTTGGAAAGATATCGCAAGAGCGCGCGGCGCAAGCCTACTCAGACTTGTCTACCCTGAACATGATCGAATGGACGCCGGTGATGAAAAGCCTGTACACGCAATTTGACGACACGCACAAAATGGCCGGCCATAACAGCGCCTTAAACAACTCTTGGTTTA
>Ga0255780_10001162_pt1 | contig 24909 bp, 15 predicted proteins | sample 071ome_32_FD_179978 | JGI IMG/M metagenome (GOLD analysis project Ga0255780, IMG submission 179978) | Coastal salt marsh microbial communities from the Groves Creek Marsh, Skidaway Island, Georgia - 071405AT metaG (version 2) | ecosystem: Environmental > Aquatic > Marine > Intertidal zone >... | reverse complement strand
CGCGAATCGCATCGTCGCGCTCGAAACCGCGGACGCGCCCCCCACATCGCGCGCGAAACACTCATTCGGACCATTCTCACCACGCGTCGTCACCGCGAACGCAACGAAACGCAATCAAAACGAACGCACCCGCACACACTTGCCCCAACGACGCGTACTCCGTCTTGGGATCGACGCTCGCGCGCGTCTTGACGCTCGCGCATCTTCTCGTCGCCTTCGCCGAGACCCGCGAAACCGAAGCCGGTCGGCGTTCGAACCCGCGCGGGGCGACGGCCGTCACCGCGCGGGGCGTCGCCGCCGTCACCGTCGTCATCATCGTCGCCGATCGATCGATCGATCGCTCGGTCGTTCGGTGGCGCGCGCCGCGTTCTTCGGCGTCGCCGCGCGCGAGCGTCGGGACCGACGGCGTGACATGGCGATGTTATGGGTATTGGTGGAGATAGAGTATTGCGTTTGTATACATACATAAGTCTCCTGATTAAGGATCATTGACCGATATTGACAAATCACGACCATTCGTTGTGTCTATTTTTACGTCATATCCTACAAACCTGTCCAAAAGTCGCGCGAAATCAGAGCTGTCCCAGTGTTTTAGATACTCTAGCCATATATAGTCTTAGAAGTGGTATAATATAGTGTAGCTGATTTTTCCCGCCAAAACGTGTGTTTTCGCGTGCACGGGAGGCGACGGGACGCGTCGACCGGCGTTCGTTCCCTCACTGCGCGACGCGCCGACGCCGACGCTCGAACACGCGAGCGACGCGCACGGACACGCGACGAACGGATCGATCGATCGACCGATCGACTCGGACGCGGAAACGAGTTCGCGGCGGCGCGATTCATCGGAACGAACCGGATCGGATCGACGCGGACGGGAGAATTGGCGTTGACTTTCGGCCGATCCAACGAATCTGGTCTCGCGCGACGAACGACGATGACGGACGACGCGATGGCGTCGCGCGAGATTAGAACGCCGACGCGACCGAGAAAGAGCGCGAAATACGCGGCGGATGGTGACGCGCGCCGTGGGGCGATGAAGACGACGTTGATTACGGATGAGGATCGGAATCTGCCGATCACGCCCGGGGAGGAGGATCGACACCGGGGACACCGGGACGGGGAGTCTCGGAGGGTTTCGGTGGCGTCTACGGTGGCGGCGACGCCGGAAAGTGCGATCGGGGGATGGAGGTCGAGGTTTGGGGTGAACGATGACGCGTTCGGGGCGACGCCGTGGACGCCGGTGGGGACGAGGCGAGGGGTCCCGGCGAACGGGGGCGGGTTTGATAGTCCCGAACGCGGCGGCGGCGTGGAACGTGAGGAAGCGACGATTGTGGCTGCGCACGAAGATGCGTGCGTGTATGGAACGCCGCCGTCGTCGCCGCGAGCGGCGGATGTGGCCAAGTTGGTGTGTCCAAGGACGCCGATGAAGGCGAGGAGGACGCGGGAACGCGTGGGACTGGATGAAAACGGAGACGTTCGACCGAGAGGTCGAGTCATGCGCTCGTTGCTGGAAGAGTTTGACGCGGCTGAAAGAAGCCTGGAAGATATGGTTGAAAACAAAAGCGATTCTACTACGCTGTGGAAGAACAGATTCGATGAAAACTTTGATCCGTTTGACGAGCCGGCGTGAAAAATCGCCGCGAGCGAGGATACGAAGAAAAAGCTGTATGAAACCGTTGTTTGTAATCATTATCGCAATAGACATTAGGGACAACAAAGAAATCATCGAGGCGAATTAAACGCGCGCGCTGTCGTCGTTATCGTCGTCGTCACGACGCTCGTGTTCGAGCGCCTCGATTTCCGATTTGAGCGCGGCGAACGAAGCGGTTTGCATCTCGGGAACGCGAACGCCGCACTCCTCTAGATCGGCGTGCACGCGATCGATTCGCGCCGCATCTTCTCGGATCGATTCCATCGTTTTCAGTGGAATCGGTGTGCCGGTGTCTTCGCATTCTATTCTCGTTTTTGTGATTTTCGTTGCCAAATTTTGAGACGCGTCCGCCACGCGAGCCAGCGCGCGTTCGCTCGCCCGTTCGAGCGGCGCGCTGACGATTGGATTGAGGGATCTCTTTGCCGTCTGCACGCTCACCTCTATGCATCCATCGCGAATGGTGGCTAGTTTATCGCACTCCTTCTTGAACAGAGACGCTCGTTTAGCCAAATGCGTAAACTCTCCCACAATGGACTCGTCCTCGGCGGAATCGACGGCGACGGCGGTGCTCAGGGCGTTCGCCAGAGATTGAGCCTCCGCTCGAAGCGGTGATAACACGGCGTTTACGACGTAGAGCGCGGCGTCAAATACTGACTCGACTTTGCGTAGGACGTCAGAGACTTGCGAATCAAAACCGCCGTCGTCCACAGCGAAGACGTCTCGCGGAGCGTCGGCGTGCATCGATTCACCGGCGACACTCGCGCTCCACTCATTCGCGGCGCTTCGGAACGATTCCACAAATCTTGCCGGTGCTGGATCCAATGCGGACGATTCAAAATCGAAAGAGACGCTGAAGAGCGGAGGCGAGTGATCGTTCGACTCGGAGTCATCCGCCAGGAGAAAATGAATTTCACGCAGCGATTCAGCTCTAGCATTCATCACGGATGTTTTAAACATCATCCACGCGACCCGTTCGAAAGATTTCATCTTGCGCGATACTTGCGACATGAGCGCACGTTCTGTATAGGGAAAGAGACTCCGCAGCGCCTGCGCGTCTTCACCATTCGCCTTGGTCGCCGAGGATCGAGCGCCGTGCCAAGATCCGCGCAGCTTGTACTTTTTCGTCGCCGCCATCATCGGACGCAAACTCTCGTCGAAACGCTCCTGAAAGCGCACTTCGACCGCATCCTTCGCTCTTTTGATCGCATCCAAGACGTGTGCGCTCGCGTCTCGAAACACCCGTCGGTTTTCCTCGGTTTGTTTCTCCAACGCCGCTCGCAGCGAATCGGCGTCGTACGTCTCGGCAATCGTCCTGGCGCGTCCTTCCACATCTAAATCGTACGTCGACGCGGACAAATCGTCGTGATCCGCCTCGCGCTCGTCTCTACGAAATATCCTCGCTTCGTTCTCGATCGCCGCAGTCGCCTCGCGCACATCGAGCGCGCCCGAAACGGCGCCCGCCGACGTCGAAGCGCCGAAAAACGTCGAAGCCTCCGCCGCGGTTCTTCGCATCCGCCTAAACTTTCTCACCCTCGCGTGCTTTGCCATGATGACGAACGACTTCCACAATCGATGCATCCCAAACGTCTTCATCGCCGAAATCGCTTCATACCTCGCCTTATCCTCCCTCCACGTCTCCATGGATACGAAATCCAACGCCTCGCACGAATCGGCGTCAAACGTCGTCACCCCGTTCGCGCTCTCCGTCTCGAACCGCCGTCCGACGTCGCCCCCGATCGCCTCGTACGTCGCCTCCGACCGCGTCTCCACGCGCTTCGATTCGTAAAACTCTCCGGCTCGCGTCCGTCTCGCGCGGTACGCGAACCCATCATCATCGCGGGCAGAGCCAAAAATACCAATCGTCACAGCCATCGCGCGCGACACCGCGCGCGCGCGACACCGCGAGCGAACGAAACGCGCGCGCGAGTGCGCGCGAGAGAGAAGACGAAATAAACGAAATCAATCCAGCCGCGCGGGCGTTCACGCGCCGAACGCGACGCGACGACCGTCGCGATCTGACCGAACCGAACCGAACCGAACCGAACCGAACGGACGGACGCGCGTCGTCACACTAAAAGCGTATACGTACGTACGTACGCACTACATACATGGGGTGCCACCAGTGTAAAGTATGGGCTAGGGTTGAAGCTCGTCTGACCTGACCTCGCAAACCTATCCCTCCCTCGGCGGCGCCGCGGTCGACGGCGGCCGACACACCGCGCCGCGACGCCGAGACGCGTCGATCGAAGACGAAGACGAAGACGAAGACGAAGTCTGCGACGACGGCGACGAGCGAGGAGCCATGCGACCGATACTGTTGAAAGGCCACGAACGCCCGCTGACGTTCATCAAGTACAACCGCGAGGGTGATCTGCTGTTCACCTGCGCCAAGGATCACCACCCGACGCTGTGGTACGGTGATAACGGTGAACGCGTCGGGACGTACATCGGACACAACGGGGCCGTGTGGACGTGCGATGTGACGGATGACTCGACGACGTTCGTCACGGGGTCGGCGGATACGACGTGTAAGCTGTGGGACGCGAAGACGGGGGAGTGTTACTTTACGTTTGAGTTTGACCAGCCGGTGCGAGCGGTGGCGTTGAATAAGGGTGGCACGCAGTGTGCGATCACGACGGATCCGTTTATGGGTGTGCCGAGTGCGATTCATATCGTGAACATCAGCGCGGATCGGTCCGCGCAGAGCGGGGAGGTGGTGAAGAGGATCGAGGGACCGCAGGGACGGGTCACGCGCGTGATGTGGGGACCGCTGAACGAAACCGTCATCACCGGCGGTGAGGATGGAATTATTCGATCTTGGGACCTCGAGACTGGTGAGGTGAAGCACATGTCGCAAGAGCACTCGAAGCAGATTCAACACTTGGTGATGAGCCACGATGGGACGCACTTTATCAGCGCGTCTTTGGACAAGACGGCGAAGGTGTTTGATAGCGAAACGCTCGAGTGCTTGAAGACGTATTCGGCGGATCGTCCGGTGAACGCTGCGATTCTTTCCCCGATCAAGGATCACATTGTCCTCGGTGGTGGTCAAGATGCGATGGCTGTGACGACGACGAGCTCAAAGGCGGGTAAGTTTGACTCTAAGATTTACCACAAGATTTTCGAAGAGGAAATCGGCGGTATTCGCGGTCACTTCGGTCCGATCAACGCGCTCGCGTTCCATCCGGACGGTCGAAGCTTTACGAGCGGCGGGGAAGATGGTTACCTCCGTATCCATATCTTCGATCCGGATTATTTCCAAATCCCGTAAACGTGCGTAGACGCCCCGTATACGACTTACGTAAGACACAAAGCCTTTGGACCTTAGCAGTTTTGGACGCGTCTCACAGACTTGATGATAGAGGAATACACGATGCAATCTCAGATAGAAACATTACAACTAAACTGCCCGCCGCCGCCGTGACGAACGCGCTCACTTTTTCCAAGAGATGCCAATCACCCACGCGAGTTTTTCTGCGAAAGCGAGGAGCGCTTCATCCGTGCCGCGTTTGGACATGAGCATAACGCCGACGGGTTCGCCGTCTATCTCAATCGCTGGAATCACCACGCAGGGAAGTCTCGCCAAGGACGCTGGTGCCCCGATCGCGAGAGCGGCGTTACGCGCTTCGGCGAGCTGGGCGAGTGAGGTTTCCGAGTCGTAATCGGTCGCCGCTGGCGCAGGACCACGCGCGGCAGGAAGAAACAAAATCGAGCCGTCGGCCAAGAGCGCGTCGAGATGCGACGTGATTCTCTCTCTCAACTCTTTCGCCTTGGCCATGGTTTCCGCATCCACTCCAATCTCGGCGAGCTTGAACCGATCTCTGATTCCCGGACCGAATTCCGGCTTGTTCGCCTTGATCCATTCGCCGTGAGAACCCCACACTTCCTCAGTCTGAATGACGCGAAACGTTTCGCTCCACTCGGTGATCGGAGGAAGCGTCGATTTCCCAGACTTGTCGGTGAGAGCGACATCCGAGAGCATGAGATGCGTCAATCCAAGACCTTTCTCATCCCCACGAGCGTCCGCGAAGACGCGCTGCGCACCCTGCGTACTCAACACATCCTGGATGGCTTTCTTCACGCGCGGATCGGCGAGCGCGAGCGCGTCCGAACACAACGCCAACCGTCCCTTCCCCAAGCGCGCGCTCGCCGCATCGTCCCGCGTTTTCGGATCCAACAGCACCTCACCCATCGCCACGAGCTTTTTCGCATCATTCGCAAACCACCCCACGGTATCAAAGCTATGACTCAACGGCACGACGCCCTCTGCGCTCACCCGTCCGTGCGTCGGCCTAAAGCCATAAATTCCACAAAAGCTCGCCGGTAATCTCACCGACCCGATCGTGTCCGTCCCGATCGCCACATCCGCGAGACCATTACACACCGCGCTCGCGCTCCCACTGCTCGACCCACCGGGAATCTTCCCCGCCACCTTTCCTCTCGAGTTTACCGGCGTTCCGTAGTGCCAATTTTCACCTTGTAAACTCCACGCCAACTCGTCCATGTGCGTCTTCCCCACGAACGTCGCCCCCGCATCGAGCACCGCTCGCACGCACGGCGCGTGCGTCTCCGCCGCCGTCTTTCCTTCGCTCCCGGTTTCCAAATACGTCGGGTTCCCCGCGCCCGAACGCAATCCTTTCACCCGCACGTTGTCCTTGACGCCCACGCGCGCGCCTCTCAACGCCCCCCCGCCCCCGCCGCTATCCGAAACCACGTCCGCGTTCGCGATCTCCCCTTGCCGCGGGTTCACCACGAAACAATTCGCCGTTTTCCTCGCCTCGGCGTCGTTCGCCATCGCCGTCGTCGACGTCGTTCGAGCTCGAGCTCGAGCCGAACGCTGCTCGAGCCGCGGGCCGCGGGTGTTCGTTGAGACGCTCCACAACCGCGCGCGCGCGTGAATAGACGCGCCGACGCGCATAGATTGGCGGAGGCGCGCGCGACGGCACCGCAACGAGCGCTGCGTGCGTTCGGGTGCTCTCGCGTCGGAGTGTGAAGACGGGCGGCGGTTCGATCGATCGATCGATTTGTGTGGACGTTAGATGACTGTTTAAATTTGACGTTTACAATACCGGGAAAGATGCGACGCGTGGACGCGTCGCGGACGGACGCGCGGCGTGCGATGGATTCGAAACGACTGAAGAGTGTTCGCGCGACGTCTCGGGTGGTGTCTGCGGTGCTCACGGCGGTGTGGATGGCGTCGGTGGCGTCGCGGGCGGAGGCTTCGAGTACGCTCACTACGTTGACGTTGGATCACGTGTGGCCCGATGTCGGTGCCGTGTACGCGTCGACGACGGTGGAGTTGCATGGGAGTGGGTATACAGCGGCGTTACCGCCTTTGGGGTGTCGGTTCGGGGAGATTGTGTCGACGAAGGATGCGTCGACGAGCACGACGACGAAGACGGTGTGCGCGACGCCGACGAACGTAGTCGCGGGTTTCGTCGCGGTTGGGTTGTCGCAGGCGACGGGGAGAAAGTATGTCGCCGGAGTAGATGATCTCGTCGTGGATAACGGACAGCATTCGTTCGAGTTCGTCAAGCCGTGGAAGCTGGCGAGCGCGAGCCCGGATCATTTGTTTAGACGAGGCGGAGAAATCGTTCGGTTGAGCGGAGAGCACCTGAGACCCGGGATGGAGTGCGTGTTTGAGGATTCCGGGCTCACGTCTGAGTATCGGTTCGTGTCATCGGCGTTGGCGATGTGTGAGTCGCGGGCGTCGACGGCGGAGAGTGGGACGATTGATCTGAGTCTCACGCCGTATCATTCGACGGGCGGCGCCGAGGTGGCTGTGACTTGGGTGGCGACTCCGGAGGATTTGTCTAGCATCACGCCGAGTCGTGGATCCACGACCGGGGGCACGCGCACTGTTTTGAAACGCTCCGGGACGACGACGACACCGTCGTCGTTTTATGCGCCGCAGTGTCGTTTTGGTACGATTACCACCTCGGCGGTGCACGTGCCGGGAGGAGCCGTGGCGTGCTCATCGCCGGCGCACTATGCGGCGAACGCGACGGTTGGCATAGACGGAGAATCGGACGTGACTTTTCAGTATTTAGATGACATAGTGATAGATGGGTTAGTACCCGCAGGTATTCCGTCGAGCGGTGGGGATTTGACGCTTCATCTAGCGTATCCCGCGGCGTGCACGTCGTGGCTTCCGTTGCAGTGCGTCTTTGTCACAAGCGCGGGAACGCAAATCAAAACAGACCTAGACACGAACTGCAAGTGCGCGTCACCCGAGACTGGGATAGGTTTCGCCACCTTGGCTGCGGTGGTGTCCGTGTCGAGCTCAAACAGTACGGCATTCGTAGATGAAGCCGCTGGCAATTACATTGGTTTCGAACTGCAGACGACGACCCCCGCGGTTGAAGTCTTCCTCCCATACGGAGGAAACTGGATTCAGGCGGAGGAAGTCATCAAACTTATCACTGCCGACGGTTCTCTCCTCGGAGACAACGTCGCGGATGGTGATTTCTGGTGCGTCTTCGGACAGGCGGCGCAGTTCGGAGGCTCCACCATGTACAGCATCGCGGTGACGACGTCGGGAACGACACTCAAGTGTACGGTTCCGGATTTAGATGATTTCATATCGGTCGGTGAAACCGGATTCGAGGTGGTGGTGGGTATATGCTCGTCGTCCGAAGTCAGTTCGTTGAGCTGCACGCACAACGGCGGCACCCGGCTGCGATATGAAAAGAAGATGGGCATTGCTTCCCTGTCACCCGTCAACGGCACGCAGGACGGCGGCGACATTGTAACCTTGCTTGACAATTCCACCGTTAAAGGATTCGGTGCAAACGTGCCGAGCTGTAGATTTGGTACTATCTACCCCGTGGTCGCGACGACGGTGACGGGCACGGGTGAACTCTACTGCATCACTCCGGCGCACGTCGCCGGCGTCGTACCTGTGAGCGTGCCACCGTTGGATTTGGGATTGACAAGTTTAACCTTTGAATATATCGAACTGACGTCCACTCAAGCAGAATTGGCGTTAGTGTACGGTGCAGATCCGTACGTCGGCGCCACACTCGTCGATCCGACGCCGACGATTACTGAGATTTCGCCCTGGGTCGGTTGGAGTGGCTCCGTCGTCACCTTGACGGGTGCGCATTTGCCGACTGGACCAGACGTGCGCTGTCGGTTTGGATCCGTCTCTGTGGACGCGCAAGTCATCTCCACAGCGTTAATCCGGTGCGGCGACACCCTTCCCGTCACCACGGACGATATAGAGGAACAACTCGTGTCCGTCACGACAAGGACAGGAGAGACAAATACAAATGTTACGTCTCTGCAGCATTACGTCGTCAGCAAAGGTGACATCACCGCCATAGACGCAGATGACGGTTGGCAGCAAGGCGGAAATACGGTCGGCATCAAGATTGGTAGCTGGGTTCCAGAGGGTTCCACGGCTTGTCTCTTCGGCACCATCACCGTGCAAAGCAGAGGGGGTACTGGTTACGGCGCCATCGGCAAAGCTTCGTTGTCTCAGACGACGCAATGGTGGCTAGGATCGAGCGACACGACAGACGTAGAGTGCGTCTCACCCGCGCACGCGAAAGGCGACGTTCAACTTGGGGTATCGATATCCGGTGCGTCCACGTCGTCTTTCGTCGGGACGACGTTCAAGTACATTTAGACATTAGACATTTAGCGACCGCGCGCGGCATTGTGAACTGACACGAGACAAATCTCGTTCAAAACTCGCGGCGCGTCACAATCAGACGACGCGCCATGAAGACGGGGTTTCTACTACGAACAGAAACGAAACGTCCACGCGTCGTCCGCGCGCCTCTCGAACCCGGGGATTCGAAGCTCGAGCGTTTTATCGCAGCTTCACCCAGCCTCTGGACAATGTTTCTCGCACCGAAAATACACCGCGACGACCTCAGCATGCTTCGCATGACCAGCCGAACGCTCTACGATGCCGTCGCACGGTTCATCAATAATGAAGACGCGTTTTGTAGGTTGGGAACGATCCAGCTCTACGCGGGCCGAGAGGCGCAGATGGATCCTTTCGTACCGGTCGAGTCGTTCGACGCCGACAGAGAGCGCTGGTGGAGAGAGAAAGTCGCCCGAGGAGAACTCGCGCGTTGGGGATACCGCGTCGATGTCGAAACGATGATTGAGACGATCAAACGTCCACCATGGCGGTACGGCGACGTCGCGACGAAGCATCGAATTCGATACTTGCGAAATGTCTTTGAATGCGAGTGGAACGAATCCGTAACGGATTTGCTACTCGAGAAAAAGTATGTGACATCTTACATGTTTTGTGTGAGTCACGGCTGCCCAGTGATCCCTCGACCTCGCCGAACGTATCTTAGAGATAAAGGCGTGGATATTCGCTCGGTGGTTGAAATGTTAAAGCGCGATTTCGGTGCAAAGGAGGTCACCATAGGGGAAGATCGACGAGTCAACATTGAAAATTTCGAGCCAGAGAAAGAAAAGACAATTGAAGAAATCATTGCCGAGTGGGAGGAAGAGCGCGTGCGTTCTGGCGCGCGCGCAGACATAGAAGTTGACACGTCGTTTCTCGCGGGTGTCGAAATGATACCGGCGCGACGACATCGGAAAAAAAAGTGAATTTGAAGAATGAAATGAGAGAATTTAGAATACTACAAACACAAGCGCGCGGCGCAATAACTCACTACTTCTTCGGCGGCGGCGCGACAATGTTCAAGATCTTGCCTGGAACGTAAATAATCTTCTTAATATCCGCTCCTTCGGTGAACTTTTTCACAGATTCTTGGTCGAGCGCCGCAGCCATGGCGTCGTCTTGCGACGTCTCCATGGTTACCGAAATGGTACCGCGCATCTTGCCGTTCACTTGCACCCCAATGTCCACAGTGTCCTCCACGAGCAAGCTTTCGTCCGCCGTCGGCCAAGAAGTCTTTGAGTTGGACTCTCCGGCGTAGCCGAGGCGCTCCCACATTTCTTCGCTCAGGTGCGGCGCGTACGGAGAAAGCATCAACGCAAACGGTTCCAAAATCTCACGAGAAACGGAATCCATCTTGGTGCACGCATTCGTGAGCTCCATCATCGCCGAGATGGCGGTGTTGAAGCGCATGGCTTCAGTTTCTTCCGTCACCTTGGCGATGCATTTGTGCAAGGCACGAAGACCCTCCTCGTCTGGCTTTTCATCCGTAATCTTGTCCAGCAAGCGGTACGTGCGCGCCAAGAAGCGGAAGCAACCTTCGACACCCTTAGTTTGCCAAACCTTGGTCTCGCGAAGCGGTCCCATGAACATTTCGTAGAGGCGCAGAGAGTCTGCACCATACGAGGACACAATGTCGTCGGGGTTGACGACGTTACCGCGAGACTTGCTCATCTTGTGCGCGCGCGCGGAAACCTTCACCTTCGGGTTCTCGGTGAGAACAAAGCCATCCCCCTTCTTCGTGACGGCTTCGGCGCCTACCTTGACTGTTTGCAAACCGCTAGTCTTGTTGCCTTCGACAAAGGCACCGCTGTCATCGACGTGCGCGGTGTACTCGACTTCGCCCAAAATCATGCCTTGCGACACCAAACGTTGGAAAGGTTCCTTAGTGCTGACGACACCAATGTCGTACAACACCTTGTGCCAGAAGCGCGCGTACAGCAAGTGCAAAACAGCGTGCTCCGCGCCACCGACGTACAAGTCAACCGGAAGCCAATACTTTTCAAGGGAACCATCGATGAGAGCATTTTCGTTGCTCGGATCGATGAAGCGCAAGTAGTACCAGCACGAACCAGCCCACTGAGGCATCGTGTTCGTCTCGCGGCGAGCCGGCTTGCCGGTTCTTGGATCGACTGTCTTGACCCAATCTTCGACGTTGGCGAGAGGACCTTCGCCGGAACCGCTCGGTTTGAAGTTATCCGTCTCCGGCAACACCAAAGGAAGCTCAGATTCCGGAATCGGTACAGCCTTGTTCGGCTCATCCTCCGGGAAGACAACCGGGAACGGCTCACCCCAGTATCGCTGACGGGCAAAGAGCCAATCGCGAAGCTTGTAGTTGGTTTTCTTGTAGCCGATACCGTTTTTGTCGAGGTACTCGATAATCTTCAAGCCCGCTTCGACGTTGTCCATACCGTCAACGTCGATGGCGTCGCTCTTCGAGTTGATCATCTTACCGCCACCAGAGTAGACACCTTCCATGTTCTTCGGCTTGCCGACGACTTCGACGATCGGCAAGTCGAACGCTTGCGCGAATTCGTAATCGCGCTCGTCGTGCGCCGGCACAGCCATGATGGAACCGGTACCGTAAGAACCGAGGACGTAGTCGGCAACCCAAATGGGAAGCTTTTCACCCGTGAGCGGGTGCACGGCGTATGAACCCGTGAAGACACCCGTCTTCTCCTTGCTAAGCTCGGTGCGCTCCAAATCGCTCTTGCGAGAAGCAGCCAGGACGTACTCGTCGACAGCAGCCTTTTGGTCGCCGACGGAGAGCGCATCAATCAACGGATGTTCCGGAGCAACGACAAGGTACGTCGCTCCAAACAACGTATCTGGTCGAGTCGTGTAAACCTCCAACTTTTGCGCATCGCCACCGAGACCGTCGACTGAAAAGGCGAGTTGCGCGCCTTCAGACTTTCCGATCCAGTTGCGCTGCATCTCCTTGATGGAATCCGGCCAGTCGAGCTCATCCAAGTCCTCCAACAATCTATCGGCGTACTCGGTAATTTTGAGCATCCACTGCTTCATCGGCTTACGAATCACCGGGTGATTACCACGCTCGGACAACCCGTCGATCACCTCTTCGTTTGCCAACACCGTCCCGAGCGCCGGGCACCAGTTCACCGGAACTTCCGCTTGGTAGGCCAAATCCTTTTCCAGAAGTCGCAAAAAGATCCATTGTGTCCACTTGTAATACGTCGAGTCGCACGTCGCCACCTCCCGATCCCAATCGTACGAGAACCCGAGGCTTTGCAACTGCTCCCTAAACCTTCCAACGTTAGACTTGGTCGTCACCGCCGGGTGCGTGCCCGTCTCGATCGCGTACTGTTCCGCGGGAAGTCCGAACGCGTCCCAACCCATCGGGTGCAACACGTTGTGCCCCGTCATTCGCTTATACCTCGCCAAGATATCCGTCGCCGTGTAACCCTCCGGATGTCCGACGTGCAAACCCGCACCCGACGGGTACGGAAACATGTCCAACGCGTAAAACTTGGGCTTGGTCTCGTCCACCTCTCTCGGCGTCGCGAACGTTTTGTTCTCCGCCCAAAACCTCTGCCACTTGGGCTCAATGTCCGCGAACGGGTACCCACCGCCCGAACCCCCGGACGTCGCTTCCCCGCTCCCAGCGCTCGCCGCCGAGGAGTCCGCGACAGCCTTCGTCGTCGTCGTCCTCGTCGCCGTCACGCATCGCATCGCACCGATCGCTCTCGGCGCCGTCACTCTTCGCGCAGCCGCGCAAGTCATCGGTGACGTCGTCGTCGTCGCCGTCGCCGTGACCAACGCCCGCACGACCGATCCACCGGTTCTCGAGCGTCGCATGGCGCTGCGCGACGCGCGCGGGGCGAGGAGGGATGCGCCGTGCGTCGCGTTCGCGACGATCGCCGTCATCCGTGCGTCGATGTGTCGTCGTCCGCTCGCGACGGGCGACAGGGTTACACTTTTCGAGGGGTGCACTCGGGACGCCAGTACTGTAAATTAAATTCACCCATCAAGATGGCGTTACGAGCGTTACCGAACGGTGTTATCTCAACCCCGACGCCGTTGTTCGCGCGCCGTCAGAGACGGACGAACGAGTGCGGCGACGCGAGGATGCCGACAAAGGGCGTGCACGATCCGTCGACGGCGTACGCGCCGAGTTCACCCATGGCGTGGGGACCGATGGGGGAGTGGAACATGAAGCTGCCCGAGCACGTGGACATCGAAGAGCAGTACGAGCGCACGCGCACGACGGAAGGATTCGATGGTAGGATCGATCACGACGGTGCGTTGACGAACCACGAGGTGCGGTTGAAGGATGAGGACTCGAAATTCGTGCCGAACGTGAAGAATTTCGCGCCGCGGCCGAAGAATTGGAAGGCTGGGAAGCATAAGAATTCTTTTTGAAAACGAGCGACGCGCTTTGCGCTTCAACGACTATTACTACCGAGCTAAGTATTTAATGAGAAGGTCGATCGCCCTGTAATGTCAAGGTTACGTTTCGAGATAAGCCTGAATTGAACCCACCGATGTCTCTGTGTTCGCAGAGATACACGCGCTGCCCCTCTGTGCCGAGCGCAATCTCGCCGTCGACGACGGGTAGAGTCAGTCCCGCGCCGACGATGGTCGACTTGACGTGGCCGGGCATGTCGTCTCTCCCTTCTGCGGTGTGCCTGAAGAATTCATCGTTCCACGATTCAGGGCAAATGTCATTCAGCGCGCGCTCGAAGGCGTCTTCGAATTCGCTCCCCGCCTGCCCCACCACTACGGATGCCGACGTGTGTCGACAGAAGACGTGCAGGGAACCGGCGACTACGCCTTCGCGCTCCTTTGCCGTCGCCTTTACGATTTCATCCGTCACATCTCTTAAACCTCGCTTCCCAGCGCTCAGTGTGATTGTCTTTTGCGCCAACGCCGGTTCGTTGTCAACGGCACACACGACGTCTCGAGAGTGACCGCTTCCGAAACCGCCGACGTTTCTGTGTTCATTCAAGTACAATCCTTGCCACGTCCCGGCGTCCAATCGCCCGTTCGCCACGGGAACGCGAATCGATGGACCGACCAAAGTGCACTTGACGTGCGCCACCATGTCATCCGGGCCCTCCAAAACGTGCTCAAACATTGTCTCGTGCCACGTTTCTGGCGCGATTCGATCCAACGCGCCGTTCAAGTCTCTTCGAACATCCGGATCACAGTTTTCGTTGATAGTCAACGACGCCGACGTGTGCTGCATGAAAAACGTCGCCACGCCGCTTTCCGGCATAGATTTCGGCAACGGCATCGACGTCGTGACTAAATGACACCCCCGCCCAGGCGCTTTGACTGCGCCTCTTCTCGCCGTAATCTGCTCACCGCCGTAATCGCAAAGCGATACGACGCACTCGCGCGAGCCCCCGCCCTCCTCAAACTCTGCGAGATACAACGCTTGCCACGTCCCGAACCCCAACCGACCATCCAACACGGGAACAACCATGGATTTTCCGACGAGCGCCGCGCGCACAGCGTCTCGAATCGACGCCTTCGCCTCCCCGCTCGGCTCTCGAACCATCGCGTCAAACGCCTTGAGCATGTCCGAGCGCACGTCCGGGTCCGCGCCTTCATTCACCGTGATCCCACATTTCGCCCCGTCGTTCCCGCACACCGAAACGATGACGATACCCGTCTTTGTTCGCCTGAGCGCGTCGCCGAGCGCGGTTTCGATGCGATTCGTGAGCAGATAGACTGCGCGTTTGGATGTTTGTAACGTCGTCGTTTCCGTCGTCCATCTACGCGACGATGCGGACACGGACGACATTCGCGCGCGGCGTCGCTTCGTGGACAATCGAACGGGTGTTCGTCTCGCGGTTGTCGGTGAGACGACGTCGACGACGGCGCGCATAGAATCGGTGCCGCGCGTCACACAGTGACGCGCGCGGCGAAAAACTCAAATTCATGCATGCCTCGACGTAGGAAACAAACCGCACCGCGCCGCGTCGGTACCGCCGACGAGGTCGACGCGGAAGAAGAAGCGGAACCCGTTCGATGCGAGGTGCGGAAACGACCGAAATTGGATCCGCTTGAACGCGTCGTCGGGAAACGCGTGGGAAAAGTAGAAGATGACGTTGCAAATGTCGAGTCGTTAGTTTCTTCAACTACGACGAGTTTAGTGACGCTCGGATCGACGACGCTGTGGATTCGTCCTCGGAAATCGTCGACGTGGGTCGAGGCGGATGCGGTGAACGCCGCGGGGTTTTTAAGCCGGATCGGTTCGGGGGAAGACGCGACGACGGTTTCGTTTTCCGCCGCGAGCGAGAGACGCGCGTCGGTCGAGTTGACGTCGGACGATGCTGACGACTCGGCGAGATTCTGCGTCGACGTGGATCCAAGGGCGTTTTTAGCGTTGATGCGGATGGATGCGTGCGAGACGTGGGTGTCGGTGAAGGACGGGGGGGCGGGTTTGGTGGACATCGTCGTGGGATTAAAGTCGAGTTTCGTCCTCAGCGAGAAAAAGTTGCCGGCGCCAGAGACGCTGCCAGATTTTTATGGGAATAAAAAGGTGTTCGATGCGGTGCGCGTCGTGTACGGTGGGTTGGTTGGTCTCGAGCGGTCGTCTCCGAGTATTGCGGCCACGGTGGATGCGGATGAAGACGGTTCGACTGGATTCAACGGGGAGGATTTACGAGCAATTTTTACAGCAGTGAAACCAAATGCGGACGCGTGTCCAATCGTCGAGCGAGAGTATCCAGAGCTATTGCCGACGCCGCGACGGTATCAAAACCAAGCCGTCGCTTGGATGATGGCGCGAGAGGGTGCAAAGAGCGCGCCGAGCGACGCGCTCGACGCCAAGCGAGGCGGTGCGAGGGACGAATCAGAATTGCATCCGCTGTGGCGCGTGCTGCCGGATGGCGCGCATTACATAAATCCGTACAGCGGCGCCGTCGTGGATAGACGATTCGTCGCGACGCACGAATCTGTGAGTGGAGGCATTTTAGCAGATGAGATGGGTTTGGGGAAGACTGTAGAAATGATCATGTTATGCATCGCGCATCAGGAGCCGAATCGGCGCGAACGCCGAAGATGCGCGCTGCTCGAGGAGAAGAGCGCGAAACCAAAAGTTTCTGGTGGTGATGAGATTAAAAAGGAAGAAGAGTCCAACGATGATGAAGACGAAGTGCGATGCGTTTGCGGCGCGCGTGAGGATGATCCATTTTACCAAGGTATGTGGATTGCGTGCGAAAAATGCGAAAAGTGGTCGCACGCGCGATGCGTCAAGTTTTACACAGACGCGGAGGAAGAGCGATTCATGCGGATGACGGAAGAACAGCGTTCCGCCCGCATGGGTGCTTTTGTATGCCGCAAATGCATCGCGAAACACGCGAGCATTCAAATTGACGAGATTTGCGGCGCGACGCTCGTCGTATGCCCATCAGCAATCCTTCAGCAATGGAGAGAAGAAGTGGAGCGTCATGTTCGTCACGGGACGTTTAAAGTCATCGCATACGAAGGGCAGCCAACCATGACGGGTCTGGGAGGTTCCATCGATGACTTTGTTAGCGCCAAAGATCTCGCGGAGGCTGATCTCGTCTTAACGACGTACGAGGCGCTTCGTAAAGAAATTGACATTGACACGGCAAACGGACAAGGTCTCGCCGCCGCTCAACGCGCCAGACGCTACGAAAGAAAGTACGACGTCGTACCGACACCTTTGACTCGACTCAAATGGTGGCGCGTCGTTCTCGATGAGGCGCAAATGGTCGAGTCAACCGTGTCCAAGGCTGCTGAAATGGTTCGCCGGTTACCGGCAGTGCATCGGTGGGCTGTCACGGGCACGCCCATTTCAAGAGGTTTGAATGATATATACGGACTGCTCATGTTTCTCATGGTGTCGCCCTTTGCGTACAGTACGCATTGGTGGCGTCAGATGATTGAGCTCCCGTACGAGAAGGGCGACGAACGCGCCCGCGAGCTGCTGCACAACTTGCTCAAAGGGCTCATGTGGCGCAATTCTCGCGCCGACATGGAGAAGCAGCTCGGAGTGCCGCCGCAAGGTGAGTTGGTGACGTGGTTGTCCACAAGCGCGGTTGAACAGCACTGGTACTCGCGTCAGTACAATGAATGCAGTGCTTTAATGATGCAGCACATCAATGGTCGTCGCGCGAACGCTCAGAGCGATGACAAACCAATCAGCGCGGACAAGGCGAGACGTGTCATGGCGCCGCTGCTTCGTCTGCGACAAGCGTGTGACCACCCGCAAGCCGGTTCGCACGGGTTAGCGGGCGGACTTCGCGCAGGTGCAAACGTGTTGAGTATGGAGCAGATTTCGGAAAAGCTCATCGAAAAGGCACGTATTGAAGCTGAAGAGGCACAACGTCTCGTCGCCTTTGCCCTGAACGCGCTCGCCGGTTTGACGTGGTGCGAAGGAGATTTCGCCACCGTCATCAAAACATACCGCGAAGTTCTTCAGTTGGAATCAGATGGAAAAGACCGAGGCGTCAGGCTCGATGCCTTGCAGCGTCTTCACGCGTTGCACAACCTTCACCTCGCGCTCGAAGAAGTCAAGGCGCATCCAGAATTACTCGCAGAGCGCATCGCACCAACTCTGAGAGATGGTGAACTCGTGAACGAAGCGAACACTGAGCGCGCCAAGTATCTCGCGCAGCGCGCAAGTGGTATATCCACCGCGCGAATTGAATTCAACGCGTCGAGAGATGTCGTTGAGAAGCACATGCGAGTCTTGCCAACGGGAACGGAATACAAGCTCACCCAATCTGAGTGGTACACGTGTGTGATTTTCGCGCAAGAAAGTGGTCGTGACTCGTTGTACACGCGAGTCTGGGATACATTCGATGGTCAGTGGCAAGGAAAACCGTTTCAATTTGACAATCTCTCCGGTCTGATAATGCGAATCACCATGGATCTCGACGATATTGAAGACTCGCGTAAAGCGTTGCTCAGTCGTATGGATGAGATTACCAAACGGGTGCAAGTCGCGGATGAATCGGATGTGCGAAAAGTTGGAACGTGCTCGAAGTGTCGTAAAGATACAGACTTTTCCATTGAGGGTGTCGTCTGCATGTTTTGCGAGATTGAGCCAATGCTTGAGACATATGAGTCGAAGATATTTGGCGCGACGCTCCAAATTGGACGCAAAAACAATGCGGCTCAAAAGAAGACAAAGACAGAGCAATCACAGCAATCCCCGCAAACAGATGAGGAGAAATCGCCAGAATCGCCTAAACCACCAACGAAGTCCAAGCGTGGACGAGTGTACGCTAAGACTCAGGAGGAAGCCAACCGCGGAGGTCCGAGTTGTGCAGAGAATCTTCTGCGCATGCTCAAGCCGCCGAGAGCTTTTTGGGACACTGTCGACGCGAATGCGTACAAGAATAAACACACCTACGCGGACCGCGCGGACGCTACGATTTCAGCGTTGGAGGGAATGAGAAAAGAGTTTTACAAACTCACGTATTATCTCCTTCAACAGCGCGAGGAGATGGCGGCGCGAGACGAACTTGAGATGGCTGTACTGCGCATTCGCAAGCGTCTCGAGCACGAAATGCCCCTCGGACCGGGATGGCCGGATCCCATCCCGGAGGGTTTGCGCGCTTCCATCGTCTTCCCAGCCGAAGTCCCCGTTCTCAGTGTCAAGTTTACCCAAGAAAAAGCTGTGTACGAGTCTGACTTGCGCAAATACCAATCGCAGCTCAGGTACCTCCGAGACACCTTGCGTAAAAAGCAACAAGGCGAACAATCCGACGATTCCGCAATGGAATGTCCTGTGTGCATCACTTCTTTCCCCGAGACGAACGCAGAGATGTGCGTCTGGCCGTGTGGACATCGTACGTGCGTCGCTTGCGCGATGGACCTCGTGCGACGATCGAAAACGCAGCACATGCGCCTCGCGTGTGTGACGTGCCGCACGCGCGCGTACAGCGAAGAGCTGAATTACGTCAACAACGTGCGTGCGCAGTCTGGCGTCGTGAGCCTCGCCGACTACGTGAGAACGGGTAAATACGGCGATGATTCCTTCTTGGAAGACGTCATTGGGGACTCTAAAGAACAATTTAACTTCGAGCGGAGCGTGACCGTCATCGGAAGTTGGGGCACGAAGATTGAAAGCGTTGTGCGCCGATTGAAGTGGCTCGTATCGCAAAACGAGAGCGTCAAATGTCTCGTCTTTAGCGAGTGGGACGACGTCTTGGGTGTCGTCGAAAAGGCTATTCAAACGAACAAAATAAACTCTATTCGTGGAGCGAGCGGCATGAAGTTTGGCGACGCCGTCGAACGTTTTAAAACGACCACTGAGTGTAATGTGTTATTGCTGCCGCTGAAGCGCGGTGCGCACGGTCTCAACTTGACGGAAGCGCAGCACGTGTTACTGCTCGAACCAGTTCTCGATCCTGGAATGGAAGCGCAAGCCGTCAAACGCGTCGATCGGATTGGTCAAACTCGACCGACGTGTGTACACAGATTTATGATTCGAGGAACGATTGAAGAAAACGTCTTCAAGTTTGCCAGGAAAAAGGCAAACGACATGAACGACATAGCGAGCGATCTCTCGCGGCAAAAGCGCAGCGCCGACGAGGGATTGACTGTAGGCGATATTCGTGCCCTATTGGCGCGAGTCAAACATTAGACGATGATTGATATCATATACCTAGAACTGAATAGACAAAGAATCAACTCTGAGACGACGACCGCAGAGGCTCGACGACGTGCGCGGACAATTCCGCCAATCCCGCCTCTTCCAATCGTTCAGCGACAACTTCCCGACACGACGCCCAACCATCTTCACCACCACCTTCTCCCCAAGCGATCGCATCCATCGCCGCACCCGCGGCTTTCAGCGCCAACTCCTCGGGTGTCGGCGGCGGTTCACCGTCATTCACATTTTGCCCGATTGCGACGTCTCCTCCTTCCAACGTCTTGCGTACATCCGCCGCGCTTCTCCCGTCGTAACCGCTCAACACCTTCATCCGAGACAGCAGCTCGCCGTCGTCCCCGATCGTCCACCAGGGTCCAGCGCTCAGCGCCACCCGTGCTTGGTCTCTCGCTTCGATCGCTCGACCGTGTCGCATCAGCGTATCCGCGTTCACAGCGTATGGCCTCGCCCATCCCGCGTACGGTCCATCCGTGTACCACTCCCCGGTAACGAGCGCGCTCGTCTCATCCTTCTTCTCCACGTGTCGCGCAATCAACGCCTCGTCGACGTCCATAAATCTACCGACGTTTTTCGTCAGAAACACCTCCATTCTCGATTTAAACGGCGAACTGGTCAATTCGCCCGGCGCGTACGCGTCCAACGCGTCCGCACCGCACGCGAGCGTCACCGCGCCCGCACCCACACCGAAATCCCGTTCATCCTCCGCCAATTTACGCCGAACAAAGTGCGTCGCGTCCGCGGCGAGATGCATCAACCCCCGAGGGCCAGAACGCACGATTGGAATCGCGTTGATACCACCCGGCGCGGCGCTCGACGCCGAGTTTGACGCCGCGACATCCTCTCGCGACTTGTGAAAAAAACTAAAATTCGTCGCCGACGTCCGCGCCCCACCCATCGCCGCCCGTCCGACGTATAACCCATAGACGTGTCGACCATCTCTCGTCTCCGCGAGCGGTATCACGAGCGGATGCGCGCGTCGTCGCATCGTCGCCGTCGTCGGTTGGATGTCTTCATTCAAACTGAAAATCTTCATCAACGCATCCAAATGCATCGGCGTCGACGCCCCGAGACGTTCGAGCGCCGCGGACGCGCGCCTCGCGACGTCCACGAAATGTTCTTCCGTCGTCGCGCGCGACGCAAAGGAACGCGCGACGCGCATGGTGCGTCGGCGCGTCGAACTATGGGGTTGTTTGAGCAACAAAGTTGGTTAAACGTCAACGCATCGTCATTGCGTCGCCCGCCGACATGTCAGACGATGATCCCGACGGCGTGGAATCGTCCGCGACGTCGGAGATGCGTCGTGCCGCGACCGCGGGCGACGCCAAGGCTTTACGAACGGCGTTTCGGGCGTACCAATCGGCGTTTTACGCGCGTTGTGGTCGCACGCAGACCGCTGAAGAACGCGCAGCGACGCTCGAATCGCGCGACGACGACGGCGGCGGTGGGTACTCTCTGCTCGATCGGGCGTCCATGGCGGAGAGTTTATCGGCGTACGAGTGGTTGGTGAGTCAGGGGGCGTCGGATGGGATTGCGGACGTCGTCGTGAGAGGAACGAATGCCAATGCGAATGCGACGAAAAAGAAGAAGAATGACGACGGTTGCGGCGAGTTTGAGGAACGGTTACGAGAGGAACACGCCGAGGATGGACACGATACGCTCGGAAGCGCGGCGTTTGCGAGCACAAATTGGACGTCGTACGCGCAGGCCGAGCGGGAGTGGTCGTCGACGGGGGTGCTGGGGGATGAGGAACATCGAGCGAAAATTTGGGCGGCGGGCGAACGCGCTCGACGAGGAGAAGGGAAACGGAAAGCATCGGCGACCGCGACGGAGGATGCGGAGAGACGAGAGAAGCGAGAACGACGGGAGCGGGAGGAGAGAGAGCACAGACGGCAATTGGAGGATTTGCGGGCGAGAGATGCGGCTTGGCGAAAATCAGTCGTCGAAGCGTCGACGCCGAAACGCGTGAGCGTCGACGAATATCGCAAAAAATGGAAACGTCTCGAGCGAGCGTTGGAAAAGGCAAAGCTCGGGTCTTTCCTTGTGGACGACTTCCCATTCGTCACCGACGAGCAAACTCAACCGGCGGCGGCGTTTCGGGATTTTCTCACGCTCGGCGTCTCTAAGGACGATAGACGGACGAAACTTCGCGAGGAAATGTTGCGTTGGCATCCGGACAAGTTTTCAAAGTATTTAGCGTGCGCTCGCGAGGAAGATTTAGACGAGGTGCGCGGGCGCGTCAACACGATGAGTCAAGCCGTCAGAGAGGCGTTCAAGGCGCTCAACGCGTAGATGTAGCGGAGAGATAGCAATAGTCGTAGTATTTGATGAATTCAATCCTTCAGATCGTAGTTGCAGAGTTATCGTAGACGGCGATGAGTCGCGCGGCGCCGTTCCCGCGCTCTCGAACGATAGTCTCTACCGCGGGTGTCGCGTTACCCGACCATGTCTTTAACGTGTCCGCCGAGATCATGTGATGCCGATGATTACACTTCTTTTTGCAATCAGGCCACATGTACGGTACGCTCACAACGAGCACGCGCGCGGTGGCGAGCAATTTCTTCATGAACGCTCCCGGATCGACGACGTGCTCGAGTACCTGGAGACTCATCGCCACGTCAAACATTCCATCGTCTTCTTCCTCGCCTCGCCACGTCAAGAAATCCGCTTCAACGTATTCCACATCGTCGTCGTCATCCGATGCTTGCGCATCCAAATCCAGACCTTTGTACGCCGCAAAGTAAGGAGCGACGCACAGCTTACGCTCCACCCAACTCAAATGTCTCACGAAGGCTGGTTTCACGCACCCAATCTCGACGGCGCTCGTCGCGTTCGCCGTAAACGGCAGCATAATCGCCATCGCCGCGTCGTAATACCTCAATCGCGAACGTTCCGTATTCCCTGGCCCGAGCGCCCCGAATCGCAACGGCGTCACCACATCATCCAAATCCACTTGATTATTCTTTTCTTCCCTTTGACGTCGCACTTCAACCGCTCGCTCCACATCCATCCGTCCCATCCGATCCGTCATCATCAACGCTCCCGCGCAACACGCGGACGCCGCGGCGAGCGCCAACCATCTCATCGACGTCGGTCTTCGTCGTTCCATCGTCCCCACGCGTCGTGCTTGTGTGATTGTGTGATGATGCGATTGTATCTGCCGACGCCCGTCTCGGCGTGGAGCGTCGACGTGTAAACGTCACGTGTGTGACATGTCGCGTCGCGAACCACCACACAGTGTGCCTCCACGCTTTTAACAAAGTTGATTCATCCATTCCTCGATGGGGATCTTCGCCTCGGATAAGTCAGAGAGGCTGGGTTATCGCCTCGTCGCCCACGTACGTCCCCGATCGCATCGTCCGCTTCGTCGTCCGTCTCACCCTTTCCCACCCGCGACGCGACGCGCGGCGACGAATGATTCTGGATTGGGATTCATCAGTCTGACAGTTAGAGCCGACTCGAGATCGAACGAACGCCGAACGACTGACGCGACCGCGACCGCGGTTGATTTCCCCTACGATAGGCGTGCGAACCCGCGGCGCGGAGAACGGAATCGGACACGCTGGAGATTAACCTCCGGTTGTGTGACTTGGTGAATGGAGATTTCCTGGCGCACGGAAAAGACGCGGTCAAGGCGTTGCGAAACCGGTTAACGCCCGGAAGACGATCGGATGAGACGGAAACGAACGCCCGGGCGCTCTTCGCGCTGGAGATGTGCATGAAGAATTGCGGAGGGAGGTTTCACGCCATGGTTGCGGCGAAGGATGTGCCGCGGGCGATGGTGAGGTTGTGCGAAAAGGCGCCGACGCTCGAGGTGCGGGATAAGTGCTTGTCGCTCGTGGAAGAGTGGGCGGCGAATTTGAGACGGGAACCGGCGTTCGCGGAGGCTTTTCACGCGCTTCAGCGGGCCGGGTACAGGTTCCCGAACCCACGGCACGGTTACGACGGCTCCACGAGCGAAGTCCCGGCGCCGGTCGCCGTGGAGAGCTTCAACGGGCGAGGCGACTGGAGCGCGAGGACGGACATCTCAGAAGCGGATCGAAACGCAATCGCGGCGGCGTTAGCCGAGGAGGAGGAAGAAGTCAGAGCCGCCGCGGCGGCGGAAGAAGAGGCGAGAGCGGTCGTGCGGGCGCGCGTCGCGGCGGCGAACGAAGAGCGCAGAGGAATTTACCCGTCTCACATCGCCACTGGGATTCCGGTGAACGCTCCGCCGCGTTTGGATGGAGCGGACGCGTTCGATCGCGCGCTTCGGGAGAGCGAGAGAACCGCGGCGGAGGACGTCGCGCGTCGACAACGGGCGTCTTCGTCGACGACGACGACGGCGCGTGCGGTGGCGCACACGCCCCAAGACGTGGCGAAACTCAAGGCTGACGTGGGCGTGGCTAGAAATTCTCTGCAAATCTTCTCGAGGACGCTCGACGAGACGGATCTTTCGCAACCGGCGACGAAGAACGGACTTCGGGGCGGCGTCGCGAGTGATCTCGCCGGACAGTGTCGCGCCATGCAACCGAGACTGATTGAGCTCATTTCAAACGCGCACGATGAGGAACTCCTCGCGAGCGCCATCGAGCTCAACGAAGCGTTGACCAAGGAAATCGAGAGGTTTGATTTAATGACGCGCGCGTGTTCGGGAGACGCCGAAGCGTTCGCGCGCGTACGCGGCGGTACGCGGTCGACAAAGCCGACGACGACGGAGAGTCTGTTGAGCCAACTCGACGAAGGTTTGCGAGTCGCCTCGTCCCCGCCGGGGTCGACGGGTAATCCTTTCGACCGTCCGGCGTCGACGAGTAATCCTTTCGACCATCCGTCGTCGCCGCCGAACACGACGACCGACCCGTTCGGACGCCCGCCCGGAGGACCATCCGTGTCGCCACCACAGCCGATACCGACGACGACGACGACGACGATGCGCGTCAACCCAATTTTTGACGGCATCTACGCCCCCGACGCGTCCCCACCGCACGCTCACAGGTCTCTCCCGCTCGGATCCTCCGCCAT
>Ga0255780_10001155_pt1 | contig 25007 bp, 23 predicted proteins | sample 071ome_32_FD_179978 | JGI IMG/M metagenome (GOLD analysis project Ga0255780, IMG submission 179978) | Coastal salt marsh microbial communities from the Groves Creek Marsh, Skidaway Island, Georgia - 071405AT metaG (version 2) | ecosystem: Environmental > Aquatic > Marine > Intertidal zone >... | reverse complement strand
CCGGGGGTGAGGCTACCCTGACGCTCAACAAGGAAATCGACGCCTCCCGGGGGGACGTGCTCACCGCCGCCGCCAGCCCCGTGGAGATGACCGATCAGTTCGAGGCCACGGTGGTATGGCTCCACGAAGAACCCGGGTTGCCCGGACGCAGCTACGATTTGAAGCTCGCAACCCAGGACAGCCGAGCCACCCTCTCGCGTATCAAGCACCAAATCGATGTGAACACCCTGGAGCATCACGCGGCGCGCACCCTCGAACTTAATGATATCGCTCGCTGCCAGATCTCCCTAAGCCGCCCCGTGAGCTTTGCCGCCTACGAGGCCGCGCCCACCCTGGGCAGCTTCATCCTCATTGACCGCTTCACCCACGCCACGGTCGCCGCGGGCATGATTCATCACAGCCTGCGCCGGGCGCAGAACGTCCATCGCCAAGCGTTGGCCATCGACCGGGAAGCGCGGGAGCGGCAAAACGGCCACCGAGGCAAGGTGCTGTGGTTTACGGGGCTCTCGGGCTCCGGGAAATCGACGCTGGCGAACGCCCTGGAGGTCGCCCTCCACGAGCGGGGCATTCGAACCTACCTCTTAGACGGCGACAACATTCGCCAGGGCCTGAACCAGGACCTTGGCTTTACCGATAGCGATCGAGTGGAAAACATCCGCCGCATTGCTGAGGTGGCCCGGCTCATGATGGATGCGGGGGTCGTGGTCATGACCGCCTTTATCTCCCCCTTTCAGCGGGAGCGAGCCATGGCCCGGGAGCGGGTTGGGGAGGACGACTTCCTCGAGATCTACGTGAACACGTCCCTCGAGGACTGTGAGAAGCGGGATGTGAAGGGTCTCTACGGAAAAGCCCGACGCGGAGAGATCCCCAACATGACCGGCATTAACAGCCCCTACGAACCGCCGGAGGCGCCAGACTTCGTCGCCGACGCGGGGCAGGAAAGCCTGGAGGCCCTCGTCGAAAAGCTCCTTCCGGTGGTGCTCGCAGCGGTGGAAGAGACCGGCAGGGAGGACTGATCCGAAGGCGGGCGCGCGTGCTAGCATCGCCGCCCGCAAGAGGAGAAGGTCATGGTCGAAGGCCCCGTGGTGGCCGGCGTCGCCGTTCTGCCCCTGTTTTGGTACGCCCTGGTGATGGGCATCACGCCGGGGCCCAACAATTTAATGCTGGCAGCCTCAGGCATGAACTTCGGCCTGCGCCGCTCCCTGCCCCACATTCTCGGCGTGCTGCTGGGCTTTACCACCCTAGCCACGGTGGCCGCCCTAGGGCTCGGGGCGCTCTATCTCGCAGCGCCCAAGCTTCAGCTCGTGAGCCGCTACCTCGGCGCCGCGTTCCTACTCTACTTTGCCTGGCGCCTCGCCCAGGCCGGGCGAACGGAAACGGCATCGCCTAGCGCTCCGTTTCGCTTTCACGAAGCCGCCCTGTTCCAGCTGATCAATCCCAAGGGCTGGCTTTACGCCATTAGCTCCGCCTCGGCCTTCCTCTCTTCGGAAGGGCTTGGAGCCGTTGCCGTGCTCACCGTAACCGCTGCGATCGTTACCGTGATCTCAACCCTTACCTGGACCTGCTTCGGCACCGTCCTTGCGCGGCTGGTCACCTCTCCGGCGCGGCGGCAACGGGTGAACTGGCTCTTCGCGGCCTCGCTGGTCGCCCTCATTCCCCTGATTGTGGGAGACCCGGCCTAAAATGGATTCCCTCACCCAAGCGGCCCTTGGCGCCGCCGTGGGCGAGGCGGTACTGGGCCGCCGCCTGCCCGGGCTCCGGGCCGTGGCCCTCGGCGCGGCCCTCGGGACCCTGCCGGACCTCGACGTCCTTATTCCCTACGGGAATGCGGTGGACGACTTCACCAAGCACCGAGGCTTCAGCCACAGCTTTCTCGTGCTGATGCTCCTTGCGCCGATCCTGGCCTGGCCCCTTTGGCGATGGCTGGGGCCGGCGGTGAGCTACGGACGAAGCTGGGCTTTCTGCACCCTTGCGCTGGTCACCCATCCCCTGCTCGATGGCTTCACCGTTTACGGCACCCAATGGTTTTGGCCAAGCACCCGGGCCCCCGTATCTCTGTCATCGATCTTTATCGTCGACCCCGCCTACACCCTGCCCCTCCTCCTGGGCCTTGGGGGGACGCTATGGCTGCGGCGGCGGGACGCCTCTAGAGCGGCATGGCCCAACGCCCTGGGGCTCGCCCTCGCGACCCTTTATCTAGGGGCATCGCTCGGGGCCAAAGCGGTGATCGAAGCTCGGGTGGAACGAACGCTGGCCCTCCCGGCGGGGGCCTCCGAGGGCACGGTCCTCACCACGCCCGCGCCCCTTAACATTTTGCTGTGGCGCATCGTCGTGGTGGACGGGGACAGCTATCAGGAAGGCTACAGCAGTTTGTTCGATCCCCCTGGCGCCCTACGCTTCCAGCGCTATGACAGCGCGGCGCCGCCCCTGTGGCTGGCAGCGCATCCGGACTTTCAGCGTCTGAGCTGGTTTACCCACGGCTTCTACGGCTTAAAGGCCCTGCCCGAGGGTGCCTATGAGGTCACCGATCTCCGCATGGGGGCGGAGCCCGATTACATTTTCCGTTTCCGCTTTGATCCCCCGGAAGGGCCAAGCCTTCAGGCACCGCGGCCAAGCGCGATCCCCGGCAGCACCCCTCGCAGCGAAGCCCTGGGCCCCTTGCTGAGGCGTATTACGGACCCCGACGCGCTAGAAGCCTTTCGCCCCCCCAGCGCCTAACCCCCGGCGCGCTTTACGCTGAAGCCTTCCCCTTCGAGAAGGGCACAGGCGGCATCACGCTGCTCACCCTGGAGCTCAATCACCCCATCTTTGATAGCGCCGCCGACGCCGCAGCGTTTTTTCAGCTTTTGTGCCAGCGTCTTCAGCGCGTCCGGCGGGAGCGCCAAACCCGTAATCACCGTGACCCCGGCCCCCTTCCGTCCCTTCGTTTCCCGCCCCACGCGAACCACGCCCTGCTTGGGCGCCGTCGGGGCGGAAGCAGGGGGGTTGGCACACACGCACTCGGCCAGCAGCCGCAGGCAGCCGGGGCACCGCGCTGCCGGATCGGTGCTATAGACCCGGGTACTGCCGCTGCGCTTAGCCATGATGGTCCGTCCAGTCGATGGGCGACCGCCCTTGGGCCTCCAGGTAGGCGTTGGCCTGGGAAAAGGGCCGGGAGCCGAAGAAACCGCGATGCGCACTCAGGGGCGAGGGGTGGGGTGCGCTGAAGACCGCGTGACGCTGCCGGTCAATCTGCGCCCCCTTCCGCTGCGCATAGCTGCCCCAGAGCAGGAACGCGATGTGCTCGTAGCGCTCGGAGAGATGGGCGACAACCGCGTCCGTGACCGTCTCCCAGCCCAGCTTCTGATGGGCGCCGGGGGCGCCCTGCTCCACGGTCAGCACAGCATTCAGCAGCAACACCCCCTGCCGAGCCCAGCCCCTGAGATCACCGTCGCGAAAAGTGTCCGGGGGCAGCGCAAGGTCCGTGATGAGCTCCTTATGGATATTTTGCAGAGACGGCGGCACGGGGACCCCAGGGGCGACGGAGAAGGCCAGGCCATGGGCCTGCCCCGGCCCGTGATAGGGATCCTGCCCCACAATCACGACCCGAACCTGCTCCGGGGGCGCCGCATCCAGTGCGGCGAAAATATCTTTCCCCGGGGGGTAAACGGGGATCCCCGCAGCCTTGCGCTTGCGCAGATGGGCGGCGAGGGCCTGGAGCTCCGGGCTTCGCAGCACGGGCTCGAGCACCGTGGCCCAGGGGGCGCTCAGGCGCACGGGGCGCGCGGTCACGGCCGCTCGGGCCAGGGCTCCAGCCCGTGTTCCGTCAGCCATTGATCGGTCAGGGCCCAAAGCTGATCGGCGACCTCCGGGGACCCCGCTTCCTTGGAGCAGGCCACGGGCCGGCAATGGGAAAGGTAGGCGCCACCGAGGTCGCTCGCCGGGCGATGCACGGCGGCCACGGCGGTGGTGGCCGCGCCCTGAGCCGGAGACTTCGTAAAGGGCTGAGCGAGACGCACGAGCCAGCGCAGCACGGGAGCATCCCGGCCGATTTCCGTGGTGACTAGGGCCCCGGGGTGGAGGGCGCAGGCCATGATCCCCGCACCGCCATAGCGGCGCTGCAGGGCCTTCGCCATGAGCACATTGGCCAACTTCGCTTGCCCGTAGGCGACCAGCCCCTTGAACTGGGAGGGCTTTAGGGGAAAGCGCGCGAAATCGAGCTTCGCCGGCGTGCGATGGGATTCGCTGGATACCCAGATAATGCGCGCCCCTGGGGCCGCGAGCAGCTTCGGCATGAGCAAGCGCAGCAGCGCGCTGTGGCCAAAGTGGCAGACCCCCACGGTGCTTTCGAGCCCCTCCACTGTTGCCTCGTAGCGGCTGGTGACGAGCCCTGCATTCGCGATAAAGAGATCGCAGCGCGGCGCGGAAAAGGCTTCGACCCCGGCGCGGATGCTGGCCAGCGAGGCCAAATCCAGGGTAAGGCACTCGAGAAGGGCGTCGGGATGGCGCTGGCGAATCCGCTCCGCCGCCGCCGCGAGGGCCTCGGGACGGCGCCCGGCCAGCCATACCCGCGCCCCCGCCCCAGCCAGGGCCTCCGCCGTGGCAAGGCCAATGCCCGCATTGGCGCCCGTAACCAGAGCCTCTAGGCCCCGAAGATCCTCCCCCGCGAGCACCGCGTCTGCGGTGCTTTTGGCATTAAAGCGCGCAAAGGCGGCGTCAGTCATGGGACCTCCTAGGTGGGATCGGGGCCATCTGCGGCCTTAGGCCGCAGGTGGGGGAATAGCAGCACATCCCGAATCGATGGGGCATCGGTCAGCAGCATCACCAGGCGATCAATGCCGATGCCCTCCCCCGCCGTCGGAGGCATGCCGTACTCCAGAGCCGTGATGTAGTCGGCGTCATAGTGCATGGCTTCCTCGTCCCCCTCATCGAGCAGGGCTACCTGGGCCTTGAAGCGCTCCGCCTGATCCTCCGGATCGTTCAGCTCCGAGAAGCCGTTGGCAATCTCCCGACCCATGATGAACAGCTCGAAGCGATCGGTCAGCTCTGGGTTGTCGGCGTTACGCCGCGCCAGGGGCGACACCTCCGTGGGATGCTGGGTGAGGAAGACCGGGTCCGTGATTTTATCTTCCACTTCCGCCTCGAAGAGCTCGAACTGCAGGCGCCCAAGGCCCCAGCTCGAGGCCACCTTCACCCCCTGCCCCCGCAGCCGCGCGGCAAGCGCCGCCGGATCCTGCACCGCCGCCTCCGTGATATCGGTGTAAGCCAGCAGTGCCTCCGGCACGGTCAGGCGCGCAAAGGGCTTAGCAAAGTCTAGTACCGTGCCCTGGTAGGTCACGGTGGTGGAGCCCAGCACCTGCTCGCATAGGCCCCGGAGCAGCGTTTCCGTGAGATCCATCAAATCCCGATAGTCCGCGTAGGCCCAATAGAACTCGAGCATGGTGAACTCGGGGTTGTGCTTGGTGGAGAGCCCTTCATTCCGGAAGTTCCGGTTAATTTCGAAAACCCGCTCGAAGCCCCCCACGGTGAGGCGCTTTAGGTACAGCTCTGGGGCAATGCGCAGGAACAGCGGCATGTCCAGGGCGTTGTGATGGGTGACGAAGGGCTTGGCCGCGGCGCCTCCGGGAATCACGTGCATCATGGGGGTTTCCACCTCCATGAAGCGTCGCTCCTCGAGGAAGCGGCGCACCGCACTCACCACCTGGGAGCGCACTCGAAAGGTCTCCCGAGACGCTTCGTTCATGATGAGATCAAGATAGCGCCGGCGGTAGCGGAGCTCTGTATCCGCAATGCCGTAGTACTGATCAGGCAGGGGCCTCAGAGCCTTCGTCAGCAGCCGGGCCTCGGTGAGGTTGAGGTAGAGATCACCCTTCCCCGACTTCTCCAGCGTACCCGAGCCGGCGACGATATCGCCGATATCCCACTGAGCCACGGTGTCCCGGAGCCCGTCCTCGGCCCCCTTAGCCAGGTAGAACTGAATGGTTCCGGAGCCTTCCTGCAGGACCAGGAAGGGGCCCCGGCGGTTCATGAGGCGCCCAGCCAGGGTGACCCGAAGCCCCTCCGCCTCGAGCGCCGCCTTCTCCCAATCGCCATAGCGTGCCTGCAGCAGCGCCGCCGTGTGCTCCGTGCCGTCCCCATCGCAGCTGCGCTTGAAATCATTCGGAAAATCCCAGCCCTGGGATCGGAGGCCCTCCAGCTTGCCTCGGCGCCAGGCCATTTGCTCCGCTTCGCTAGACCCCGGGGCCTTACCGTGCTCAGTCATGGTGATTCATCGCTCCTTGGGCGCCAGGCTAGAGCCCGGCCTTCAAGCTGGCTTCAATAAAGGGGTCGAGATCGCCGTCGAGGGTGGCATCGGGATTATTGACCTCGATCCCCGTGCGCAGATCCTTAACGCGATTTTGATCGAGCACATAGGAGCGAATTTGGTGCCCCCAGCCGATATCGGCCTTGCTGTCCTCGACCTGCTGGGCATCGGCCCGGCGCTTTTGCATCTCAAACTCGTAAAGCTTAGCGCGCAGCTGCTTCCACGCCTTATCCCGGTTCTGATGTTGGGAGCGCTCCGATTGGCAGGCCACCACGATGCCCGTGGGACCGTGGGTCAAGCGCACCGCAGAATCGGTGGTGTTGACGTGCTGTCCCCCGGCGCCAGAGGAGCGATAGGTATCGGTGCGCACATCCGCCGGGTTGATTTCAATCTCAATGTCGTCATCGACTTCCGGGGATACAAACACGGAGACGAAGGAAGTGTGGCGTCGAGCTCCAGAATCGAAGGGGGATTTGCGCACCAGGCGGTGAATGCCCGTTTCCGTGCGCATCCAGCCAAAGGCGTAATCGCCGCGGAGCGCGAAGGTCGCCCCCTTGATGCCCGCCACTTCGCCGGCGGACAGCTCAATAAGCTCCGTACTAAACCCGCGACGCTCGGCCCAGCGAAGGTACATGCGCAGGAGCATCTCGGCCCAGTCCTGAGCCTCCGTGCCCCCAGAGCCCGCTTGGATATCCACGTAGCAGTCGGCGCTATCCATGGGCCCGGAGAACATGCGGCGAAATTCAAGCTTCTCTAGGGTGCTGGCCTGCTGAGCAAGCTCGACGCTCACCTCTTCAAGGGTCTCCGCGTCGCTCTCCTCTAAGGCCAGGGCAAAGAGCTCTTCCGCATCGGCCAGGCCCTGGCGCAGGGGCACGAGCACGCCCACGACAGCCTCCAGGCTTGCCCGCTCCTTACCCAGGGCCTGGGCCTTCTCCGGGGATTCCCAGACGCCCGGCTCCGCCAGCTCCCGCTCGACTTCCTCTAGCCGTTCCTGCTGGCTAGCGACGTCAAAGATACCCCCAGAGCGCTTCGCTGCGCTGGCGGAGATCCGCCAGCCGCTCGCGCACGGCGTTGCTATCTTCCATTGTGATCTCCTTTAGGCGCCGAAGCTCTCAACGCGTAGGCGTAGCACCGAACCGCGCACCGCCGGCAGGGCCTCTAGGGCCGCAATGGCGCGGTCGATGGCTGCCTCCTCCGCCGTGCGCGTCAATAAGACGATGGGGACGTAGGTCACGCCGTCGGCCGCCTCGCTATCCTGGGCTTTCTGCGTGAGGGCCTCGATATTAATGCCCTCCGCCGAGAGCAAGGTGGCCACCTGGGCCAGTACCCCGGGGGCATCCTCCGCCCAAATGCGCAGGTACGCGGGGGCCTGGAAGGCAGCGCTGGGAAGGGCCAGGGCCGAGCCCTGCGCCTCCGCCCGGTAGGCCAGGGGCGGCATGGCCCCCAGGGTGCTGCGGGCTAAATCCATAAGGTCGGCCACCACGGCAGACGCCGTCGCGTCGCCACCAGCGCCAGCTCCGACGTAAAGGGTCGGACCCACGGCGTGCCCCCCCACCATCACCGCGTTCTGAACCCCATTTACCTGGGCAAAGAGCGTGCTTTCGGGCACCAGGGCCGGATGAACGCGCAGCTCGAGCCCCGCGGCCCGGCGACGAGCCAAGGCCAGAGGCTTAATGCGATAGCCAAAGGCTTCGGCGTAGCGGAAATCCTCCGGGGTGACGCGGGCAAGCCCTTCGCTAAAGACCTTGGCCGACGCGATGGGCACCCCGAAGGCCATGGACGCCAGGAGGGAAAGCTTATGCGCCGCATCGATGCCTTCCACGTCAAAGGTAGGGTCGGCTTCGGCGTAGCCCAGGGCCTGCGCCTCCTGTAAAACATCTTCGAAGGCGCGGCCAGCGCTGGCCATCTCCGTGAGAATAAAGTTCGACGTCCCGTTAATGATGCCCGCAAGCCATTCAATTCGGTTCCCGGCCAGGCCCTCCCGGAGCGCCTTGATAATTGGAATACCTCCGGCTACGGCCGCTTCAAAGGCGAGGGGCAGGCCCTTCGCCGTTGCCGCCGCAAACAGCGCATCGCCGTACTCTGACAGCAAGGCCTTGTTGGCCGTGACCACAGCCTTGCCTTCGGCGAGGGCGAGCTCCACGAGGGTTTTAGCATCCTCCGTGCCTCCCATGAGCTCCACCACCACATCCACGGCGGGATCCCGGGCCACGGCGAGCACGTCCTGATGGACCGGGATGGCACCGGGGTCGAAGCCCGCCTTCGGGGACCGCATCCCCAGGGCGGTGATTTCCAGGGGCCGGGGCGCCCGGCGGGCAAGGGTATCCCCCTCTTCCCGAAGCAGCCGTACCACGGCCTGCCCCACCGTCCCTAATCCACAAATGCCGATGCGCAAGGGCGTATTCATCACGGAGTGCGTTCCTTAGCCGTCTAGGCCCATTTCCGCCGCGAGGGCATCGGCGGGCAAATAGCCCGGCAGATAGCGGCCATCTTCCAGGAAGAGCGCCGGCGTGCCTCGAACGCCCAGCTGCTGGCCCAGGCGGTACTGATCCGCTACGGGGTTAACGCAGCGCTTCGGCTCCACGGGCTCTCCAGCTTTGAGGCGGGTAAGGGCAGCCCGGGGATCGCTCGCGCACCAAGCGGAAACAATCTTATCGAAGGCATTTGAACCCACCCCCGCCCGGGGGAAGGCGAGGTAGCGCACCTCAATGCCCATGCGGTTCAGCGCGGGCACCTCCTGGTGCAGCTTTTGGCAAAAGCCGCAGTCGACGTCCGTGAAGACGTTGACCACCCCAAGGCGCTCCCCCTTCGCCGGGAAGATGATCATGTCGTCCTCGGGCACGGCCTCAAGCAGACTCAGACGCCGTACGGAGCGCACGTCCTCAGAACGGTTGCGCAGGCCCGAGGCGCTAATCTCGTAGAGATCTCCGGCCAAAAGATGCTGCCCGTCTTCCGTGGCATAGAGAATGGTGCCGTCGTCCAGCGCCACGGCATAAAGCCCAGCCACGGGGGCCGGCGCGATGGACAAAATGGGCAGCCCGGGACGAGCCGAATCCAACCGGGCATAAATTTCTGCCGCTGCGGGGCCCGTTAAGCTGGCCTCGCCCCGAGCCCCGAGCGCAGTGAGCAACACCAGCAACAGCACTGGCGCACGAAATAACCAAGACATAGCGAACCTCCTCGCAAGGGCCGCATTTTCGCACAGCCCCAGCGAGAGTGCGCGCTCCCGGCGGCGAGTTCAGAAAGTCTTCTTTGCCTAGCCCCGGGGATGGTGCTCGGCATGGAGGGCCTGCAGCCGGGCCCGAGCCACGTGGGTGTAAATCTGCGTGGTCGACAGATCCGCGTGCCCCAAGAGCAGCTGTACCACGCGTAGATCGGCGCCGTGGTTCAACAGGTGCGTGGCAAAGGCGTGGCGCAGGGTGTGAGGCGACAGGGGCCGCTGCAGGCCTATTTCCTGCCCATAGCGCTTGATGCGGTGCCAGAAAGTTTGCCGGGTCATGGGCCGGCCCTGCTGGCTTGGAAAAAGCACGGAACCCTGGGCCAGGGCGGGCCAGTGGGCGCTCCCCTCCTCGACCCAGCGCCGGATCCACTGATGCGCCTCCTCTCCGAGGGGGACGAGGCGCTCCTTTTGCCCCTTCCCAAGCACCCGAAGCGCTCCCTGCCGGAGATTCACCATGGCCGGCGTTAGGGAGACGAGCTCGGACACGCGCAGGCCGCAGGCATACAGCACTTCCAACATAGTGCGATCCCGCAGGCCCAGCAGGGTGCTGACATCCGGGGCGGCAAGGAGCGCCTCCACCTCCGCCTCGGACAGGCTCCCGGGCAGGGGCCGGCCTAGGCGGGGGCTGGCCAGCTCCCGGGTGGGGTCATCGTCCCGAAGCCCGCGCTCCACCTGCCAGCGGAAAAAGGCCCGAAGGGCCGATAGGAGGCGCGCGGTGGAGCGCGGCTTATAGCCCTGTTCAAAACGGACCGCGAGGTAGGCAAAGAGGCTAGCGCGTTCGATCCGGGGCAGCGATTGGTCGGGGCCCAGCCAACGCTGCACCGTTAAGAGATCGGACCGGTAGGCGTTGCGCGTATGTTCGGATAGACCTCGCTGAAGCCATAGGTCATGCAGGAACGCATCGATACGTTCCCCATCCGGCTCGCTGGCAAGATCGTGGCTTCCCATGGCCTCACTGTACCCCCGCCGCAAAGCCGCGCGCCATACCGGACCCCGAGGCGCGACCATCGCACCAAAAAAGAGCACTTTCCCCGCCGATTCCCGGGGAAATCCTGGCACGCTCCGTGCTTTATATATCGTGCTGGCCTAGGTCAGCGGGTACGCAGGCCGTCTCTCCCCTGATCGTACCCGTCGGTCCACCGCGGCGTTTACGCGCTCCCCCTCCCCTAGCGGCCGCGGTGGGCCGGCCCCTTAACTTCCAGGCAAAAAAAACGCCCAGCCGAAGCTGGGCGTTTTTTTCTGCGTCCCGAAGGCGCGCAACGCTCGAAGGCTTATTCCTCGGCGGCGGCCTCTTCCCCAGCCGCTTCCGGCGCCTCCACCACGGGGGCCACGATGTCGACGCTGGTGTCGCGCTGACCCTTCGTGTTGGCCCCAAGCTTCTCGCGGATCCGGGCGGACCGCCCAGAGCGCTCGCGGAGGTAATACAGCTTGGCCTGGCGCACGTCGCCGCGGCGCTTCACCGTGATGCTGTCGATCATGGGGCTGAAGGCCTGGAAGGTACGCTCCACGCCGACGCCGTGGGAGATCTTCCGCAGCGTGAAGGCGGAGTTGAGGCCGCGGCTACGCACGCCAATGACCACGCCTTCGAAGGCCTGGAGACGCTCCCGGTTCCCTTCCTTCACCTTCACCTGCACGACCAGCGTATCGCCGGGCCCGAAATCCGGGAGCTCGCGCTGGATCTGCTCTTCCTCAAGGGCCGAGATAATCCGATTCTTACTCATGACTGCCGTCTCCGCTGCCACCATTGCGCTTCTCAGCGCGCTGTTGTTGTTCCTGCCATCGTGCCCAAAGATCGGGTCGCTGGCGCTGGGTTACCGCTTCCGCTTGGGCCTGTCGCCAAGCGGCGATGGCACCGTGATCGCCGCTGAGCAGCACCTCCGGTACCCGCTGCCCGTCGATCTCCTCGGGGCGCGTATAATGCGGGAAATCGAGCAAACCCGCACTGAAAGATTCTGCCTCGGCGGAGCCTTCGTCTCCGAGAACCCCCGGCCGCAGCCGGGCCACCGCATCGAGCACCACCAAGGCGGGTAATTCCCCACCGGACAGCACGTAATCCCCGAGGGACCACTGCTCATCGACATCTCGATCGATGAGCCGCTGATCGATGCCTTCGTAGCGCCCGGCGAGCAAGATCACCTGCCCCTGGGCTGCACAGGCCTCCGCCTTCTGCTGGACGAAGGGCGTGCCCTGGGGCGATAGGTAAATGACCTTCGCCTTGGGGCAACGTCGCCGCGCCTCCTGCAAGGCCGCCCGCAGGGGCCCCACCTTCATCACCATCCCCGGACCGCCGCCATAGGCTTTGCTGTCCACCGTCTGGTGACGGTCTTCCGTGTAGGCCCGGGGATTGATGGTCTCGAGGCGAACTAAGCCTCGCTCCACCGCCCGGCCAAACACCCCTACGGAGGCCACGGCCTCAATCAACTCGGGGAAGATCGTTACGACCACCGCGTGGAAGGGCGTTTCCGCCGTCACGATCTCCACCTAAAACTCCGGGTCCCAGTGCGCCACCAAAGGCACGTCCGTCGCCCCAATTTCTGGAAACACCGACTCGATGAAGGGTAGGAGCCGTTCCCGCTCTCCCACGACCACCAGCACGTCATTCGCGCCGGTTTCGAGCACCCGGTCAACCCGACCCAGGCTCACCCCTTCGGGGGTTTCCACGGACCGACCAATCAGGTCGATCCAGTAAATCTCGTTATCGCTGGCGGGGAGCACGTCCTTCGCCACCGCAAGCAGCGTGCCCGCGAGGGCTTCCGCATCGTTCCGGCTATCACAGCCGGCCAGCTTGCATAAAAACCCCTTCGGCTGGGGAATTACCTGCTCTACGGCGCACCTAACCCACTGATCGCCCTGCTGCTGAAGCCAAGGGCGATAGCTTAGAAGGTTGTCTTCCGGGTCGGTGAAGGACTGAAGCCGGAGCCAGCCCCGCACACCGTGGGCTCGCGTGAGGCGCCCCACCACCACCGGGGCCTCCACCGCAGCGGCCACTAGCCTTCGGCAGCCTCGCCCTGCTTACGCGCTTCCTTCAAAAGCTGCGCGACGCGATCGCTCGTGCCTGCGCCAACGGCCAGCCAATGGTCGACCCGGGCAAGGTCCACCTGCAGCCGAGCTTCCTGACCGCGGGCCACGGGGTTAAAGAACCCGAGACGCTCGATGAAGCGGCCGTCGCGCCGAGCGGCGCTGTCAGCAACATTGATGTGATAAAAGGGACGCTTCTTCGCCCCCGTGCGGGCCAAACGAATCGTGACCATACCGCGCTCGCTACCGTAACGTGTTGCAGCCCTTGAATTTTTCAAGAGCCCTGGGAGATAAAGGCCGCGTAGTCTACGCCAACCCTTACGCCTTGGGAACCGCCTTTGACACCTTTTAGAGGAAAAGGCGCCTAGCGGCGCCGAAGCCCGCCGGGCGGGGGCATGGGCGGCATGCCCCCACCGCCCATGAGGGCACCCATGCCCCGCATCATCTTCTGCATACCGCCCTTCTGGCCCATCTTCTTCATCATCTTTTGCATCTGCTTGTGCTGCTTTAGCAGACGATTGACGTCCTGCACCTGCAGCCCCGAGCCCCGGGCGATGCGCTGCTTGCGCGAGCCGGAGATCAGGTCGGGGAAGCGGCGCTCCTTCGGCGTCATGGCGCAGATCAGCGCTTCCATATGCACGAAGCGCTTTTGATCCATGGACTGCTCTGCCGCCTTGGCCATCTGCCCCATGCCCGGAAGCTTTTCGAGCATGCCCTGCATGCCGCCCATGGACTTCATTTGCTGGAGCTGATCGCGGAAATCTTCGAGATCAAAACCCTTGCCCTTCTTGATCTTCGTGGCCAGGCGCTCGGCTTTCTTGCGATCGAGCTTCTGCTCCGCCTCTTCGATGAGGCTCAGCACGTCGCCCATGCCCAGAATGCGACTGGCCATGCGATCGGGGTGGAAGGGCTCCAAGGCTTCGAGCTTTTCCCCCATGCCGAGGAATTTGATCGGTCGTCCCGTGATCTGGCGCACGGACAGGGCCGCGCCGCCTCGGGCGTCGCCGTCGGCCTTGGACAGGACCACCCCGGTCAGGGGAAGGGCATCGGCGAAGGCCTTCGCCGTATTCGCGGCGTCCTGCCCGGTCATGGCGTCCACCACAAACAGCGTTTCCGCCGGGGCCAGGGCTTCGTGGAGGGTTTTAATCTCCGCCATCATGGCGTCGTCGACGGCAAGGCGCCCCGCCGTATCGACAATAAGGACATCCGCCAGCTGGGTTTTCGCCGCGGCCACCGCATCGCGGACAATGGCTTCCGGGGAGGACAGGGCCTGGCTGGGATGCACCGTCACCCCAACCTGGGTCCCCAGCACCGCCAGCTGCTCTATGGCTGCGGGACGGTAAACGTCCGCGGAGACCATCATTACCCGCTTTTTCTCGCGGGTCTTAAGATACTGCGCGAGCTTCCCAGCGGTGGTGGTTTTCCCCGCCCCCTGGAGGCCGGCCAGGAGAATAATTGCTGGGGGCTTCACGGCGAGGTTCAGTTCGGCGCGCTCCGCGCCCATGACCCGAACCAGCTCTTCGTGAACAATTTTTAGGAAGGCCTGCCCCGGGCTTAAGGCCGAGGACACTTCCATACCCAGGGCCCGGGTGCGCACCGCATCGAGGAAACCCTGCACCACGGAAAGGGCGACGTCCGCTTCAAGAAGGGCCCGCCGGACCTCCCGGAGCGTATCTCCGATATTGTCTTCCGTGAGCTTCGCCTTACCCCCAAGGGCGCGCAGGGTAGTACTGAGGCGTTCCGTTAAGGAGTCGAACATGGGCCGGGGCCTTCAACCGGGGAAAGGCGCGGAGTATAGCAGCGCCCCTCCCCCCGTGCCTTGCCCTCTGCCCGAAACCCGCAGGCCGTGGCACACTGCAAGCCTACTCGCGACGAGGGAGGCGCATGAGCGTCCCGATCCTCGGCCTAATGGCCGTCATCCTCTATCTCCTTGGGGCCGCTCAACAGTTCGCCGAGCTCGTCCGCGGGCAGGCGCCCCCGCCCTGGCGCCGAGCCCTCCCGACCTGGCTTGCGCTCCTGGCCCACGGCGGCGCCGCGGCCGGCATGCTCTTTCCCGGCGGGCAACTCGACCTGGGGCTCTTTCAAATCGGCGCCCTTATGGCCTGGACCATGGTCGCGGTCATGGTCCTGCTTGGGCTCCGGCGCCCCCTAGATACGCTTTTTGTGGTGCTTTTTCCCCTGGCGGCCCTGTCCCTCACCGCCGCCCTAAGCGTCGAAAGCCGCTACGTGCCCCCCAGCGATCCCGCACCAGGCTTCGCCCTCCACGTCATCCTGGCCCTGCTGGCCTACTCCGTGCTAACCGTTGCCGCGGCCCAAAGTTTGTTTCTGGCGTGGCAGGAGCGCGCCCTTCGACGGCGGCAGGCGCGCTGGGTTCTCAAAGCCCTACCGCCCTTACAAACGATGGAAACGGTCCTTTTCGAGTGCGTCGCCCTGGGGCTTTTGCTCCTTACCCTGACCCTCGGTACGGGCATGCTCTTCCTCGAAGATCTCTTCGCCCAGCAGGTGGTGCATCACACCGTCCTGTCCATCGCCTCCTGGGTGGTCTTCGCCATTCTGCTCCTCGGCCGTCACCGCCTGGGCTGGCGCGGGCGCACGGCTATCCGCTGGACCCTAAGCGGCTTCTTCCTACTGGTGCTCGCCTACTTCGGAAGTAAGGTCGTGCTTGAAGTGATCCTCGGCGCCTAGGAGGCTCCTGCCATGGAATCCCTTTCCCTGCCGGTACTCTACGGTCTGATCGCTATCATGATCGTGCTCTCGGCCTATTTCTCGAGCTCTGAGACCGCCATGATGGCGCTCAACCGCTATCGCCTGAAGCACTTGGTGAAGGCGGGGCAGGGGGGGGCGAAGCGTGCGGATGCACTCCTAAAGCGCCCGGACCGGCTCCTGGGCATCATCCTGTTTGGCAATAACGTCGTGAATTTCTTCGCGGGCACGGTGGCTACGCTCATCGCCCTACGCCAGTTCGGAGAGGTGGGCCTCGCCGTGGCCCCCTTCGTGCTGACCTTCGTCTTTTTGATCCTGGCGGAAATCGGTCCGAAGACCATCGCCGCCCATGCCCCGGAGCGCATCGCCTTTCCTTCGGCCTACATTCTGAGCCCGATGCTGCGCCTGCTTTACCCCTTCGTGTGGATTCTCAATGCCTCGGCCAATGCCATCGTGCGTCCCTTTATTAAGGATGCGGGGGACGGGAAGGAAGAGAAGCTCACCCCAGAGGAACTTCGCACCGTGCTTCACGAGGGGGCCCACCTCCCCCTCAAGCGCCGGGGCATGCTGCTGTCGATCTTGGATCTTGAGCACGCCACGGTGGATGACATCATGGTGCCCAAGGCCGATATCTTCGGCATCGACTTGGAAGACGATGTCGACACCATCGTCGAGCAGCTCTGCGCCAGCAGCCATACCCGGGTGCCGGTATATCGAGGCAGCATCAACGACGTCGTAGGGATGCTGCACCTGCGCAACGCCAGCCGCTTTTTGCGCAACCCCGAGCCCACGAAGGCGGCGCTCATGCAGGAAACCCGTGAGCCCTACTTCGTGCAGGAAAATACCCCACTGCACACGCAGCTGCTGAACTTCCAGAAGGAGCAGCGACGCATCGCGCTGGTAGTGGACGAGTATGGCGAAGTGAAGGGGATCGTGACCCTCGAGGACATCCTCGAGGAGATCGTGGGGGAGTTCACCTCAGACCTGGCGGCTCGAATTCCGGAAATCCACCCCCAGGACGATGGCAGCTTCATCATCGAGGGGACGGCGCTGCTTCGGGACATCAACCGGAGCCTGAAATGGGAGCTACCCACCGCGGGGCCCCGGACCCTCTCCGGGCTCGTGATTGAACATCTTGAGTTTATCCCCGAGGCCAGCTGCTGCCTCCGCCTCGGGGCCTACCGTTTAGAGATCCTCCAGGTGAAGGACAACACGGTGCGCAGCGTACGCGTGTTGCCCCCCCCGCCGGCCGGCGCCTAGCCTTCCTTCCAGCGTCGGTTGAGCCCCGCTAGCACGGCCTCGAAGGACGCCGTTACCGTATTACGGCTACTGCCTGCGCCCCAGGTTAGGCCGCCTTCGCTATCCTTCAGACCGACGATGCAGAGCGCCGATGCCCCGGAACCGGAGGACTCGGACTGCTCGTGGTAGTGATCCACGGCAAAACGCTCATTGATGGCCCGCTCCACGGCATGCACGAAGGCCTCGATAGGCCCATTGCCCTCCCCCTCCGAGCTCAGGGCCTGGCCCGAAACCAGGAGAGACACCTGGCACCGCGTGCCCTCGGAGCCGTCGTCCAGGGTGTGTTGCTCGAGGGAGTAGCGGTCGAGCTGATAGGGCCCTTCCACTTCCAGGTAGGTACGATCGAAGACCCCGCGAATATCCGATGCCCGGAGCTCGCCGCCGCGCTCGTCCGTCACCCCCTGCACCACCTTGGCAAACTCTACGAGCAGGGTGCGCGGTAGGGACAGCTCGAAATGGTTTTCGAGCACGAAAGCCACACCGCCTTTCCCGGACTGGCTGTTGACCCGGACCGTTTCCCGGTAGTGGCCGCCCACGTCCGCGGGGTCGATGGGCAGATAGGGCACCTCCCAGAGGTCCTCCTGCACCTGATTCATCCCCTTCCGGATCGCGTCCTGATGGCTTCCGGAGAAGGCCGTGAACACCAGATCACCGGCGTAGGGATGGCGCTCGTGGACCGGGAGCTTGTTGCAGCTCTCCACCACAGAGCGCACGTGGCGCATGTCCGAGAGATCGATTTCCGGATCTACCCCCTGGGAGAACATATTCATCGCCAGGGTGACGAGATCCGCGTTACCGGTGCGCTCGCCGTTACCAAAAAGCGTGCCCTCGACCCGGTCCGCGCCGGCGAGCAAGCCCAGCTCCGAGGCCGCAATACCCGTACCCCGGTCGTTGTGGGTGTGGAGGCTCACCGCCACGTAGGGACGCTCGGGAAGGTTTCGGCAGAACCACTCGATCTGGTCGGCATAGATGTTCGGCGTCGCCATCTCCACCGTCGCCGGTAGGTTGATGATCATGTGCCGATCCGGGCCCACGCCCCAGGCCTGAGCCACAGCGGAGCAAACTTCTACGGCGAAATCGAGCTCCGTACCCGTGAAGCTTTCCGGGGAATATTCGAGGATCACCTCCGTTTCCGGGATGCGCGCCACCTCCCGCTTTACGAGCTCTACCCCCTCCAGGGCAAGATCGATGATCTCCTGGCGGGACTTGCCAAAAACCACCCGACGCTGAAGCGTGCTGGTGGAATTGTAGAGGTGAAAAATAGCCCGCTTGGCCCCCGCAATAGCATCCACGGAGCGGGCGATCAGCTCTTCCCGAGCCTGGCAGAGCACCTGGATGGTGACGGCCTCGGGGATGCGATTCTCCGTGATGATCTTGCGAACGAAATCAAAATCCGTTTGCGACGCCGCGGGGAAGCCCACCTCGATTTCCTCAAGGCCAAGGGACAGCAGCAGATTCCAAAAGCGGAGCTTTTCCTCGGGCCTCATGGGATCAATTAGGGCCTGGTTACCGTCTCGAAGGTCCACGCTGCACCACCGCGGCGCCTTCGTGATGGTCCGGCTGGGCCACTGGCGATCGGGCAGATCGATGGGCTGGAAAGGCCGGTATTTCTGAAAGGGCATGGCGGCGTTGCGACCACCGGCCCGATTGAAGGAATAGCTACTGCGACTCATGGCTGCGCTCCTAAGCTCCCCGCGCCCGCGCGAGGTGGCTAAAGTGTAATCGATCGGGAGGTTTTAGGGGGCCGTTGGCCCCGGAGCGAGTTAGTTGGCCGGCAGCGCCGGCAGTCGTAGTAGGGCGCACAGCGCCGCGCTGCGCAGGGGCGCAGAAGCGGTGAGTTGCTGGCGGTTCGGGCGGTGGGCCACGAAGTCTCTCCCTTTAGACGGCCTCAACGCTAGCACCGGGCGCCCCGGCGGCGCAAGGCGCCGAAGCGCTCCAGCGGCCCTAGGCTTCAGGCTGGATCGCCGCAATCACGCTACGCGCCCGCCCCCGCGCCTCGTCTACAGAAGCGCCCAGGGCTAGGGCCACGCCAAGACGGCGCCGGCCCGCCAGGTCAGGCTTGCCGAACAAGCGCAGGTCACTCGTGGGCACGGCCAGCGCTTCCGCAAGATTGCCGAGCCGGGGCGCGATGCCCTCCCCTTCCAGGAGCAGCACCGCCGATGCCGCCGGCCCACGCGATTCAAGGCCCGGAATCGGTAGGCCCAAAATCGCCCGGGCATGCAGTTCAAACTCTGAAAGACTTTGGGAAAGGAGGGTGACGAGGCCCGTATCGTGGGGCCGGGGGGAGACTTCGCTAAACCAGACCTCATCCCCCTTAATGAAGAACTCCACGCCGAAAAGCCCGAAGCCCCCGAGGGCCTCGGTAACGGCGCCGGCGTAGGCCTTAGCCTTCTCCAAGGCCGCCGGGGCCATGGGCTGGGGTTGCCAGGACTCTCGGTAATCGCCGTCCACCTGCACGTGGCCGATGGGGTCGCAAAACAGCGTTCCATCCCGGTGACGCACCGTCAGCAGGGTGATCTCGTAGTCGAAGTCGATGAAGCCCTCGACGATGACGCTTTGCCCCGAACCCCGGGAGCCTTCCCGGGCGTAGCGCCAGGCGGCCTCAGCGTCCTCAGGCCCCTTGAGGGTGGACTGCCCTTTCCCGGAGGAGCTCATCACCGGCTTCACCACGCAGGGGTAGCCCACGGCCGCCAGCGCTTTTTGAAAACCCTCTTCCGAATCGGCGAAGCGGTAGGGCGAAGTCGGCAGGGCCAGCGTTTCCGCCGCCAGGCGCCGGATGCCTTCCCGGTTCATGGTGAGCTGAGCCGCGCGGGCCGTGGGGACCACGGTGAAACCCTCCCCTTCCAGGGTCACGAGCGCCGCGGTGGCGATGGCCTCGATCTCGGGAACGATGAGGTCGGGTTTTTCGCTTCGAAGCACGGCCAGCAGCTGGGCTTCGTCGGTCATGGGCAGCACGTGGGATCGGTGGGCCACCTGCATGGCCGGGGCGTCGGCGTAGCGATCCAACGCAATGACTTCACAGCCCAGGCGCTGAAGCGCGATCGCCACTTCCTTGCCCAGCTCGCCGGCGCCGCACAGGGCGACCCGGCAGGCCCGGGGCGTTCCCGGCGCACCCCAGCCTCGCGCTGCCAGTGCTGCTTGTGCTTGCTGTGTCATGGCCCCTCCTCAGGATTCGGGAGAATCAAATAGAACGCCGGCGGCCCGCATGCGCACGAGGGTCTGCCGAAGCACGGCGCGGCGCGCCTCATCGTCCAGCGCGATCCACCGCGTGATTTCCTCGGCGGAGCGATAGCAGCCCTCGCAGTGGTCCTCGGCATTGAGGACGCACACCCCAATGCAGGGCGAGGCGACGGAACTCATTAAGCAATACGCTCGAGCTGCTCGGCATAGCGACGGGCGTTATCCACGTAGTGCCGAGCCCCGGCGGCCACCATGGCCCCCTGAGCTTCACTAATGGTCCGCACCACCTTCCCCGGGGCCCCCATGACGAGGGAGTTATCGGGGATTTCCTTGCCTTCGGGAATCAGGGCCTTGGCCCCAATGATGCAGTTTTTGCCTATTTTGGCGCCGTTCAACACCACGGCCCCAATGCCAATGAGGCTGCCATCGCCAATGGTGCAGCCATGAAGCATCACCATGTGGCCCACGGTCACGTCTTCGCCGATGGTCAGGGGCATGCCCGAATCGGTGTGGAGGACGCTCCCGTCCTGGATGTTGCTGCGCGCCCCCACGCGGATCCAGTCGTTGTCTCCGCGGAGCACGGCGTTCCACCAGATCGACGCCCCTTCCCCGAGGGCTACGCTGCCAATCACCGTAGCGTTTTCCGCGATCCAGTAGGATCCTTCGGCTTCGAGCTGGCGCTCTCCTAAGCGATAAACGGGCATACTGCCTCCTCTCTAGGATGAGCTCCGATGGTACCACCGCACCCCGGGAGACCCCATGAACTACTGCGCGCAGTGCGCCGCCCCCGTTGATCATCGAATCCCTGAAGGGGACGACCGCCCGCGCTTTGTTTGCCGGGGCTGCGGCCAGATTCACTACCAGAACCCCCGCATCATCACCGGCGCGCTCCTCACCGATGGAGAGCAGGTCCTCCTGTGCCGCCGGGCCATTGAACCTCGCCAGGGCTACTGGACCCTCCCCGCAGGCTTTATGGAAAACGGTGAGGGGGCCGATGCGGGGGCCCTGCGGGAAAGCTGGGAGGAGGCCGAGGCCCGAGGCACGCTGGCCGGGCTCTATACGGCCTTTAGCCTGCCCCACATCAATCAGCTGTATCTCTTTTTCCGTGGCACCTTAGACCCCGTGGCCTTTGCCCCGGGGCCGGAAAGCCTCGAGGTTGCCCTCTTTGCCCCGGAGGCCATTCCCTGGGAGGCGCTAGCCTTTCGCGCCGTGGAAAAAACCCTTCGCTACTGGCTCGAGGACCGCACCACGGGCCATTTCCCCACGCGCCACGAAACCCTCGAGCCCGACCGCCGCTTCGCGCCGCGCAACGGCTAGCCCAGGGCCTTTCGGGCGTTCTGAAATAGGCGCAGCCAGGGAGACGGCTCGGGCCAGGCGTGGGGCGCCCAGGATAGCTGGCGCGTCAGGAATACCCGCTCCGGGTGGGGCATCATGATGAGCGTTCGCCCATCGGCGCTACAAACCCCCGCAGCGGATAGCTCGGAGCCATTGGGATTGCTCGGGTATAGGGTAGCGGCCTGACCATCCCCATCCACATAGCGCAGGGCAAGCCCGGCCTGGGCTAGAAGCGTCTGCGCAGCCTCGGCGTTGGCAAAGCTTGCCCGCCCCTCCCCGTGGGCCACGGCCACGGGGAGCACGGAGCCCTCCATGTCCGTAAGGAACGGCGAGGGGCTGGCCAGCACCTCCACCTGGGACAGACGCGCTTCAAACTGCTCCGAGCGGTTCCGCAGAAAGCGTGGCCAGGCCTCGGCTCCGGGGATCAGGGGCGCGAGGGCCGAAAGCATCTGGCAGCCGTTACAAACGCCGAGGGTTAAGCGATCGGCCCGGGCGAAGTGGGCTTCGAGTTCGCCCCGAGCCCGGTCGTTGAAACGCAGGGCCTTCGCCCAGCCCTGCCCCGCCCCGAGCACATCTCCGTAGGAGAAGCCTCCGCACACTGCCAACACCTGGAAGTCCGCCAGAGATGTCCGGCCGCTTTGCAAATCCGAGCTATGCACGTCCACCGTTTCAAAGCCCGCCGCATGGAAAGCCGCGGCCATCTCGAGCTGCCCGTTCACGCCCTGCTCTCGGAAAATCGCGGCCCGGGGCCGGGCGCCCGTAAGCACGGCCGGCGCGGCGGGCTCCGCGCCGGGGTCGAAGGTGAGCGTGGGCCGAAGCGCATGGGCCGAGCGCTCGATGGCGTCGTACTCTTCCCGGGCGCAGGTTTCGTCATCGCGGAGCCGCGCCATGTGATAACTGGTTTCCATCCAGCGCCGCTCGGCATCGGCCCGGGTGCGCTCGAAGAGCACGGCGCCTGCGCTGTCGCGCACCACCAGCTGCTCCGCTTCGGTGACGGGCCCAAGCACCTGGAAAGCTGGCGCCAGCCCCGCCGCTGCGGCCTCAGCACGAAGTCGCGGCACCGCGTCCTCCCGCACCTGCAGCACGGCGCCGAGCTCTTCGCTGAAGAGCGCGCCTAAGGGGTCCTGCGCCGGCAGGGTGAGGTCGAACCCCGCCCGAGCCGCGATGGCCATCTCTACCACCGTGGCCCAAAGGCCGCCGTCGCTGCGATCGTGATAGGCGAGGAGCTCCCCCGCGCCCCCCCAGCGCTGCACCAAGGTAAAAAAGGCCTTGAGGCGAGCGGGATCGGCAAGATCGGGCACTTCATGACCAAGCTGGCCGTAGGCCTGGGCGAGGCTCGATGCCCCAAGGCGGTTCGCGCCAAAGCCCAAATCGAGGAGCACGAGCGTTGTCGCGCCTTCGCCGAGCTGAAGCTCCGGGGTCAGGGTGCCCGTGCCGTCCTCCACCGGGGCGAAGGCGGAGATCACCAGGGACAGAGGCGAAGTGACGGCACGGGCGTCTCCCTCCGCTTCCCAGCGGGTCTGCATGGACAGGGAATCCTTGCCCACGGGAATGGCAATGCCGAGTTCAGGGCAGAGCTCCAAGGCCAGCGCGGTCACCGCTTCGTGCAGCGCCTGATCTTCCCCGGGGGCGCCGGCGGCGGCCATCCAGTTCGCGGACAGGCGAACGGACTCCAGGCCTCGCACCCGGGCCGCGGCGATGTTGGTGATGGCTTCCCCAAGGGCCATGCGGGCCGAAGCCGCGGGATTCACCAGCGCCAGCTGGGGTCGCTCCCCAAGGGTCATGGCTTCGCCGCGGACGTCGTAGAACCCCGCAAAGGTCACGGCCACATCGGCCACGGGGACCTGCCAGGGGCCCACCATCTGATCCCGAGCAATGAGGCCCGTGATGCTGCGATCGCCGATGGTAATGAGGAAGCTCTTAGAGCCCACGGCGGGCACGGTCAGCACCCGGTTCGCGGCTTCGGAAAGCGAGATAGCACTGCGATCTATGGGGTCCGGGGTACGATCGATCCGGTCGAACTGCCGGGTCATCTTTGGCGGCTTGCCGAAGAGCACGGGGAGGGGAAGGTCCACCGGGGACGCGCCTAGGCGCGCATCGCCCACGCGCAGGTGATCCTCTCCCGTGGCCCGCCCCACCACCGCATAGGGGCAGCGCTCGCGCTCGCAGATCTCCGCAAAGCGCCCCAGCGCTGCCTCGGGAATAGCCAGAACATAGCGTTCCTGAGCTTCGTTACACCAAATTTCCAGGGGGGAGAGGCCGGGCTCGGCGGAGGGAATAGCGCGAAGGTCGAAGTCCCCGCCCACACCCCCGTCCTTGGCCAGTTCGGGCAGGGCATTGGAAAGGCCGCCAGCGCCGACGTCGTGAATCAGGGAAATAGGATTTTCGTCCCCCAGGGCGCAACACCGGTCGATAACTTCCTGGCAGCGACGCTGCATCTCCGGGTTGCCCCGCTGCACGGAGGCAAAGTCCAGGGCCTCCTGGCTCGCCCCGGTTGCCATGGAAGAGGCTGCCCCGCCCCCCAGGCCAATGAGCATGGCCGGCCCCCCAAGCACCACCAGCGCGTCCCCCGGCGCCAGGGGAAGGGCCTCCACATGCTCCGTGCGCATCTGCCCCACGCCCCCGGCCAACATGATGGGCTTGTGATAGCCGCGGCGCTCAAGGCCCAGGCCTAAATCGACGGTTTGCTCGAAGGCGCGGAAGTAGCCGAGCAAGGCCGGGCGACCGAATTCGTTATTGAAGGCAGCGGCGCCCAGGGGCCCATCGCGCATGATTTCAAAGGGTGAGGCCATGCGCCCGGGGCGCCCGTAGGGCGTTTCCCAGGGCCGGGGGAGGCCCGGAATATTCAAATTGGATACGGTGAAGCCGGTCAGCCCAGCCTTGGGCTTGGAGCCTCGACCCACGGCCCCTTCGTCCCGAATCTCCCCCCCGGAGCCCGTGGCCGCCCCGGGGAAGGGCGCGATGGCCGTGGGATGGTTGTGGGTTTCCACCTTCATGAGGAGGGGCACGGCCTCTTCCACAAAGCCATAGCGCGGGTCATCGCCACGCACCCACAGGCGCTGGGTTTTCGGGCCCTCAAGGACGGAAGCGTTATCGCTATAGGCGGACAGAATGCCCTCCCCGTTCACCGCGGCGTAGGTGTGGCGAATCATGGAGAAGAGGGATTGGGGTGCCGCTTCGCCGTCGATGATCCAGTCCGCATTGAAGATCTTGTGTCGGCAATGCTCCGAGTTCGCCTGGGCGAACATCATGAGTTCCGTATCCGTGGGATCCCGACCGAGGGTCGTGAAGGCGTCCGCCAAATAGGCAATTTCATCGTCCGAAAGCGCAAGCCCCCAGGCTCCATTGGCCTCGGCCAGGGCTACTGCCCCCTCCGCCAGTAAGGGTACGGTGCGAAGGACCCGGGGCGCCTCGGCCACAAAGAGGGGGGCGCCATCGCTTTCCCAGGGCAGGAGCGCTTCGGTCATGCGGTCGAAAAGCAGGGCCGTCACCGCCGTCCGCTCCGCCTCGGTCAGGGAGCCGGTGAAGTACCAGCGTACCCCGCGCTCCACCCGCTGGACCGTCCCTAGGCCGCAGCCATGAAGAATATCCGTGGCTTTCGTAGACCAAGGCGATTGCGTTCCAGGCCTTGGCACCACCAGCGCAAGAGGTTCCCAGCCATCGCCAGGCGCCCAGGGCGGCCCCTCAAGGACCTCTTCAAGTCGGCCCCGCTCCCCATCGGAAAGCGGGGCATCCACCGCCACAAAGGTGCAGGCCGCCGCGGTCACCGCCGTCAGCTCCGGGGCCAAGGGCTGAATCTGCTTCAGCCAGCGGGCCTGGCGCGCCGCCGTCAGAGTGAGGGGGCCGGCGAGGGAGAGCACATCGGTCATGGCTGAACAGACTCCTGGGCGCGGGGCGCTTGGCGCCGGGCGCGGAAAAAAGTACGAAGCAAGGCGGCGGAGGCCTCTCCAAGAAGCCCCTCCTCCACTG
>Ga0255780_10001149_pt1 | contig 25057 bp, 14 predicted proteins | sample 071ome_32_FD_179978 | JGI IMG/M metagenome (GOLD analysis project Ga0255780, IMG submission 179978) | Coastal salt marsh microbial communities from the Groves Creek Marsh, Skidaway Island, Georgia - 071405AT metaG (version 2) | ecosystem: Environmental > Aquatic > Marine > Intertidal zone >... | reverse complement strand
GTCGGTCATCAAATGTGCGGTTGTCCGACCGACCGACGCGTGCACTTTCGGTGACCAAAGCCGAGGTGTTTGACTTTGGCGACGGTTCGCGCGCGATGGGACGCGAAAGAGGGCGCGTGATGACGTCGAACGGTTCGTTCGTGACCGCGTGCGCGCGTGAAGTGATAAATACAAGTGCGCGGTAGCCGTTACGGATGAATCGTGTCGCTCGGGGCGTCGCGGTTGCGACCGAAACGCTCGCGCGCCCGTCGTATACGCGCGACGCGTCGCGAGCGTTTACATGGATGGGTAATACGTCGCGCCGTGTTGAGTTTGCGCCGTGACTGGACGGGCGTATTGCGGTTGCGTGACGTAGGGTGTGCCGACAAAGGCGGGTTGTTGCATCGGATGCGGGACGCCCATGCCCATGACTTGCGCGCCGCGGGTGCCTGGCGCGCCCGGCGCGTACGGTGGCGGATACGGCGGTGGAAGAGAGACGGCGTAACCGGTGAAACGCTGGGGCGTTCGGCGGCGTCGACCGCACGGTGAGTGGATGTAAATGGTTCGGAGCATCGATAAGCCGCCGACGACGACGCAGATGATGATGACGATGAGTTTCCACGGTATCTCCTTGTCGACGGCCGATTGGTACAGGCACTTGTGACCGTCGATAAAGGCTTCGTATTCCATCTTCGTGCACTCGCTCCAATCGCTCTGAGGCGTAGAGTTGATTGTCGTCGACATGATGTACGAAGATGCGTGACAGTTGTCGTTGTCGACGTTATCGTGCGTGAATCCGAGCTGGTGGCCGATTTCGTGCGCGACGGTGTGCGCGTCATTTTCACTGTACCCGTAGTGTACCTGGGAGAGCCCGGTCGGGAAGTCGCTGCACACCGAGCCCGTGTACGCGACTCCGATGGTTTGACCGGCAAACACAAACCCAGAGAAAAGATGCACGACGTCGTGACTCTCGAGCTGATCCTGATAATCCCAACGCCAGTTGTCCACCACGTCGAGCAAAAGCGACGCGTTCACCTGTTGCAACGAGCTCGTCGGCTCGATCGGAGGGGTGTAAGGATCGCCATCCGCGAAGGATACGATTTCCTTCAAAACCATGACGATCGGTGGATCGAACTCGCCCTCGTACAACGAATTCACGACGTTGACCACGTACACCGTGTCCTCCTCCAAATCCCAGTTGTTGATAAACATATCGCACCGCGCCTTGTCGTTCAACACCACGAGTTCGACGTGCGGCGTCGCGTACGTCCGCGACTCCAATCCACGCCCCCGTCGCGCGCTCGCAATCCCCTGCCGCTCTCGCACCGACGCACCCGCCTTCCGAGCCATCGCAACCATTCCAGAAATATCGCCACCTGGCGCTTTCAACGCCAACCGCGTCACATTCACCACCGTCCGCTCCAACGAATCCCCCGAACCTCGCCCCGCGTCTTCCCCGATTCGCGATAAGTACTCACTCGCCGCATCCTCGCTCACCTTTTCGAACGCCACCCCTCCTCCATCTCCAGTCCGAATCTGTCCTCGCGCGATGCCTCCCTCGCGCAACGCGGCGACGGCTTTCCCCGCCGGCGCGCTCGAACGCCCCGAGTACTGACTTTCCTCGGCCCGTCGCAACCGCTCGTTCGTCGTCAACCCGCGCTTCGAGCGCAACGAGACGACGTACGACGTTCCAAAGGCGTCGAGCGTAAAGTCGACGAGGCGATCGGGCCCGTCGACGGCGCGAGAGACGTTTCTGAGCGTCGTGAGTGTCCACGCTGGTTGAACGGTTTCATTTGGCAGAGTTGACGACGACGACGACGACGACGACGACGACGACGACGACGACGACGACGACGACGACGCATCGACTCCGTGAACGCCCAACGCCAAAGCGATGACGACAGCGCGCGAGAGAAACGTCGCCCGGCGACGCGTGTGTGAAGACGGACGCATGTTAAATATGAAGCAGCGCGTCTGTGTGTGACGTTTAGTGAACCTTTTGCGGGACGTTCAGGTCCGCTGCACGTCGTTCGTCTTCATCGAAAAGGTGACGCGTGACAGGTGAATGAATGAATGACGTGATGCATTAATGCATCTATGCTACACGAATTCATACGTGCGCGCGCGCGCGCGAAAAAATTATTACTCACGAACGACAGATCCGCCCGCAGTCGTCAACTATCCGCTTGCCTAATCGAGCTCGGTGAGCTCGATTTCGGCGTACCTCGTCGTCGTGACGAGACCGACGCGCTTGATGTGTGAGAGTAAACGCGTCAGGAAGGTGTCTGCGGCGATGGTTCGATGATCACCGAGAATGGTGACGTGCCGCTTGGCGCGCGTGACGGCGACATTCATGCGACGAGCGTCGGCGAGGAAACCCACGCGTCGGCCTCGGTTGCAACGAACCATGGAGATGACGACGCACTGAGCTTCTCTGCCTTGGAAAGCGTCGATGGATGAGACTTCGACGTCTCGAGCGCCGTCCACGCCGGAGAGGGCAGCGGATAGCACGCTGCGTAAGAGACGCACTTGCGCCGCGTACGGCGAAATGACGGCAATGTCCGCCCCTCGAACGCCCGCTTTTAGCAGGAAGAGCACGTGCGCCGCCGTCGCGGTGGCTTCCCCCTCGTTGATGTACGATCCACCGACGCGACGCTCGACGTACTCGTACGGTATCCGACCCGAGTAGATTCGCGTCGTCACCAAGAGCATCGCGGTTGACGTCACATTTGTCTTTTGAACGCCTGGTAACTCACAGAGCAATCCGCAGCTCACGGAATCATCTGGGAGAAGACGCCCACCGTAGGACTCTCGACTCGCCCAATCGCTAATCGCGGCGTTGGATCGATACTGCGTGTTGAGGGCGACGCTCAAGACGCCCGATTGCGCGAGCGCCGCGGCGTCTGGAATCACCGCGTTTGCCTTTGGCATCAATCGCGCCATGAGCGATCTCCCCAAACCGCCGTCGTTCGCCTCTTGAGAATGAATGATGGGTGCGAGTTGACGCGGATCGCCAATCAGCACCGCGCGTCGACCGCGGACGAGTGGTACCCAGCTCAGGGGTTCGCTCGCCTGCGCCGCTTCGTCGACAATGACGAGATCAAACGGCGGAAGCGTCTGAATCATGTCGACGCCCGCGCCTGCGTTGGTCGCCAGAACGACGTTGGCGTCGCGCAAGATGGACGTCGTCGCCGCTTTTCGACGCTTCGTTCCGCTCGTCACGGTGGATTTCTGCCTCTTTTTCAGTTCGACGATTTCGGCTTGCAGCTTCTCCTTGGCGGATTTAGAAGTCGCGCGCGCGTGCGCGTCAATCTTTTCCCGGAGCGCCGCCGAAACCTCTACGGCGACGACGCGTTGCTGCGCGAAGAAAGCATTGGTGTCCTCCGCCACCTTGGCGTCGAGTGAGGACGATAACGCCGCGGCGCTGATGCGCTCGGGAGCGCCGATGCGAACCGTACGAACGCCAGAAACCCCATCCAATCGCTCGACGAGATTGTCCACCGCGAGATTACTCGGCGCGCACGCCAACACTCTATCGCCCCGCGCGACGGCTTGCGCGATAATCTCGACAACCACACTCGTCTTACCCGTTCCCGGTGGGCCTTGTATGCATACCACCGGGTAGTTTGGCGTCAAAGCCGCTCGAAGCGCCAAGCGCTGCGACGCATCGAGCGATGCTCCGGTGACGTTTTTCGCCGGAAGCCGCTTGAGCGTCTCTGCGCGCACCACTGAGAGATTCCCAACCTTGTCAGACGTACCTTCTCCCAGTGCCTCCGTCTCGTTCATCCACGTCGCCGGACGATCTTCGGCAAACACGGAGCGCACCACGCTAAGACATGCCGGTTTCGATCGCGTCACCGCCGGAATGGATTCTAAAATGTCCAGTGCGCGCGCTTGTCGCTCAAACGTCGTCAAATCCGGAACGCGCGACAGGGTAAGCTCAAACCCAGAGATCTGACGCACGAGCGCCTGTTCGTCGCCCTCGTACTCGAGCGTGATTGACTTTGAATCTCCCATGCGCCCGGCGACGGTTTTATTCATCGCGTCACCCAGAAACCGAACCGTCGCTTCTCGAGTCGTCGACGCGTCCTCTTCTTTGGCGTCGTCGTCGTCGTCGTCCAAACTATCCATTGAACGCACCGAACCCTCGACGAGATACGTCGATATCGCCACTCTATCACCCACTGTGAGCGTATTTTCGGGTATGTCCTCCTCCCGGACCGTGCGCAACACCAAGAGCGCTCGACCTTCGGCCCCTCGCGTCGCCCCGACGACGCGTAAACCGCCCACTCTACTAAAATCGCTCGAATGCTCAGCCAACGCGTCATCCCCTCTCTCATCCCCATCCTCTGAGGCAAACTCCCTCCAATTCGACGCCCTCGCCGTGATTTCCCCTTCCCGCTCGAGTTCGAGTAATTCCCGACCGCGTGCGCTAAACGCCGACACGCGTTCCCGCATTCGACGTCTCGCCTCTTCCGCGGTGTCGGCGTCGACATCCGACTCTGACTGCCCCCCATTCTTCTTCACCGCCCGCGTCTTCCTCCCTCGTTGCCGCACCACCACGCTCGATTTAATCAACTCCCACGCATCGCTCGCCTTGGCCTCGCCCTCGTCCCCGCCGTACCCTTCCCGAACCAAAATCTCAAACGCGCTTCTCAAAAACAACGGATTCGTCGTCGCCCGGTGCGCCCTCGCTCTTCTCGCGTTCCCGCTCGGCGCCGCATCGATCCGTCCATCCGTCGCGATCGCGATCTCCCGGGTGAGATCGAACGCGCGCGAATCGAACGATCCGTCCATCGCCTCTCGCACCGCGTCTCTCGCGACGACGTCGACGGCGTCTCGCAACCACTCGAACGCGTCCGGTCCGCCCAACTCGCGTTTACTCAGAGGATCCTTCCCGAGCGTTTCGATCGCGCGTCGTTCGCGAACCTCGCTCGACATGGACGACGACGACGACGATGAAGATACCGCCGACATCGTCGACGCCTCTCGACGCCCGGCGGCGATCGCGCGCGCAGAGTCGAGGACGCGTCGAGTCGTTACGCAACGCGCACCAGAACCATCCGACGCCGCGAACGCGGACGCGAACGCCACCGCGCGCCCGCGACGCCGACGGGACCCACCGCGACGGACATCACCGCGCGTCGTCGTCGTCGTCGTCGACGTCCCCGCCGCCGTCCCGATCGCGCTCGCGCTCGCCATCGCGCGCGGTCGTCGCGGAGTCACGATGCGCGACACTTTTTGGAGCTTTTCGCTCGAGCGCGCATCCCTCAGATTGCGACGACCGACGGCGCGTTCGCTCGATCGATCGGGCGCGGACGCGCGCGAAGGAAGGGCGCTCGCGCGGACGACGCGACGTCTTCGACGGCGTCTTCTTCGTCGCGGTTCGATCGGGAACGGGGAAAGGGTAGGAAACGTCGCGCGATCTGCTTGAACACGCGCAACCTGAAGAAAGTTTGATTGCTTTGATTTCGGTACGACGATGAAAACGGGACCGGCGTCGGCGTTTCACACGCTGTTCCGGCGCGCGTTCGAGCGGGGACTGGACGATGTGGCGTCGATGTGCGCGACGGCGGCGGCGACGGCGGCGGCGACGACGACGGGAGAGAGGAAGTCGACGAGCGGCGGTACGGACGCGGCCGAGGCGTTGCGAGAAGCGTGGAGGGGGTTTCATGGACGGTACGCGGCGCACACGGTGGCGGAGGACGACGTCTTGTTCCCCACGGTGGCGTCGAGGATTGAAAACGTGGCGTACGCGTACGAGTTTGAACACGAGGCGGAGGAATGGTTGTTTGAGGAGGTGACGTCGTGTTTGGACGCGCTGTGCGAGGCAAAGGATGAAAACGAGAGGAAAGAGCTCGGGGCCAAGGCGGCGATGAAGGTGCACGCGACGAGAACGACGCTCAAGGCGCATTTGGCCAAGGAGAGCGAACACGTGCTGCCCATGTTGGAGAAATCGTTGACGGTGGAGGAGCAAGGGGAGTTGGTTTGGAAGTTTATCGCGGCGTTGCCAGCCAGGGAAGCGTGTGATCTCTTAGCCTGGGCGGCGGCGTCCTCGTCGCAGGACGGTGGGGAAAGTGGTGGGGGAGAATCGGTTGAGGCTTTGGAGACGGCGATGCGGGCACACTCGCAGTCGAGCGCTGGGGTTTCCCTGCGAAGGACACTCGCGGCGAAGGGCGAACGCGCGAGAGCAGCGCAGACTCCCATTGTCAGAGCCTTGTTCGACGAGGAAACGGGTTCTGCGGTGGACGAGGTTGACGACACAAAAGGTGACAAGTTGTCAGATGAACCGTCGCGCAAGCGCAGACGTCAGACGGGCGCGGCGGCGTCGGGCACGAAGCAACAACAAAAACTTCCCATCGATCACATTTTCCAGTTTCACAACGCTCTGCGACACGAGCTTCATCGTCTGGAGCAGGACGTGCTCGCCATTTCGAGCACGGGCACCGAAGAGCGAGACGCTCGATTGGTGCGTATGATTGATGGTAGGTTTGTTTTCCTTCGCGGGGTGTACGAAGCGCACTCCATGTCTGAGGATGACATCGTGTTTCCGGCGCTGGAAGCGAAGAGCGCTCTGCACAATGTGTCGCACTCCTACACGCTGGATCACAAGCAAGAGGCTGAATTGATCAAAACAATTGTAGACTTAGTTGCAGAAATGCGAGCGACCGTCGCAACGGACGGCAAGGGTAAAGGGTTTCGCGACGGCTTGGTGGCTGAGATTCAGCAAGGTTTCGCCGCGATGCGCGTCTCGCTCGAGACACACGTCGCCAAGGAAGAGGCGGAGCTGTGGCCAATGTTCGAGAGACACTTTAGCTTTGAGGAACAAGAGAAAATCGTTGGACTCATCATTGGTAGAACCGGAGCCGAAGTATTGCGTTCGATGCTCATCTGGGTGCGCGAGGCTTTGAACGACGACGAAAGCGAGGGGATGATTTCATCCATGAGACACGCCACGCAGAACACGCACTTTGCGCAATGGATGAACACTTGGTACAGCGGCAACGCCGAAAACATCGAGGTTGGTGACGATTGGGTCAAGTCAAATGGAGAAGCGGCGGCGGAGAAGAGCGACGCAGACGCGAAAAATGAAAACCAGGACGCCATGAGACAGGTGCACGCGTATCTGAGTCTAAAGGCGGGGCGCGATGTAGACAAAGAAACCTTCAAGCCGGGTTGGGAAGACATTTTCAGAATGAACCAAATCCAGCTCGAAGACGCAGTCAGGACTGTCAGTCGCGATGATTCGTTGGCGCCGACTAAAAAGGCGTATCTGATTCAAAATTTACTAGCGTCGAGATGGATCGTCGGCAACCAGCTGCAGGCTCAGAAGGATAAGGGTAAGACGACGAATGTCACAGAGAACGGTGTCCATGCGAGCGAAGCCATGTGTCAGCCGATTGATGCGTCGCGAAAAGAAGGGTGCACGCACTATAAGAGACACTGTCAGCTTGTAGCGCCTTGTTGCAACTCTTCATTTGTCTGTCGATTTTGTCACGACGACGTGAGCGATCACACCATCAACCGCTACGCGGTGAAAGAGATGGTGTGCATGGAGTGTGGCACGCGACAGCCGGTGGCGAACGATTGCAAACAATGCAAAATGTCCATGGCAAAGTATTACTGTAACGTGTGCAATCTTTTCGATGACTCTGGCGAGGCGATTTACCATTGCCCATTTTGCAACGTGTGCCGCCGAGGTAAAGGTTTGGGTGTCGACTTTTATCATTGTATGAAGTGCAACGCTTGCGTGAGTTTGCAGCACGGCAAGCACGAGTGCTCCGAACGCGGCATGGACACCGAATGTCCGGTGTGCAAGGAGTTTTTAGCCGACTCGGAAACCCCAGTCAAGGAACTGCCCTGCGGACATCTCATGCACGCGACGTGCTTTGAGACGTACACGCGGCACTACTACACTTGCCCCATATGTCGCAAATCACTCGGTGACTTTTCTGTGTACTTTAGAATGCTTGATGCCATCTTAGCAGATGAGCGCGAAGACGACCTCCCCGACGCGCTCAAGGGTAAAAAGCAGCGCGTCGCGTGCAACGATTGCGGCAAGGAATCGGATGCAAAGTTTCACTTTGTGTACCACGCGTGCGAACACTGCCGCAGCTACAACACTCGCGTTCTTTCTTTTGTTCCATCTTGAAATACAACACGCAGCACTAAATTATTGTTTACTTACGTACCGATGCTACCGGTTACACGCTGTACAGTATTTTACGTTTTAAGGTTTTGAAACTCCTCGTTGAGTTGCTTCGCGTCTGCAATGTCAACGAGCTCAGCTTCGACGTCGCCCGCCTTGGCTCGCCAGTGCGCCACCTGTTGCTTGAGAACTTGCACCTCTTTACTCACGACATTTTTACCGTTGTCGTTCTTGATTGTTCTAACGCGAGTCGCGTACGTCAACGAATTGTGAGTTTCTTCGACATTCGCGTCGGTGGGCGATACATTGACAAACATGAGCGTCTTGGCGTTTCCTCCCAACGAATCGCTCATCAGCATTGTCAATTTGTGGTTGCGGTACGGAATGTGCCCTTGTTCCGAAGCGAGGGCAGAGATGACATCACCGAGCGCTGACAGAGATTTATTGATGGCTTGCGCCTCTTTGAGAGTGTCACCTTCAGCGCCAGATTTTTTGACGCGCTCGCTGCCGGCGAGATCGACGAATGAGAGCTTGCCCTTTGTTAACGCGCCCGTCTGAAGGTCCGTCGTCTCGATGATGAGAGAGAAGATGAGGTGCGAACGACTCGATTCAACATTCATCTTCGTGCCCGCCGTCTTCCTCACCTTGAGCCCGGCTTGAATCACTTCGGTAATTTCAGCCTCGGTGGCGACAGATACCATGGTGGCGTTCGGCACGGTGACCCATCCTTGTTTATCCTTTTTAATGTCCAACTTTGGTGCGTCGCTCCCTTGGGGTAAAAGTAAGTCCACCAGGTCGTCTCTGTAAAGCTCGAGCATGTAGCACTCCATCTTCACCGAACACTTGCTGGAATCGCGATGGACACACCGCATAACCTCTGAAATGGCGCGCGGCGATAAACCAGGATTAGCGTCGTCGCCGTAAATCGTAAACGTCTTGCCGCTTCCCGTTTGTCCGTATGCGAAAATGCATACGTTGTATCCGTCGATAGCGCTTTGAACCAAGTATCGAGTGTCTTCGAACACTTGTTCCTGCGTCGCATTCGCTGGGAAAACCTCGTCAAACTCGCAAGATCTATCCTTCTTTTCGCCGCGCCACGGGTACGAGCAAGTAAACTCATCGGGGGTCTTCAAAACAACCTTTTGATCTTGGCTCCTCTCGATGCCCGTGAGTGGTCTCGTCCGCGCGTAGACTCGGATTTTCCCCTTCAAATCCTCCAACATGTTAAAGTAACGCCTGCGAAGAGTCACCTCGCCCGTGTACTTTTCTTCAAGTTCTTTGATTTTTTGCGTTTGCGCAGACATGAGATCGCGCGTCGTCACTTGCTGCGCCTCAAACGTCGCCCGCGTCTCGCGCAGCTCTTCCAACTCTTTCAACATTTCTTCCGTCATCATCGCCTTCTTTTCGTCGTACTCTTGACGAAGAGACGCGATTTCTCTCTCAAGCGCTCCGGCGCGAGACTCCGCGGCGTTGTACTTGGTTTGAATATCGTTCACATCAGCCTTTGTCGATTCCAAAAGACGACTCAACTCGTGCGCGTGCGCCGCCTCGGCCCGTTTTGCCTTTTGTTGAAGCACCACGACTTGCTGCTGGAGTTCGTTCTTCTCCGCCTCGTTTGCCCGCGCCCGCTCGGTCTCAATTGCCAACTCATCCGTGAGTTCTTTAATCTGGATAGCCGTCAAATCTTCGAGTTTATCCGAACGGTTATCCCCACTCGCTGTCGCCGCCGCGCTCGCTGCCGTCTCTCGCGACTCTTTCAACTGTGACTCGAGGATTCTCACAGTCTCAATCATTTCGGCTTTGCTCGCCCGCTCAGCCTCAAGCCGATCCGAGGCTTCGTGGTACGCCTCGGTCGCTCGGCTCAGCTCGTCTTGCAAACCAGATCGTTCGGCCCGAGCGTCTTCAAGTTTGGATTTAAGATCCCGAATCTCCAAGCGAGAGCGATCATCAGTCGATCGTCGACTCGCTTGATGCGCGAACGCCGCGTCAGACGCTTGCGTGAGCTCTTCTCCGGTGGATTCTTGCGCCGGTTTCTTACTCGGCGTCGCCGCTTCCTCAGCTGCTTTTTTATCAGCCATCTTTTTCATCATGACGTCGTTGATGTGCGTCTGAAGCGACATGCAAATATTTTCACCGTCTCTCGTTTCGAACTGAAACACGTGAAGCGCGCCAGAGACGCGCATTTTGAAAAACACGGCGTGCGGCGCAGAACCAAACTGCATAATGTCTCTCAAGTCAGCCGTATATAAATACTCCATCGGTTGCTCGCGGAAAAAGTGCACCCCACGCTTATTCACGCCGACAATGAGCTTGCCTGGGAGTAAGCCGATGGGATCATCCACGCGTCTCGCCGGGTAAAACACTGAATTTCCATACGGCAACGATCGAATCATTCGGAGCAACGCCTGTCGCGCCTCGTCGCTCGTCATCGATTTGATTGGAGCGTGTTGTTCTACGACGTGTTTGGCCCACTCGATCGCCGGACGAGTGGGGAGCATCATTCTCGGAATGTACTTTTGAATCGTCGACGCGAGCGTCGATGCGTCTTCGCCAAGCCGCGGTCCCTCCTCGGCTTGTACTTGTAAAGCGGCGAGCAACGCGGCGTCGTCGCGAGACAACGGGTAGTTACCCATCATAAAGTCGTGTTTCGCCTGAACGTACGAAAGCAACACAAAGGTTGGCTCTTCGATGCTCTCATCGCTCTCTCTGAACATTCGCTTTTTGAAGAGCAGACCGGTTTGTACCGCCGTCGCCTTGCTCGGCGTCGCTTCGAGCTTCATCGCGCGCAAGTCGCCGAGAGCGTCGGTGAGAAAGGATCCATCGCCGACGTCGTGGTGTTCCTCGGACAAAAGCCCCTCCTTGAGAACTGGTGACACTTTGCCGAAATACTTGCGAACGGCGTACAACGAAAACGTGGAGTGCGACTTCAAATGAATCGCATCGGCGAGCTTCTCCACCGTCTCCTTAACAGTCGCCGTCAAATCGTACGCCACATCCTCAAACGTTCCATCCAAAAACGAAACAACCACTCGAAGCTCCTCACCCTTAGCAAAAGCGATAATCTCCTCGGGTGTTGGCTCGTACCTACGCGTCGCCGTCTTGCTCGCGTGTTTCATCGCCGTCATCGCCGACCTCGCCAACGGCTGCGTCTCCATCGATCCCCGAATCGACACCTCATTCATGTACTCGGATACGAACCGCAAGAAATCCCTCGACGGCGCAAAGAGCGCGGCGAAAAGTCTCAACAACTCCCACGCCTTTCGCCGCCCCCGCTCCCCGCTCGCGCTCCTCGACGCCCGAATCATTTGCATGTACACCTCGTCCACCAAATCCTCTCGTTTTATAACCTCCTTACAAATCTTCTGCACCGCCGCCGCGAACCCATCCCTCGACGAATCCTCGTTTTCATCCACGAGCGTCATCAACACCGCGTGCAACTTGACGCTCTTCGCCGCGTGATCCGAGTTCAACCGCAACACCGGCGTCGATACCGTCGGCGATGCCGTCGTCGCGCGCTTTTTATTCCCATTCGTCACCGCGCCCGGCGAAATCGTCAACGCGTCCCTCACCGCCCGCGCCGCCGAAGCCCCGTCTACCGCGGACGACGCAGACCCACGAACGGGTTTCGGGCTCGACGGGTTCGACGCCGACCCTCGTCGCAGCGTTCCGAAGATACCCGGCGACGACGACGCGTTCGAGCGTTGATGATGATTCTGATTCATCACGAATCTCTCACAGAGCGCATTCGTCGCGCACTGCGCGATCGCGTCGTCCCCCGGGACGTACCCACGCACCGAGTCGTCGTCGTCGTCGTCCGTTCGTCTCTCGTTCCCGGTCCCGCTCGGTGTCGTCGGCGCGCTCGTCGTCATCGGCGTCGAACGATTGATGAGATTTAAGATGACGAGGCTAATTTTGGCGCTACAAAAACAGTTACAAAAACATTTGGTTTACTTACGCGACATTGGTCGGCGACTGCGATTGACGACGGTGATCGATACCGGACGCTCGCCGTCGACCGCGACGCTCGATGGCCCAGGCGTGGTACCACCGCAGGGCGTGATCCCGCGGGGACCCGGCGAGGACGCCGTCGACGAAGAGGGCGTGGGCGTCGGACGCGTAGACGCCGACGCCGTGACACGCGGAAACGTTTGAAATCTTCCCATCGTTGGACGCGCGCTGAGCTTGGACGTCGACGGAGAGTTTGATGAATGCGTTCGTGCGCTTGCGGTGGAGACCGAGGGGGGCGATGACGCGCTCGAGGGACTCGAAACCAGACGGAGTGGAACCGACGCGGATGGCGTCCGCGGCGGTCGGGGCGATGAGGAATAATCTCCAGAGCACGCGGTCGACTTGGAGTCGAGTGGTGCAGTTGAGCATCATGCACGCGACGAGGAGTTTCCATTCGTCTTGCCAAAGGATTTCTTCGAGGAGTCCGAACGGGGAAAGCGGTGGGGACCACCAGTGACGGACGGGTTCCGGACCGCCGTCGGGCGGAGACGTCGTCGGATTTGGCGACGGTTCGACGGCGGATTTGGACGGCGCTAACGGCGTGTGCGCTGGCGTGTTTTCATCGTACTCTTCGTCGTCGGAGGCGGCGCGCGTGGCGGTGACGACGATCCCTCCCGCGTCGTCGTCGGCGCCTTCGTCGTTCTCGGCGAGCGGATCGGGCGCCAATCGAAGCGGCGTTCTCGTCTCATCCTCTCCGCCCGCGGCGATGCGCGTAAAACTCCTCCGAACCGGCGTCGTCCCGGCGATCCCGTCGACGTCTTCTTTCCATAACGCCGCGCGTAAGAGTTCCGTCTGATCGCTCAGACCGTCTTCGCTCACGCGAGCTTCTCGAACGCCGTTGCCGCCGTGACTGGCGCGCGGCCAAGACAATTTGTCGCACTCGACGTCCACGGCGTTCAACACGTCGAGAGCATCCTTGAACCGCTCCCCGGTTGGACTCACGAATTCAACCATCCACGGGAGGTGTTTTAACGAACACGCCCCGGACGCGGTGCCCCGCGGATCGGCGCGAGACCGGTTTACCGCCGGGACCTCCTCGATCGGGCGCACGGCGAGTTCGGCTCGCCAGCCGTCCAAAGCGTCGGCGGTACCGCGCGCCTCTGCCGCTCGACACCTCAACACAAACATTTGTCTCGCCGGTTCGTACTCGCGGTAGTAACACAAGTGCGCGCATAAGTGATGCGGCGAACCCGTCGACGCCATGACGGGACACTTCGCTCGAAGTTGACGCAAATCCTTCGGCGGGGCGTCGAATTTCGTAATCTGAATATCCAACGCCGCTTGCGATTCCATGGCTAACATTTTCACCCTCTCCCTGTCCCTCGCGTACCCTTCCGGGTCAATCCTTTTATACAACGTCCGCGCTTCTCTCCGAATCGCCGTGAGCGCGTCCCGGGCTTTCCCCACGCGCGGTGCTCTGGTTTTCACGCGACAACTCGCGTTGACGTGCAACCGATGCGTCTCTTGCAACATGTTTTGCAACGCGTTCCCCGCCCTCGCGATGGATTCCTCGCAGTTTGCCTCAAACTCCAATCGCCGCCAGTTTTCCTCCTTCTTTTCAATCTTCACCCGCTTCACCGTCGGTTCATCGAACGCATCCTTCACGTCGTCCTTATCGTCGTCCTCCTCCTCCGTCTTTGCCGCCGACGCGCGTTTTTCAAACGTTTCTACGACGCCTCGAAAATGTCTCAAAAACCCATGCGCCGCCGCCTCGTGCGCGTCGTGCGCGTTTTTTCGTTTCGCCGTCGTCAAGTACGTTTCCAACGCCTCCTCCGCCGCCGTCACCGCCGATGCGAGCGTGTCGTGTCGCGTCACCGACGTTTCATTCGGAGAGACGGTTGCTTCGTCGACACCATCGTGTTTTCGCTCGGCATCCGTTCGGACACCAGCGGGAGACGCCCCCGGCGACGCGAAGTACTTGCTCCGCACGACGACGGGCGGTGTTTCTGCGTTTTCGTCGTTTTCCTTCTTCATGGATGCGTCATCTCTCGGGGGACGCGCGCGGCATCGGGTCGGTTACTCAGCAGCAGAGGCTGACTGTGAAGCGCTTTTTCGCGCGAGAGTCCTTCAGGCTTTATTAAAAATGTACACTAGAACCGTCGTCACGTCGTCAGAAACCCTGAAAACAGACGTCGTACCGCGGAATCGGGGCGCCGGTGGGGATTTTCTTGCCGTCGATGCGGATCCAAGGCTTGGAAACCGGAACGGGGTGGACGTCGACGGCGTCGGTTTTCTTCCGCGATAGAGATTCCACGTCAAATCCAGGGGTTAAATCGAAAGAATGCCGCCAAGACGGCGCGTTGGCAGAGGGTGGTGGGAACGGACGCGCGCTTCCCGCGGGATACCAGTCGCCGAGTTCGTGACCGGTGCGTAGGACGTCCATGTCGGGCCAAAAGGCAATCATGAGCGTTCGGCGTTTGTCGATTGGCGCCGTCGCTGTCGCGCGCGCGTCGGGCTCTGGTCGAACACCTCGGCCGGGAATGACTCCGTGGAGGTAATCTCCGTTAAAAACCGCGATTCGACCGGTCTTGGGGTAGACGAGCCATCCTCTGGATGCGAGTTCCGTTGACGTGTCGAGCTGGTTCGTGACGAGCGTCGGCCCGCCGCAACATCCGTCGACGTACACGATGACTGAGCAAATCGGATGCTTGACGCCACCGATGCCTTCGTCGTGGGAATCAAAGTGCATCTGGTGACCGTCTGCGTGCGGCCGCGCGTGCGCCCACCACTCGGCGTACTCGGCGTCGCGAACCGCCGGGAAATATTCCGCGGCGACGTCTCTCACGACGTGTACCAAGACATCCATCTTGCTCTCCGCATCCTTCGGTGACGCGCGGCGCTCTTGCACGTACGAAAAGAACGCCGTCTTCGGGTTCCAATAATCGTGTTCGTCCCAAAACCCATTCTCGATCGTCCGTGTGCCGTCACTAAATGGAAACGCTTCGTCGCGCAGCCAGGAAAGGACCTCGTCGCTCAACGCGCCGTCGCGCGCGTACACAATGCCGTCCGGCGGTTTCTCAAAATCCGTCGGCGCCAGCGCGTACGACAAGACATCCGGACCAAGCCTGTGCGTGTATCCCAAAAACTCGAGCAAATCGCCCGCCTCGTCTTCGCGCGCTCGTTGACAGAGCAACAGCGCGAGCTGCGACCCGACGTCTCGCACGCCCTTGGCGATTCCGAGACGCTCGGCATCCGCTCCGGCTCGCAACGCCTCCTCCATCGCGCGCTCTAATCCAACCCTTAAACCGGCTTCCAACGCATCGAACCCGTCGACGGCGCACCGCCTTTCCATCAACGCCCATTTCACCCAAACTCGCGACGAGCACCCGTCGTCTTCCTCCTCCGCCTCCATCGCCCGCGCGTACTTCTCCCTCGCCTCGTGCGCCTCACACCCACCGCGCGCCCTCGCGGCGTCACCTTCCGCTTCAAATGCGCGCCAATCATCAGTAACGCGCGCGCGTTTCGCGGCGGCTTTCGACGACGACGACGACATGGGTGACGACGACGCGCGCGTCGGTTACACGCGACGCCCGTCGAATTCACACTTCCCCGTTCACGCCCCACCGTCCACCGCGCCCCCACCGCCGCTCCCGTTCGCACTCTTCGCTCGCGCCGCGCACGTCTGCCTCAACTCCTCTTTCGCCGCCGCGTGCGTCGCCTCTAATCTCCGTTCCTCGGCGTCTAACCGCGCGCACAGTTCCTCACGCAGTTTTCGAACCAACGCGCTCGCGTCCTCGTGCACCCGCACGACGCGCGACGACGACGACGACGACGACGACGCGAGCGCCCCGCCGATATCGTCGACGTCGACGTCCGCGAAGAGCGCCGCGACGGGGGATCTTCGGTCGTCCGTCGGCGTCGGGTGCATCGCATTCTGAGGACGTTCGCGTTCGATTCGCGATTCGTGTGTGTGTGTCGTTTTGACGAGTCATGAACCGTCAGATGTGTGTGGGTGAAGCTTTTCTGAATTTCATTCCACCGAGCGCGCGGCGTCACTTGTCGACGGCCGGACGTACGGACCGACGGCGACGGGCGAGAAGACGGACGGGCGAAAGACGGCGCGCGACCGAAGACAGACGCGATGATCATTCCGGTGCGATGCTTCACGTGCGGTAAGGTGATCGGAAACAAATGGGACACCTACCTGGATCTCTTGCAGGCGGACTACAGCGAAAGAGACGCGCTCGACGCGCTGGGTTTGCAGCGGTACTGCTGCAGACGGATGGTGATGTGTCACGTGGATTTGATTGAAAAGTTGTTGAGGTATAACACGCTCGAACGCATGGATGGGGCGTGAGGAAGCGAGGGGTGAGAGACGACTGCGTGTTTAGGTTTATATAGCCGTCGGTTTGGGAAAAGACGACGGATAGGAAAGAGAGAGGAGGGAGAGAGCGCGCGGTGGCGTGCGCGACGCACGGCGTGAGTATTAGTAGGTATAATAAAGAATCGTTTTACAAACAGATGGATCACCACTCTTTCGGGCGGGCGGCTAATTGGGCCGCTTTGTAAGCCGCTTTGCCCGTTTTCCTAGACCCGTCGACGTCTACGAAAGTCTTGACACCGTTTTCATCGGTAAACCAGCGCGTGTGATGCGTCGTCGTCGCCGCCGCCTTTTTCGACGCGGCACCGCGACTCGTTCGGCCGAGTTCAGCGGCGGTGGCGGGTCTGGCAAAGCTCGCGGCGACGGCGGATTTGGGACCGCCGAATTGCCCGGCGTAATCGACGTGTACGATTTCGCCCTCGTGAAAACTCTGCGGCGCGAGCTCATCCACCGGAACAAAGTGTGGAAGTCTCGCGCGCCAAGGTGCACTCGTCTTGATGCTCGTCGTCGGAAGCATCGCCATTCGACTGACGTTTCGAGACGCCGGCGGTGGGTAGCGCCTCGGCGTCTCTTCTTCCTCTTCCCAATCGTCCTCCTCGTAATCGTCGCGAACGCTCGCGTTTCCTCCCGTCCTCCCCGTGTTTTCCTTGGCGAACGGGTTAAATCTATTCGCATCCGCCTGTCTGAACGCCCCGAACGTCTCGCGATCGTCCTCCGTGAGCGCGTCTTCTAATTCTACATCCTCCGCCGCAGTCGTCGGCGTCTCCAGCCGAACCGACGCCGGGCCTAGAACCTCCTTTTCTTTTCGCGCCTCCGCCTCCGCGCTCGCTCGCCTCGCTTCTTCCTGCACTACAAAACTCGGTTTCACCATCAACAGTTCATCCTCGGCGTCTCGATCCGGGTCCGCTTCTGAATCCGAATCGAACCGCGGTCGCGCCGACGCTTTCAAAGCGTCTTCCTCCAACGTCATCTGTTTCGTCGTCGTCGTCGTCGTCGTCGTCGTCGTCCCGCTTCGATCGATGTCGGCGTCGATCGAACCGCTCGGGTAACATTCGTCGACGTCGTCGTCGTCGTCGTCGTTCGAAATCGATGCCTCAACGGCGCGTAACGCGCGAGCCACACCCTCGTCGTTCCAACCGTCTTTGAAACCGTCGTCGTCTTCAGCACCGAACCCGTCTCCACCGGCGTCGTCCCACCCCTCGTCGTCGTCGTCGTCGTCGCCGTCGACGTCCTCATCGCCGTCATCGCCGTCATCGCCGTCGTCGTCGTCCCATCCGTCGTCGTCGTCCCATCGATCGTCCTCCTCGGCGGGCATCTTGTGACGACATCGTTCGTCACTCTGCGTCGCGCGTTCGCCCCGTTCCTTCTTTCTCCTCTCATTAGAGGGGAGGAAGGGCGAAAGCGAATCGGCGAACGAATCCTCCGTCGAGGGCTTTAGGTGCGCGGACAGACCGGCGGTTAAAACGCGCGAGCGGAGCGCACCGAACAACCTTCAATCAGTCATGCCGCAGCAGCAAAAGCGAAGAGGCTCGAACGGCCCGGCTTCGTCGACGACGACCGGGGCGTCGCACGGAGCGTCGTCTTCGGCGCACGGGACGACGGCGCACGCGCGCGTGGGAGTTTTGAAACCGGTGATTTTACCGTCGATGCGCATGGAAACCGGGACGAGCGTGGACGAGGCGTTGGCGGCGTCGAGGGCGTTCGCGGGAAGAGCCACCTGGGGCGCTGGTGGCGAGAGCGGGGGGGGTCGTTCGGGAGGTAGGAACGAGAGTGAACGCGTGAGCGGTGGGGGATCGCCGCACGAGGAAGATGGCGGGGTTGGAGGGCGCGGGGCATCGGCGCTCGGAGGGGCGACGTGGGGCGCGAGCCGCGGAGAAGACGCGCGGAGAGGGGACGACGTCGGGGAGTCGAGACGAGCGGCGGCGGCGGCGGCGGCGGCGAAACCGAAGCCGGTGATCAAGGTTTTGCGGAGGAAGACGGTGGAAGAGACCGGGGCGAGCGCCGAGCGGTCGGCGGATACGGTCTCGAGTCGACCGTCGAAGGCGTCCGCCCCTCAGCTGCAGACGACGACGACGACAAGCGAGCGCGTTCGAGAGGACAAGCCGGTGGATAGGGAACGCATCGTGGACACGCCCGGGAGCGACTTGTTGCAGACGCGCGGAGGCACGGCGCCGGTGGTGTTGCGCCGAAAGCCGGAACCGACGCCGTCGACGAACCAAGAAGAAAACATCCAGCCGGCGAGCGCCGAGGATCCCGATAAGAAGGCTAGAAAGCAACGCGGTGGACGACGAGTGCGCGAGAGGGAAATGAGACGCGTCGAGCGCGTCCAGATGCGCGCGCATAACGAAGCGGGCGAAACCGGCTCGGGTTTGCAGAATGTACCGCAACCCGTCGACTCGAATTGGGTAAACGCGTATCCTGGGTACCCATACATGGCGCCAAACACGTACGGAATGGCGTTCTCGGACGCCAATGCGCTGTTTCACACGTTTGCACCAAATTACCAGGGTCACACCGGTCACGTTCCGAACATGTATTACGGCTACGCAGCGGCGCCGAATCCGTATGCGCAGCAAGCGCCGGTGACGGTGCCGACAGACGCGCCGGATATCAAAGCCACGGGCACGTACGGCGGTAAAACGTCAGCAAAGAAGAAGAACGCGGTGAAACGTCTGACGAAGAAACTGGCTGATCTTCCGTCGTCGCTCGGTGCCGAGTTTGGTTCAACGGATGATTTGTCGTCATTCGCGGATCCAGCAAGGGATGACAAATCCGCGACGACGACGACGACGACGACTCCGCAGAACAAACGAGCGCAACGGCGACGCCCCGGCGGAAGACACGCCAAATCGACAACGAAATCGACTAGTCAACAGAACAAAACGTAAGTAAGTGCGACGATAACGACGTCTTACACATAGCCTGAGCGACGCGGACGAGAATGATACGGATACGAGGCGCGGCGAAAGCTGCCGAGCGCTAAACCGCGCCAATTCGATTCAAGACGTCTCGTCGCGATTAATTTAATTCAAATTCAATTCAATTCTATTCATCGCGCTCTCCAAACGCGTCCAAAACACGCGCGGATCCGTCTCTCCTTCCGTTCCATCAATCCCAAAAGTCCCGCCTTCGCCCGCAAAGTCTCGAACCAATCCGGTCCAATCCGCAAAGTCCCGAACCGCCTCCGTCGCCTCCTCCGCGAGCGCCTCGATCAAAATCACATCCCTCTCCGCCGCCCACCCCGGGTCGTGCCTCCCTTCTCGCGCCTCGACGACGTCCAACCGGGCGTCCACGCAGTCTGGAAAACACTTGGGCACCGCCCGCACGCCTCGAACGCGCACCGAAACCCCCGGCATCGCGTGCGCCCGCGTCGCGCGCCCGCATCCATCGCTCGCGATCATCGCCGCGACGCACGCCGTCGTCACCGACGCCGTCCACGCGCGACGTCGCGACGCCCGTCGCCGTCCCATCGGTTCCGCGGCGACGACTGTCGCACCGAAACGAAAAAGTGCCGAGATTTTTTTCAAAACCAAACTCAAAAACGAAGCGTGCGTTTGACCGATCGACCCCATTCGTCCATCGGTAAAAATCAGGTTTCGTTTCTCGTTGAACCTGGACCCTTTTTTCTTTGTTTTTGCGCCCAACGAACGATTCGATCGTCGCGCGCGACGCGATTTCTCGACGCGACGACGCGAGGGTGCGCGCGACGACGAGACGCGTCGACGGAAACGTCGATACTGCGAGGTACGAACCGCCGCGTGAGCTTTTTTAACGCGACGACGACGACGACGACGCGTCTTTCAAACGAACGGAATCGACGCGGAAAATGTGAAAAGTGACTGACGGATGCGAACGACTTTGCGACGGACGTAGGGACGAGAGACGACGACGGGACGCGCGCGCGTGGATCCAGTCGGTTGAATCGCGCTTGGTAAACAGATCGCGTCGGTGTCGAACGGGAAAAGAAGATGAGTTACATGAACGGCGGAGGGGTTGGACCGAGCGGAGGATCCTCCGAAGAAGAACGCGCGCGCCTCGCGCAACAGCACCAACAGCAGCCTCCGTTGGTTGTCGGCGTGCCTTATCCGCCCGGAACGGCACCAGCGTTGACGCCGGAACAGTTTAATGAACTATACGGCGCGCAGTTGAGACAACAGAGGGAGCAATTCGCGTATCACGCGGCGCACGCGGCGGCCATGACGCCGGCGGCGGCGGCGCAAAACGCGAAACTGAGAGAGTTTTGGAGAGAGCAATTGCGAGAGATGGGCGAGGTGACGGATTTTAAAACGCACTTGTTGCCGCTAGCGAGGATCAAAAAGATCATGAAGAGCGATGAGGACGTGAGAATGATATCGAGCGAGGCGCCGGTGTTGTTTGCAAAGGCGTGCGAAATGTTCATATCCGAGTTGACCACGAGGGCGTGGTCGCACGCGCAAGAGAAGAAGCGTCGAACGCTTCAGCGAAGCGACGTGGCGGCGGCAATCACGAAGACGGACATTTTCGATTTTTTAATCGACATTGTACCGCGCGATGATTTCAAGGATGCGGCGAGCGCCGGCGCGGGTCCGGCGCCGACGGGGTTCCCTCCTCCCGGTCAGCCCGTTCCCGCCCAGGTCCAGGCGGCGTTTCCTCCATCTGCGGCGCCGCCCACGGACGCGGGCGACGCCGCCATCAACCCCGCAGACATCTTTCCGCATTCTTAGTTTACACTTTAGCCGCCGCCACTCGCGCCACCGCCGCGCCGTTCGACGCCGACGCGCTCGCGCGCCGACGCCGCGCTCCCTCCGTCCTTCGCCGTGTACGCCACGTTCCATCCCACGCCGCCGACGCCCGCAGAAGCAGAAGAAGACATCGAAGAAGACGAAATCAGCACATTAATACCCGCGAGAACGATTTGTACGCTGTAAAACCGAAACCAAACCATTTTTAACCCGTCTAAAAGGCGCCGCGACCTCCACCGCTTCCGATACCTCCCATCACATCATCATCCCAAAGGTTCACCGAGACGTCGTCCTCGATCGACGCGTCGTTTACCCCATTCGACGAGTGATGACTCGCGACTTGCGATTCATCCCGAGGACCCTCTCCCGAAGGTTTAGTGGGTGGGTGGCTTTTGTGTATTTTATGTACATTGGTGTCACACAGAAGATGGGTCGAGTCTCGATGTCTTCTTCTAGGGGGTAAAACTCGAGTCATGACTCGTCGAATGGGGTAGGTCCCACGCAATCATCCATCATTCATCCATCTTATCGACGACGACGATCGAAGACGCGCGTCGGCACACACCGACGCGCGCGCGACCTCTCACGCGCGAACGCACGCCCGAAAGAACCCCTACCCGTGCGTGTCGCCCACCTGAAGACCGCGAAACGCGATGCGGTGCGTGACGACGACGACGACGACGCACGCCCCGGCGGCGTCCTGCCCAACCCTGATCTGCAAACGCCGAACGACGAGATGTGGAGCACCGGTGAGAGCGACGGCGACGACGAAGAAGACGACGGTCGGCGTGGTGCTGTCCGCCATCGCCGCGGATAAGAGGTGCAGAGGCGATGCGATGCCGGTGAAGAGCACCGGGGAGTCTCAGACGAACCCGGAGTTGCAAATCACCGGAGCGAATTGCTCCATCGACGACCCGAGCGGGTGCACGCTGGCGGATTTGGAACTCATGTACGTGGACGCGTTGTGGAACTATTACAACGGAGGACAGTTTACGCTGAGCGATGAGGATTACGATCGACTGAGGGAAGAACTGAACTGGCAAGGGAGCGGGTTCCCGACGCTGCGTCGGTATGAGATTGAGTTTGTGCAGGCGGCGATCTCGTACTCGCGAGGCGAACCCGTGGTGGACGACGGCAAGTACGAGGAACTCAAGCGTCGGGTTAAAGCCGCGGGTAAACGCACCGATGTGACCGCGCTCTTGCTTTACACGAAAGGGAAGCAGTTGCTCGAAGAAGCGGAGTTTGAACTGTTGAGCAAGGAGATGCTGAAGTTAGGAATCGATGTCAGTATGAAGGGGGCGACGTGCACGTTGTCGCAGACGACGGCCGATTTGGAAAACGACACCGGTAGCGTCATCAGCATGTACGCCGCGCTCGGCACGGCGCCGTTACTCATTGGTTTGGCGCCGAGCTTTGTGCTCGGATTCTTTGGCGTCAAGCTTCCGGCGGCGCTCAGCCTGGGTTTCGCGGTGACCGTCTGCGCCGCGCTCACGAGCAAGCTCATCAACTACACCAATTTGCAAAACGCGGAAATCTTGACGGGCGTGTGCCCGTGCTGCGAGATGCCCATCAAGCGATTCTTTGGCGGCGAATCGCCCGTCGACTCTTACGAGCACAAGTGCGCCGCATGCGGTACAACGTGCGTGTTGAACAGACAAAAGCGGCTCATCGAAACCGCCGGCGGTCTCAGATCAGCCTAGGCGAGAGTCGCGAATCGTCGCCGTCGTCGGCGTCGTAGTTTCGAGAGTTTCGAGAGTTTCTACTGCACACGGTGTTTCTCTACTACACGCGCACGAATACTACGTACGTGCGACTGCGCTAATTCACACTAAACATTTAAATAAGAGATTCAGCTCCAACGCGAATGGATGAAGCGCGGCGCGCCTTGTGCCTCTCCAACGAAGAAGACGTGGATTTCGCTCCCCTTTCGTTCGCTAATAAATCGAGCGCGACTCGACGCGCGAATTTTGCTGACGCCGCGTGCACCACCCACGACGTGAATACGGCGCGCTGGAGCGCTCGAGCTCGAGAACGCGCCATGACTTTGATGAATCGCTCCACGAGGGCGTCGCTCGCGTTTCGGCGCTCGCGTTCGGCGCCCGTCGCTTCTCGCCAACGAAGCAAACATCTACGCGTGAGCACCCGGCCTCCAGTCGCCGAGAGCTCAACGGCGAGACTCCAGTGTTTGAGAACGCTCGCGCGCACGCGATTGTCTGTTCTCGATTTGAGATTACGCAGACTTACCGCGACGGAGGCTTGGGATTTCCACGCGTCGAAGTACTCCCCCGCGATTCGGCGCTCGGAACGCCGTCGCAGCGCCCTTAATTTACGCTGAAAGAGAATGCCACGGATCCACGACACGAGCGCGCGCTTCATGAGCTGCGCCTGCGCGAACTGGTCGATGACGCGATCGACTTCTCGCCGCGCGGCGAGCTCTGCGTCGGCGTTCTCTCGTTCTTTTTCGTACGCGCGGAGACGTCGCAATTCATCCGCGTTTGACTCAACGTCTCGCTCGAGCTCTTCAATTCTTCTCCAAGCCGCGTCTCTCTCCTGGATGAGAACGCGCGCGCGCGCGTTCGCGCTGCTCACCATGGTTTCTAGATCGGATCGCTGCGCTTTGAGCGCCGCCGCGGCGTTGGACTCAGCCACTTCGAGCGCCGCGTCTGATGAGAGCCGCTCGCGTCGCAGCTGTTCTCGCAGACTGTGAACCTTTTCCTCTCGAGACGACACCTTTTTCAGCGCCTGTTCGAGGCGATATTTGAGCTCGTCGCACACCCTACTAATGCTCTCCTGCCCGGCGACGTGGGCCTCCACCTCTAATCGAAGCGCGCGCACTTCATTCTCCAACGCGACGACTCGCTTGTCGTCGCCACCGATACTGTTATCCGTAAACGACGGCGCGAGAACGCGAGAACGCGTCTTGCACACCGCCATCTCCGCGAACGTCGGCGAGTTTTTATGCGCCTCCATCGCTTCCGCGATGCGTCTAATCTGACTCTGTTCCGCTCCGATTTCGGCGGCTCGCGCGTCCTCGAGCGATATCCCGCGTTCCCTCACCCGCGCCAACGCCTTTTCTCGAGCCTCCCGTCGCATCGCATCGATCTCATCCTTCGTCATCGATGCCTCGTAGTCACAGTTTCTCAGAAACACCGCGCTCGACGGCGGTTTCCTCTTCGGTACCGCTTCGTCCGCGCCTCTTCTTCTTCTTCGAACCGTCTCGTCCAACTCGGCGTGCACGAGCGACATGCGCGCCAATCTCTCGAGTTTCACTCGCGTCACCCGCGTCCCCACGATTCCATCGTACGTCGTCGGCTCGTCCTCGGTTTCATCCCCGGACGGTTCGTCCTCGGTTTCATCCCCGGACGACGTCGACGCGTTTTCATTCGACGTTCGCGTCGTCGTCGTCGTCGTCAGAGCTGGTGCTTCCAAACTGTTTCGCGTTTGGATTAATTTGTAATCACCCCCGTCGTCCGAGCTCTCCACGTCGCTCCCAGCGCTCGCGTAATCGTCGTCGTCATCCGTGACGTCCCCCGGGGCGTCGCGCGACATCTCACCGACGACTCGACGGGTCACCGCGTTGAGATGTGTCGACCGAAAGTCGTCAGCCCGTCAGTCAGTCTGGGTGCGCTCGGTCTGATTGCTGACGACAGTATGCGACGCGCATTCTGGCCATCGGTCGTCGCACGCGTCGCCGGGGACGTCGTCGCGCGCGTAGAAATCATCGGGATGGCGCCGTCGACGAGCGCGCGGGGGACGGCGCTCGCGCGCGCGTTCAGAGGACGAAACGGTGATGTTGAATGTCGTTTGCGCGGGAAAACCATCAAGGACAACAACGCCGCGTTCGGTCGCGTCGCGCGACGGTTGTCGTCGTCGACGTCG
>Ga0255780_10001141_pt1 | contig 25134 bp, 21 predicted proteins | sample 071ome_32_FD_179978 | JGI IMG/M metagenome (GOLD analysis project Ga0255780, IMG submission 179978) | Coastal salt marsh microbial communities from the Groves Creek Marsh, Skidaway Island, Georgia - 071405AT metaG (version 2) | ecosystem: Environmental > Aquatic > Marine > Intertidal zone >... | reverse complement strand
GTTCGTTTTGAACCGGGGAAAAGCGATCGCCATCGCCGCCATGGGCGTATCGCTCGGCGGCATCATCATCACACCGCTTGCGACCTATCTCGTTGATGAATTGGGGTGGCGCAGCGCCTGGATCTGGCTGGGCGTTTTGAGCTTCTGTCTCATGGTGCCAGTCACTTGGGCGATGCGCAGTCGACCTGAAGATTACGGCCTCTTCCCTGATGGGCTTAGCGAATCGGATTATCTCAGTGATCAAGGGGAACGAGCCCGGGTTGAAGCCGAGGGCGCCTACACTCGAAACCAGGCGCTGCGAACACTGAGCTTTTATGCACTGGTTGTGGCGTTCGGCTTTTTCTCGATCAACATTGTGGTGCTCCTATTGCACACCATTCCTTATCTGACGGACAACGGCATTGATCGCCAAGAGGCCGCGCTTGCAATGGTGATCGCATCTATTCCGGCGATGCTTTCCAAGCCGGTCTGGGGCGCTTTAATTGATCGGGTTGCGGTAAAACCGCTCGCAGCGATTTCTGCGAGCTTGACGGGCCTCGCGCTGCTGCTCATTGTGGGCGCCGTTCAAGCGGGCAACCTGACCCTCATCTACTCGGCGTTCGTGGTGTTGGGGCTCGGTTGGGGTGGCATGATCCCCATGCAGGAAGTGATCTGGGCGAGCTTCTTTGGTCGCACCCACATAGGTGCCATCAGAGGTGCAGGTTTACCGTTCGCTTTTGCCCTAGGCGCACTCGCGCCTTGGCTGGTTGGTGTGCACGTGGACGTTTATGGCGAATACCATCGCGCGCTCCAAGTGGTCAGCGCACTGAATGTCTTGTCCGGCGTACTGATCTATCTGGTCAAGCCACCCCCCAAACGGCATGCGCGCTAACAACACAATCGAACTTGGGCGCCCCTGCTGCTGTTCAGAGAGTAAAAGCCGACCTGCTCGTCATTGAGACTCGCATCGAAGGGACAAACCGCATGAGCCATCTTTCTTTGAGACCCAAGGCCACTCACGATTCAAGACTCGCTAACGCCGCCATGAAGCGCACTTGCAGCCTCTAACCACAGCTCACTAGAAGGCGATTACTCAGGTCTTGTGTTTGCTCGACTTTGCCCCTCATGCAAGTCGCTTTGGCCCTTCTCTCCGGGCGAACACATACGGGCCACAGGGTCTAAAGCATAGCTGTTCATCCAAACACGTTGGATTTCAACAGAGCGTCCAAAGCCTCTTCAAACCTGCTGGCTCGCCAAATACATCGAAACTCTCTACCGTTGCCCCTCGAACCCGATGCGGGCTTTTACCCTTTCTCGTCACTTTAATTCAGTCATCGTTCAGCTTAATCGCGCAAGCTTGTGGCAAAATCAGCTCAATCCAATGGGGAATGTTTATGCGCTTCAATCTTATCTCTCAACTGATGGTGCCCTTTGTTTTTTTGGGTTTCATGCAAAACATCCAAGCTGAGGAGACGCCGCTTGTTTACCCTCTTGATGGGATCAAGGAGGCAAAATTCACAGGCGGGCTGACCTTGCTCGTAAAATGCGGCGCGGTGGACGAACTCATGATCGACACCGAGAACGAGAAAGCCTTCAGCTACAAAAACAAGGGCGATGAGATCGTGGTCAAGCGAAAACAGCTCAAGAAATGGCTCACACTCGGGCAAAGCGACGTGCCTGTGAAAGCCACACTCACTGTTTCGGGGGATGTCCCCGATCTTGACCTCAGCACCGGCGTCAGCGCCACCGTGATGCCTTGCGACCGAGCGCAATCCATCTTCAAGGTCGAACTTTCCACGGGCGCTGCCATGATACTCGCGAGAGGCGACTTCGAGACCCTGGAAATCGAGGCCAACACTGGGGCTTCCGCAGAAGTGGATCAGGCTACGACAGCGAATCAGCTCTACTTGGACTTAGACACCGGCAGCACCTTCTTCGGCGGACAACAGCTGCAAGTTGAAACTGCGCGAGTCGAACTCAGTACAGGATCAACCGCTAATGTCTGTGGTGCCAAGACGGTAACCGGCAAGGTCTCGACTGGAGGTGATGTTCGGGTCAACAAAACGGCGACGGTGGAGGTGGAAGAATCTGTCACTGGCGGCGCCGTGCGTCGCAGCAGTTGCTAGAGCAACAGCCCAATCCACCGACACGTGGGACCTGTCCAATTGAACTGAAACCCTGACTAATTGCGACCGATAAAAGGATCATCGGGGTTCCAGGGCGCTTGCGCGGCATCGGCCACGAACTGATAGAACCCCTTGAGCCCCGCTGAAGCCTCATATATTTCAAGGTAATGTCCCAAGGTCTCGCGAGCATCTAGAAACGCGAATTCTACCCCAGTCAATGTGACGGCCTCAGTCACACGAGCGATACCTAATTGGGCAAAGTGCGCGATCGCCGCATCGAATTCAGGCACCATGATCGCGGCGTGGTGCAGGCCCTGCTCTGTTTCTGCGTAGAGATCCCGAAACGGGGATGCACCCCCGCCCTCTTGTTGGACCAATTCGAGCATGATTGTCCCCCACTGCCCGTAGGCCGAACTGTGCACAAAGGGGCACCGCGCACCTCGGTGCATGCCCTTTGCCAACTGTATGTTTTTTGAAACCACAAAAGGACCTGCACCGAACGTTTTTGCTGCCGTTTTGGCGGAAGCCTCGATATCCCTCACGTGGTAGGCCACCTGCACAATGTCGTATCCAGCGATCTGTTGCATTTGGGTCCCTTTTTCTCTCTCTGAGCCTTGATCCGCTCTGACTTGGATCATCATAATGGAGGAATCAAAGGAGGACGATATGTCAGGAAGATTAGAAGGAAAAGTAGCGGCCATCACAGGCGCCGCCAGTGGCTTTGGTGCCACTGCGGCACGACGATTTGTGGCAGAAGGTGCAAAGGTCGTGATGGGCGACATCCAGGTGGATGCGGGTGAAGCCATCGCTGCAGAGTTAGGCGATGCCGCCATTTTCAGAGTGTGTAATGTCACGAGTGAGGACGATGTCGCAGGACTGGTTGATGCCGCAGTATCGGAATTTGGACGTCTCGACATCATGTACAACAACGCCGGCATCGTCGGCGCGGCAGGGCCAATCTCGACAACGCCTGCGCAGGAATGGCAATTCACGCTAGATATTCTGATCAACGGCGTGTTTTACGGCCTAAAGCACGCAGCACGAGTGATGATTCCCCAGGGCGCCGGTTCAATCATTAACATGGCGAGCACCGCCGGCATTTTGGGCGGCCAGGGGCCCCATGCTTATGCCACCAGCAAACATGCCGTGATCGGTCTCACTAAAAACACGGCAGCAGAGCTCGCCCAATACGGTATTCGGGTCAACGCCATTGCGCCGGCCGGAATGGCAACACCTATGGTCGCTGGGCTTCGCGGTGACCCGAATGATCTCGAATCAACCAAGGCGCAGCTGGCCATGACCTCGCCTCTTAAAGGTCGCGCCGGACTTCCAGAGGATGTGGTAAATGCAGCGCTCTGGCTTGCGAGTGACGAGGCAGGGTATACCTCAGGGCATACCCTGACCACCGATGCCGGTTTAACCATCGGTACCGGTCAAGTGTCCGACATTTTTAAGCAGTACATGCCGCTCATTCGAGAGGCGGGCAAACGTGGCATCGATGCTGAGTGATGCCGCCATGCGGAGATTGGTTTGCTTCAGCTATTTTGCTGGGGCGAACCAGTCCGCGATTTTGAATCCCACCAGCATCGCCGCAACAAACCCAAAGGCTTTGGGTTCCAAATAGGCAACGCTCGCAACCCCTGGCCCAGGACAATAACCTGAGACGGTCCAGCCCACACCAAAGATGACCGCGCCGCCTAGAAGGCGAGCGTCAACTTGCGTCGCCAGTGGCAATGAAAACTGTGCCGAGAAAATTGGCTTTGCCATCTTCGGTTGAATTAGCTGAAAGAACGGCAACGAAAGTGCGAGTGCTGCTGCCATTACAAAAGCGAGTTCAGGCCGCCAATCGCCGGTCACATCCAAAAACCCTCGAATATAAGCAGGGTCCGTCATGCCCGAAAGCACCAGCCCCGCCCCAAACATTGCACCCAACACCGTGACGAGCAATGCGCTCATAAGAGGCCTACCCAACGCATCGCGAGCACCGCAACTGCGCCAGACGCCATAAAGGTGACCGTCGCAAGGATTGACCTGAGCGAGCCCCGACCGATGCCGCAGACCCCGTGACCACTCGTGCAGCCACTACCGAGCTTGGTCCCAATACCTACCAGGAGCCCGCCGATCAGGATTTGTAGCCAACTGCTCTCTAGCGCAGGCACCGCCGCCAGACCCGTTGCAATCAATATGGCCGGCCCTACCATCAGGCCCAACACAAACCAAAGCGTCCAGTTTTCGCTACCTCGCACGAACGACGCCCGATAAACTATGCTACTGATTCCAGCGATGCGACCTTGCAAGGCCATCAATAAAACGCTTGAAAGGCCAATCAACAGCCCACCAATAATGACTTGAGTCACTCTACGGCTCCCTAAAAAGGTCATTATTCTAGTCGAAAAGCAAGTATGAAGGGCCAGAGCAATCAAATTTCTCGTTAAGACCTCCTGCTCGAAGCGACAAAGCTAAGTAGGCAATGCCTGCTCTGAAGCGTTATCATCCCACCATGCTTTTGTCCCGCTTGAAAAGGCGGGACCCCCCATGAGGATTGTGCGACTAATCGCAGCTATAGCGCTCGTTGGCTGCGAGAACCTTACCCCGCGTGCATCACCGATAATCTCGCTGAGCAACGGGACATCAAGTGCGACGACCTCTGGCAAACCTGCGAGCGCGCTGCCCGGCAACGCACCGCGAATTTGTGCGAAAGCGAGCGCAAAGCCGACGAGGAAGTTTGGGATCTACGAGGCTTCTAGCATTTTTTTCGGCCTCTTTAACTCGGCAGCCTACGTTGCCTTCCCCTACATGATTCACGACAATGGGGGATCACTGTCAGAGAACACTCATGCGCGCACTTATCACTAACGACGATGGAATTGAATCAGAAGGCCTGCATGTTTTGGCTCGAGCGGTGGAGCAGGCAGGATTCGACGTCACGGTGATCGCGCCGAGCTACAACGCCTCGGGCACTGGGGCAAGTCTCGGGCATCTTTCCATCGATACGCCAATCCAATACACCGAGCGCCCTATCGAGGGGCTGTCTGGAAAAGCGTACGCGCTCGATGGCCCTCCCGCGCTCTGCACCATCACGGGCCACCTGGAGGGCCTTGGTCCAGCGCCAGACCTCGTTGTGTCAGGCATCAATGCTGGACTCAATACGGGGCGATCGGTACTTCATAGCGGTACTGTTGGCGCCGCCCTCGCCGCACAGAACTTCGGCATTCGCGGCATTGCGGTCAGCATCGACACCGCAGACGCGTGGTACTGGGAAACGGCGGGCGCGCTCACTGCACAACTTCTGCCCACCTTGATTGGCGGTCCCGAGCGCTGCGTGTTGAATTTAAACGTGCCTGCACTGCCCCTCGAGGACATCAAGGGAATACGCTGGGCAAGGCTCGCAGCCTTTGGGTCCGTACGCAGCCACATCACGGGCGCAACCCATGGTCAGCTCTTTTTTGATCTAGTAGAAACAGACTACGAGCCACCCATTGAATCTGATTTGGGATTGGTTCGATCGGGCTATGCGGCGATTACGGCGCTACACGGCACGAGCGAGGTCTGGCACGAAGTGGCAATACCCGGCCATGATTTTGAGGCGTCCCACGGCATTCCCGGCGCGTCCGCGATGCACCGCCTGGCACCCGCTCAATCGCATTTGACGACGTGATCATTCACTTATCTTGTTGTCTTAAGACCTAGAGACGAGGGGCATTATGTTTTGATCCTGATTTTTTTCATTACTTACTCCGTAAGAGTCCCTAGTCGATCTATCTTTACTCGCGAAATCAATAAGGCTTTCTAATGGCATTCGCGACGATCAATAAAGCGCATCTTTGGTATGACATCCAAGGTGAGGGTGAGCCCCTACTTCTCCACCACGGTTACACCGCGTCGCGAGTCAATTGGGCCCCTGTCGCCGATATTCTCGCCGAGCACTACCAAGTGATCCTGATGGAATGCCGAGGCACGGGCGAAAGTGAGCATACCCAAACCGGTTATACCCTGCATGAGTATGCCGCCGACGTGCTCGGACTAATGGATCATCTTGGAATTCAGACTTTCACTTATGCCGGGCACTCTATGGGCGGCGGCATTGGGTTTGTGCTGGCAACCGAACACTCTGACCGCCTTCGGCGTTTGATTTTAATGGCGCCCATTCCGAGCGATGGCACAGGCCCTGTCGATGCAGCCAGACTCGCAGCTCGCGTTCATGCAAGAGCTGCAGGCGATGCCGAGTTCTTTATGGCGGCTTACCGCGAGGGGCGACAGATGCCAGAGCTCGATACCGACGATTGGTTTATCGACCGAACGAGACACTTGCTTGCACTCTCTGAAGGCCATTTGGTTGGGGGCGCAGAAACCATGTCTGCGCTGCGAACCCAAGCCAAGTTGGGCAAAGTCACCGTGCCCACCTTGATGATTGCGGGTTCAGCTGACGGACTTTTGCCATACAACATCGCGGATTATCAACGATTACCCAACGCAGATTTATGCGTGATCTCTCGAGCGGGCCACGAGACGGCGGTGCATGCCCCCCGTGAAGTAGCGAGCGCCATTCATAAGTTCATGCGATTCGGTCCAGCGCCCAAGCCTAACTTCCCATAAGGCTCACCGCTTCATTTCCGCAGGTGCACTTACGGACTGCAACTTTTGAACGACTTCATTCAGAGCTAGCGCTCTACAAAGGAAAAGTATGGAGCGGCACTGGACGGGATGCGTCAAAACAGAACCAGCCCGAAATGAAGGCTCAGACGGTTTCCGGAGGGATGATCACCCCTCCCGAATCCGCAATGCGCTCGTTTAGTCCGCAGCCAGCGGAATAATTGACTCGCCAAAACCCTGCAGGCGATCAAGCCCCCCGTCTCCCGCAAAGAAGAAGGCTGGGACCATGATCCGGTCGACACCCAACGCTTTGAGCTCGGCCATTCCGGCGGCGGGGTCGGCCATCTGCGCACCAAACATGACATTGATCTTGATTTCGCTGGGGTCTCGACCGACTTTCTCGGCCTCGGCATGGAGTCGCTCGATGAGCTTGGCCAGCTTCGCGGGATCCCCTTCCCCAGGAAAATAACCATCCGCCAGCCTCGCAGCGCGGCGAATAGCGGCATCGGTATCACCCCCAACAATCACGGGAATTGAACCATGTACAGGCCGAGGGCTGCAGGTCACTTTATCGAAGTCAACGTATTTGCCATGGAATTCAACATGGGGTTCACGCCAAAGCTCACGCATCGCTACCACGTATTCATCGTTTCGCGCACCGCGAGCTTCCCACGGCACCCCTAAGGCATCAAACTCTTCTTTTAGCCAACCCACACCCAAACCCAATTCAACTCGACCCCCCGATATGCGATCGAGCGTCGCGAGTTCTTTGGCGAGCACCAGAGGGTTTCGTTGCGGGACAATCAAAATACAAGTCCCAAGACGCAACGTGCTCGAGGCCGCAGCAGCGAATGCAAGCCAAATCAGCGGATCGGGAATGGCCGTGTCTGCTTCTGCCGGGATCTTGCCGTCCGAAGTGTAGGGGTACTTGGAAATGATCGTATCCGGCAGAATCACGTGCTCGCCGCACCAAACCGATTCAAACCCAGCGGTTTCTGCTGTTTTAATCAGTTCTAGGGAATTGTCACGCTCCCACGCAATGCTTGCTGCAAACGCTAATCCTACTTTCATCACCCTCTCCTTCATTTAAGTTGCGCGTTAACGCTGAGTCTCTCGACCAGCCTAATAGAAATTGGATTAATTATCTCCCCGGAGACTACCAGCCGCCGCTTGACCCACCGCCGCCAAAGCTTCCACCACCGCCGCCAAAGCCGCCTGAACGAAAGCCACCACCGCCACCGTAAGTTCCGCCACCCCATCCGCTCTGATAGAGACCTCGGCGACGCCTTCCAACACCTGACACGCCCACATCGCGCATCTTCGAAAAAAGGATAAAAACGCCTATCGCCAACACAAGATAAAGTGCGCCCTCGACTGAGTTCAGCGCCACTGTGGCTGGCCGACCACTCGGCGCAGGCAGCGGCTGACCACCCAGCACACCGATCATGGCCTCTGTGCCCTTGATAATCCCCGATTCAAACCGGCCGGTCCTAAACCAAGGGAGTATCTGCTCGTGAATGATGCGCGAGGCGAGCGCATCGGTCAGCTCACCTTCGAGCCCATAGCCAACCTCAATGCGCACTTTTCGCTCGTTGGGGGCAATAAGGAGCAGCACCCCATTGTTTGTTTCTGCCTGGCCCAATGCCCACTGGCGCGCCAAGCGGTTCGCATACTCCTCAATGGTGTATCCATCTAAGCTTGAGACTGCGGCGACAACACCCTGGACCCCCGTCTGCTTCTCAAGCCCCGCAAGTCGCCCTGCCAAGTCGCGCTCAACTTCAGCATTTAACAAGCCCGCTTGATCAACCACTCGCCCGCTGAGCGCTGGGAAATTCGGACCATCAGCGCCGACACTGAGGACCAGCAGACACAGCGCGAGCGCTAAGACATTTCGCATCTTAAAACGAGACCTTGGGCGGCTCAGCCGCGTTTTCTGCGGTCGCTTTGTAGTAATCCTCGCGAGGCTCCATATCCGGGTACAACCAGCCGTGCCAGAGCTTGCCAGGGTAGGTGCGAATCTCCGTGTTATAGCGCTGCATTGCCTGAATGTAGTCTCTGCGCGCCACACTGATTCGATTCTCAGTGCCCTCCAGCTGAGATTGGAGCGTTAAGAAATTTTGGTTCGATTTGAGGTCGGGGTAACGTTCGACCACCACCATCAAGCGACTGAGCGCGCCAGACAACTGTGCTTGGGCAGCCTCGAATTGTTGAAGCTGCTCGGGGTTATTGATGAGCCCGGAGTCAACCTGCATTTGACCTACCTTTGCCCGCGCCTCGGTGACCGCAAGCAATGTCTCTCGCTCCTGAGCCGCGAACCCTTTGACCGTTTCAACCAAATTGGGGATTAAATCGGCTCGCCGCTGATACTGGTTCTCCACCTGAGACCAAGCGGCTTTGACCTGCTCATCGAAGGTGGGCAAGTTATTGATTCCGCAGCCGGCCAGACTCAGCGCCAGCACAATCATCACGATCCCACGAACCAATACAGCTTGCACCTTGGCCAAATGCATGGGCTTTATCCTTCACGTCACTCTTGGAGGCTTTATGTTACCTCTCACTCCGCCAATTTGAAGCATCAGGTCAAACACATTTTCGATGCAAAAAAAAAGCCGGCAGAAGCCGGCTTTCTGAAGCTCCCCAGAAGAGGCGCTATGACTCGTCCGCTAGGTCCCCAGCTAGCGAGGCGCGAACACCTTCGTCGACTGTCGTTGGCTCCGAAGGATAAGCCAAATGCTCGACACCAAACTGGATGGGCGCACCCGCCTTTAGCGCCGCGCGGTCCTCGGCACCAATCTGATAGCGCATGAAATGCACCGCCGCTGTTTTATCGTCGTTGGCGCGATCAAGATCCTCATCCGCAATGGGCCAGATTTTCTTGCCTTCGCCAATCTGGACCCAAATCTTATCTTCGATACCCAGAAGCTCGGTCAGTCGCTGCTTTCGCTCTGCAACGTCCGGGTATTGGATCAGCATCGTGCACTTCCAATTGTCGCCGTCGGGAATCAATGGATTATAAGCATCGAGTTCATCCTGGATGCCAGCCGCTTCGAAAATCTTTTCGATTCTGAGCATCTCTTGAATCTGGTACTTGACCGTTAATTCATCTTCAAAAATCAAAAGCACATGCTCGCCCACTCTGACGCGCCGGTTCCTTTTGTGAGCCAAGACTTCTTCCCTGAAGCTGGGTCTTGCCTCTGAATATTGTTCTAGCGACCACAAATCTGCTCGCTGCAACATGATGTTTCCTCCTAAAACAAAGCGCGCCCCGTAGGGCGCGCTCAAATCACACACCGCTTGGTTGATTAGGCGTCGAGGTTATCGAGTGCCTTCTGGAATCGGTTTGCGTGGCTTCGCTCGGCTTTTGCCAGCGTTTCGAACCAATCAGCGATTTCATCGAACCCTTCGTCTCGAGCTGTTGCGGCCATCCCTGGGTACATGTCCGTGTACTCGTGGGTCTCGCCTGCGACAGAAGCCTTCAGGTTGTCTGACGTACTGCCGATGGGCAAACCCGTTGCGGGATCACCGGTTTCTTCTAAGTACTCAAGATGACCGTGGGCATGGCCAGTTTCGCCTTCGGCAGTGGACCGAAAGACGGCGGCAACATCGTTGTAGCCTTCAACGTCAGCCTTTGACGCGAAGTACAAGTAACGACGATTTGCCTGAGACTCGCCCGCAAATGCATCTTTTAAATTTTGTTCTGTTTTAGAGCCTTTCAGCGCCATGATGTTCTCCTTGTTACCGAGTTGCTAATGTACGTTTCAGACCATCAATTGGTCCAATGAATCTTTTCGTTTGTGATGATCGATTGACCCTATCAAAAAGCGACCTGCGCGTCGCTACTTCCTTGCCCTAAATTTCAGTCATCGACCCACGAGCGCGGGAACCTAACTGGCTCTTATACTGCCTTGGTGCACGAACAGATTTCCAAATCCCAGCTTTCTAAATCCCGATTTTCTGTAAGGCATAGCGCATCAAAGCGCTTCCCCTGCTTCTTAGCGGCTGGAGGTTTAAGTCACAAAGTTGCTGTCCAGGCGCTCTGGCGCGCACTCACGAGTCGGTGTGACCCAGGACTGGCACCAGCGACGCGGTGTTTCTCAATCAAATTGTCAGCTAAAAGTGGTTCAGTGCCCTTGTGTCCGCCCTAGGCCTCTTCGACGGCTGCTCTGAATGCAGTTTTTTTCGCTTGAAAGATTTGATCCATCTTGGCCCAGACGACACCGGCCTCACCATTGCCCACACTTTGGCCATTCACTGCGCCCACTGGGTAGACTTCGAGACCTGTCGACGTGAGCCAGACCTCATCTGCTGAGAGCACGTCGCGTTCCCCTAGCCGGCACTCTTCGACAGGCAGCCCCGCTTCGCCAGCCAAGGCAACGACCAAGTCGCGGGTGATGCCATGAAGCAAGTGATTGCTTTTAGGCGGCGTTTTGATCACCCCGCTCGTGACAATGAAAACGTTGGAGGCAGTGCCCTCCGTCACCTCATCGCCACGCACCAAAATCGCGTCATCAAACCCCTCGGCGAGCGCCCCATTTTTGATGAGTCCATTGGCAATCAGTGACGTCACTTTGATGTCGGCCCGGTGCCACCGAAAATCAGTCTTGGTCACCACATTCAGCGGTTTGGGCGCGTGTGCTCGGGCTGCGGCCGGGGTCACGGTGATCAACACGGTTGGAGGCGCATCCGGATAGACGTGGGAGCGCTCCTCAGCAACGCCTCGTGTGACCTGCAAATAGACTAACGCCTCTGGCTCACCTGCCCTCGATACCGCGTCATTGATCAGCTGCGCCCAGCTCTCATCGGTGTAGGTCGTTGTCAACCGAATTTCGCTCAGAGAGCGCTGAAGCCGAGTGACGTGCTCGGTGAGAGTAAATACCCGGCCGCCATACACCGGCATCACTTCATACACCCCATCACCGAACATAAATCCACGGTCAAAGACGGAGACCTTTGCCTCGTGGGGTTGCATCCAATCACCATTCAAAAACGCGATTGCCATATTGGTTTCCCTGACGCTCGCGCCCATCCGCGGGTTTGAGCCCTTGATCTAACGGTTTGTAATCGAAGAGGCTGGGTGGAAGGCGAGACCCAGGTTTTCTTCCAATCCGATCTCTTGACGCCGAAATTTTAACTGGAACGGTGCGGATTTGGATCCAGCGACAAGCATCAAAAAGCGCGCCATGGGTTCAATCAAGCAGCCTGCTCGGCAACACTGCAAGGCCTCGCACAAGGAAGCTAACCCACACAGCCAAAAGAGCCTTTATCCGCACTCGGTCGCGCCTAAGCGTCAGATCAAGCGCGCGGCGCGGCGAGTCAGTGGGGTACCCATACTCGATTGGCAGCCGTTTCGAGAAAGCAATTCCGCCGGCTCATACACACGTCCAACGTTAGGGTAGGCGTGTTTGTGGTACCGATAACGGCCCAACCGCGCCAAATTTGCGCGTTCTTGGGCCTGCGGGTGGCCGATCAACGCCCCTTAAATACTGGCTCGCGCTTATCAACGAAGGCCTTTGCTGCCTCTCGATGATCTTCCGTTTGCCCGCAATGCACGTGATGGGTCGCCTCAAGATCCAAGCAGTCATCGACTTCGCCTGCCATAGCTCGATTTAGGTTCTCCTTCATGTAACGGTAAGCGACGGTTGGGCCGCTCGCCAATCGACCGGCAATTTCCATGGTCTTGGCCATCAATTGGTCAGGCTCCACGACCCAGTTGGCAAGGCCCAACTGCAGCGCTTCTTCGGCGCTCACTCGATCAGATAAGTAGTAGAGCTCTCTTGCTTTTGCTGAGCCAACGAGCTGCGTCATGAAATAAGTCCCACCGTAGTCCCCCGAAAAACCGACCCGAGCAAACGCTGTAGTCAAAATTGCATTTGACGCCATGACTCGCATGTCACAGGCCAACGCTAGCGATAGTCCAGCGCCTGCAGCTGCACCGGGGAGCGCTGCGATGGTCGGCTTTGGCATCTTGAACAATTTTCCGGAAGTCGCCCGCTGCATCACTCGCTGACGATGAATCGCCGAGTCGATGGTGTTGTCGCCCACCGTGCCATCACCCGAGGCCGCCATGCCCTTAACATCGCCACCGGCACAAAAGCCTTTACCGGCGCCCGTGAGCACGACAACCTTCACCGAGCTGTCCAATTCAAATTCAGCCAGGGTCGCGGCGAGGGCCGTATTCATTGCGCCCGACATCGCATTGCGCGCTTCGGGTCGATTCAGAGTGATGACGCCCACGCCATCGGTAACATCAGCTAATAAATCGTCGGTGCCTGTGTTGACTTTTGCCATGTACGCAATCCTTTCCTTCACTCGGTAGCTTTCGAGTCTAGCACCTAACGCCTTCCTTGAAATGACCCCACTGGCGCCTTGCCATCCGCTGACACAAAGCGAGTTTTGCGTTAGCTTCAGTCTTTCGGTGTTAATGAACCTGCATTATGAAAACACTCCTTATCGCCAACCGCGGCGAAATCGCTATTCGCCTCGCAGCCACAGCCCGAGACCAAGGATATGGGGTCATCACAATTTACCCCGAGGATGACGCGCAGTGTGCGCACGTCGCGGCTGGGGACACATCGATCCAAATTCCGGGCGTAGGCGCCTCGGCGTATCTCGATATCGAGGCCGTGCTTCAAGCTGCCAAAACGGGTGGAGCAACGGCCATTCACCCGGGCTATGGCTTCCTCAGCGAGCAAAGTCCTTTTGCCTCAGCCTGTGAAGCGGCCGGCTTGTGCTTTGTGGGCCCGACACCGGATCAGCTATCGACTTTTGGCAATAAGGCAGGCGCAAAAGCCGTGGCCTCATCTTGCGGTGTGCCGCTTGTTCCAGGCACCGAAGGCGCGACGACGCTCGCCGAAGCGCTTGATTTTCAATCGAAGCACCCTGAAACCAACCTCATGATCAAAGCCGTTCATGGCGGGGGCGGGCGCGGTATGCGGATCGTAGCCGCAGGTGAGGACCTCACCAAAACCTTCGAGCGCTGCGCGTCAGAGGCCGAGATGGCTTTCGGCAATCCTGCGCTCTATGTTGAGGCTTTACTCGATGACGTTCGGCACATCGAAGTGCAGATTCTGGGCGACGGTCAAGGCGGCGTAACGCACCTGTGGGAGCGTGAGTGCTCCGTTCAACGGCAAAACCAGAAGCTTCTTGAGGTTGCGCCTTGCCCCAACTTACCCGAGTCGACGCGGCAAGGTTTGCTCGAAGCAGCCCTCAAGATGGCGTCTAGCGCCCATTACCGAGGCCTTGGAACGTTTGAGTTCTTGGTCCCCGTGAACGCGCCAGAGGCCTTTTACTTCATTGAGGCCAATGCGCGACTCCAAGTCGAGCACACGGTCACAGAAGCCGTTACAGGGCTTGATCTCGTGGCGCTGCAACTCAAGGTCTCAGAAGGCGCAACCCTTGCCGACCTGGGGCTCACCGCGCCCCCCTCCGCGCAGGGCTATGCCATTCAAGCCCGCATCAACATGGAGGTCCTCTCAGACAAAGGCTTTTTCAAACCCTCAGGGGGAACGATTACGCAATACACGCCGCCCCAAGGCCCGGGGATCCGCGTCGATGGGATGGGCTACGCTGGCTACACCACCAGCACACGCTACGACTCACTGCTTGCCAAAGTCATCACTCACAGCCGCAGCGCGGATTTCGACTTGGCTGTCAAAAAGTTGCGCCGCGCACTGAGCGAGTTTCACGTCACCGGCTTCAAAACGAATCAAAGTTTTTTGCTGCACATGCTGGGCGACGCTGCCTTTACCGAAAGCAGGATTAACACACGCTATGTTGATACACACTTAAAGGAAATTGCCAAAGCGCTGGCTGAGACTGAGCCGGAGCCGAGCTCACCCGCTCGCGCAAGCGGTCAGTCGATTGCGGGCGCCCGTATTGACGCCAATGACCCTTTAGCTGTGCTGAGCCATAGCAAGCAAGCCGATGACACGCCCAAAGACATTCTGGCCGACGACGTGCCATCAGGCTTGGTCGCGGTCCGGGCGCCACTGCAAGGCACCGTCATTGAATGGCTCATCAAAGAAGGTGACGAGGTCTTTGAAGGTCAGCAGGTGGCCATCATGGATGCTATGAAAATGGAGCACGTCATACAGGCACCCCAAAGCGGCACCATAGAATCGCTCAATGCCGATCTTGGCGCTGCGATTTTCGAGAACCATCCGCTGATCATCTTGGCACCGGGCGCGGTTTCTGTATCAGCGACAGATACCGAGGAAGCCCTTGATCTCGACTACATTCGCCCCGATCTGGCTGAAGCCTACGAACGTCATAGCTTCGGTCTCGATGAGAATCGCCCGGAGGCCGTGGCAAAGCGGCGAAAGACCAACCATCGAACTGCGCGGGAAAATCTAAGCGACATTTGTGACCCGGGCACGTTTGTCGAATATGGCAGTCTTGCGATAGCGGCCCAGCGGCGCAGGCGCACGGTAGACGATTTGATGCGCAACACCGCGGGCGATGGCATGGTCACCGGTATCGGTAGCGTGAATAGCGAGCTCTTCCCCGATCAAAACACCCAATGCGTGCTCATGAGCTACGACTACATGGTTCTTGCGGGCACCCAAGGTCTGCAAAATCACCGCAAAAAAGATCGCATGTTTGAGATTGCAGAGAAACTGAAGCTACCTATTATCTTGATTGCTGAAGGAGGCGGCGGACGCCCGGGGGACACAGACGGCGCTGGCATCGCCGGCCTCGACTGCCTTGCCTTCCAACTCTACGCGGAGATGAGTGGCCTTGTGCCTCGAATCGGCATCACCACGGGACGCTGCTTCGCGGGCAATGCCGTGCTACTCGGTTGCAGCGACATCGTGATCGCTACCAAAGACAGCAACATCGGCATTGGTGGTCCCGCCATGATTGAGGGAGGCGGTCTCGGCATTTTCACGCCTGACGAAGTCGGCCCGATGTCTGTACAAGTCCCCAACGGCGTGGTGGATATTGCGGTAGAGGACGAGTTCGAGGCGGTGCAGGTTGCCAAAAAGCTGCTCTCTTACTTTCAGGGTCCGCTTAAGGAATGGGAATGCGATGATCAACGGAAACTTCGTTTCTCAGTCCCAGAAAATCGTCTAAGGGTGTACGACATCCGTGACATCATTCGCTTAATTGCAGACAAAGATTCTGTGCTTGAGCTCAGGCCGCACTTTGGCATCGGAATGATCACCGCCTTTATCCGAGTTGAAGGTCAGCCCATGGGTCTCATCGCTAACGACCCCATCCATTTGTCAGGGGCTATTGATAGCGATGGCGCCGACAAAGCAGCACGGTTCATGCAACTATGCGACGCCTTTGATCTGCCTATCGTTTCGCTGGTCGATTGCCCCGGCATTATGGTGGGCCCAGAAATCGAAAAAACAGCACTGGTTCGCCATGCGAGCAGAGTCTTCGTCACCTGCACGAGCCTCACGGTACCGCTTTTCGCTTTCGTCTTGCGCAAGGGTTACGGCCTTGGCGCACAGGCGATGACAGGCGGAGGCTTCAAGGCTTCCGCATTCACCGTAACCTGGCCTACCGGTGAGTTTGGCGGAATGGGCCTCGAGGGTGCGGTGAAGCTCGGCTATCGAAAAGAGCTTGAAGCAATCGAGGACACCGAAGAGCGCAGACTCGAGTACGAAAAGCGTGTGGCGCAAATGTATGACCGTGGCAAGGCCGTGAACTTCGCGACCGCGTTTGAAATCGATGAGGTCATTGATCCCAAAGACACCCGGCATTGGATCATGGCGGGCTTCAAATCAATGCCGAAACCCGTACCCCGCGAAGGCAAGAAGCGACCGTTTATCGATACCTGGTAACGGCGGTCGCAGCCGACGGTCTCTTCGTGAATCAGGGGCGCGCGATCTAAACCACGCCTATAAAAAACGCCCCAAAAGGGGCGTTTTTATTTGAGTCCTCAGCGCTGAGCCACCCCCTCCCATGGGGGGATGGTCTGCGATGGCGCTCGGCCTCAGGCGGCTGGGATGAAAACCGCTTTGGTTTCAAGGAATTCTTCGAAACCGAGCTCGCCCCACTCTCGGCCATTGCCTGACTGCTTGTAACCGCCAAAAGGTGCATTGAAATCCGCACCACTGCCATTTACGTGCACGTTACCGCTTCGAATTCGAGCCGCGACCGCCAAGGCATGATCAACGTCGCCCGACTGCACATAGCCGGACAACCCATAGGGCGTGTCATTGGCAATTTGAATCGCTTCTTCCTCATTCTGGTAAGGCAGAATCGACAGCACTGGGCCGAAGATTTCTTCTCGGGCAATCGTCATGTCGTTGTTCACATTGCCAAAAATCGTAGGCTTCACGTAATAACCCGCATTCAAGCCATCCGGACGCCCCGTACCACCGCAGACGAGCTCGGCTCCTTCATCGATGCCCTTTTGAATCAGACCTTGGATCTTATTCCACTGGACTTCACTCACCACGGGACCAATAGTTGTACCTTCAGCGAAGGGGTCGCCGGGCTTGACGTTTTCTGCCGTTGCTTTTGCGATTGCCAGCGCCTCGTCGTGCTTGGCAGCCGGGACCAACATACGCGTTGGCGCGTTACAGCTTTGACCGGAATTGGTAAACACTTGGTTCACACCGCCGCTGACCGCAGCCGTCAGGTCTGCATCTTCAAGAACGATGTTCGCTGACTTCCCACCGAGCTCTTGTGCCACGCGTTTGACAGTATCGGCAGCCGCTTTCGCCACCAACACACCAGCACGGGTGGAACCGGTGAAGGACATCATGTGGATGCCAGGATGTGATGACATCGCTTCGCCCACTGAAGGACCGTCGCCATTCACAAGGTTAAAGACGCCCGCTGGAACGCCTGCTGCATGAAGTACCTCAGCGAGAATGATGCCGTTGACGGGCGCCACCTCACTTGGCTTCAGCACCATCGTGCAGCCCGCGGCCAATGCTGGCGCGACTTTGCAAGAAATTTGATTGATGGGCCAGTTCCAAGGCGTGATGAGACCGCAGACACCTACCGGCTCTCGGCGCAGCAAATACTTACCCTTGCGCTCTTCCCATTCGAAGTTCTTCAGAATTTCTAACGTCGTGGCGAAGTGTGCCTGGCCTGTCGCAGCCTGGGCCGCTTTTGAAAGCCAAATCGGCGCGCCCATTTCGGTAGAAATCGCAGCAGCGATTTCATCGTACCGCTTGGTGTATTCCGCTAGGATTGCGCCTAGGAGTTCGACTCGCTCAGCAACCGTGGTTTGAGAGAAGGTTTCGAACGCAGCACTCGCTGCAGCGACGGCCTTCTCAACGTCTGCCGCTGACCCCATGCTGATGGTCGCAAAGGGCTGTTCGGTCGCTGGGTTAATCACCTCAAGCGTTTGTGGCGTAACCGGGTCGACCCATTCGCCGTTAATATAAAACTGATGGTATTCCTGCATGATGTTCCTCTCGTCAATAGTCAGGTTGGTTAAAGGGATTGGTGTTTAGGTTACCTCTTTGAGGTCGCCCCTCCGGGCATGCTAAAGGCTTCACTCGCTTTGCTTTATTCGAATGATTGCTCTAAATGGTCGACACAAATTGGATCAAGACCCCTGCGGCAATCGCAGAGCCTATCACGCCCGCAACATTCGGTCCCATGGCATGCATCAATAAGAAATTATGCGGATTCGCTTCCAAACCCATTTTGCTTGCAACGCGCGCAGCCATAGGCACGGCAGACACACCTGCGGCACCGATCAATGGATTAATTTTTTGTTTGCTGACTGCATTCATCAATTTCGCCATCAAAACGCCCGTCGCTGTCCCAATACAAAAGGCCACCATTCCGAGGAGCAAAATGCCCAACGTGTCCATCACCAAAAATTGATCCGCAGAAAGCTTCGAGCCCACAGCCAAACCTAAAAATATTGTGACTATGTTGATGAGTGCATTCTGGGCGGTGTCACTCAAGCGCTGCACAACACCGCATTCGCGCATCAAGTTGCCGAAGCAAAACATGCCGAGCAGCGGCGCGGCGCTGGGCACAAAGAGCGCAACAAGCAACAGCAACATTAAAGGAAAGAGGATCTTCTCTCGCTGGGAGACCTCTCTTAATTGCACCATTTCGATTTCGCGCTCAGCTTGAGTGGTGAGCGCCCGCATGATGGGTGGCTGGATCAGCGGCACCAACGCCATATAAGAGTAGGCAGCCACCGCAATCGCTCCAAGCAATTGTGGCGCGAGTTGCCCCGCGACATAAATCGCCGTCGGCCCATCAGCGCCGCCAATGATCCCAATAGCCGCTGCCTCGGCGATGGTGAAGTCGAAAACGCCCATATCCGTCAGCATAAGTGCGCCCAGGAGCGTAGCAAATATCCCAAACTGCGCGGCAGCGCCCAAGAAGAGCGTTCTGGGATTGGCTAGGAGCGGCCCAAAATCGGTCATGGCGCCCACACCCATAAAGATCAGGAGCGGGAAGAGCCCGGAGCCTATACCCATGGAATACAACTGATACAAAATGCCGTCACCCACCGCGATATCAACGCCCGGGATGTTCGCTAGCACACCGCCAAAGCCAATGGGCACCAAAAGGAGCGGCTCAAACCCTCGAACGATGGCCAGATACAGCAGCAACAAACCAATCACAATCATGGCGGCTTGATCCCAATGGATCTGATAGAGCCCCGTGCTATGCCACAGTTCAATGAGTGAGTTCATACAGGTCTATAACCTAACGAGCGTATCGCCAACCTTCACGGCATCCCCCTCCCGAACCGGGACCGCAGACACCACACCAGCGCTCGAGGCGCGCACTTCGGTTTCCATCTTCATGGCCTCAAGAATCACCACCACATCGCCACTGGCCACCGAATCCCCAACATTCACCAAAACTTTTACCACATTGCCCGCAAGGGGCGCCGCAAACCCAACGCCCGAAGCTTGCGGCGCCGGCGCGGCTTGTGGCGCAGAAGCCGCTGGCATGATCACGGGTTGATCGGCGCCCGGGGTGACGCTCACCACAAAGGATTGACCAGCAACCCCCACCGTGTAGACCTCAGTGCCTCCAGTAGCCGCCGGCGCAGCGGTGGCCGCTTCTGGCTCACCTGTTGGCACCGGTTCAAATGCATCAGGGTTGTTTCTATTCTCAAAGAACTTAAGCCCAACCTGAGGGAAAAGCGCATAGGTAAGCACGTCATCCTCGAAGTGCTCGCCGAAATGCAATGTGCGTTCCTTACCCAGACTTTCGAGCTCAGCGCTTAATTTGTCGAACTCGGGGTCGATTAAATCCGCCGGGCGACACGTGATCGCCTGGCCTCCATCGAGCACTCGAGCCTGAAGGTCCGCATCGACCGATGCTGGCGTCGCGCCGTACTCGCCTTTTAAGACCCCTTGAGTTTCTTTGGTGATGCTGGCGTAACGCTCCCCGGCCAACACATTGATCACGGCTTGGGTACCGACAATTTGTGAGGTGGGTGTGACGAGCGGGATGTACCCAAGCTCCTCTCGAACGCGGGGAATTTCTTCAAGCACCTCGTCGAGTCGGTCAGCCGCGTTCTGCTCACGGAGCTGGTTTTCGAGATTGGTCAACATGCCGCCAGGCACCTGAGCGACCAGTATGCGGGAATCGATCCCCTTGAGTGACCCCTCGAACTTTGCATACTTCTTACGCACTTCACGGAAATAGCCTGCAATCTCTTCAAGCAAGGTAAGATCAAGGCCCGTGTCGCGTCCTGTTCCTGCGAGGATCGCTACCATCGTCTCTGTGGGCGAATGTCCGTAGGTGAGACTCATCGAACTGATCGCCGTATCGACATTATCGATTCCCGCCTCAACCGCCTTAAGGTAGGTCGCCGTCGACATCCCAGTCGTGGCGTGACACTGCATATGAATCGGAATCGCGACCCGCTTCTTCAGACCCCTAACCAAATCAAAGCAGTCATAAGGCGAGAGAAGCCCCGCCATATCTTTGATAGCGATACTGTCGGCGCCCATATTCTCGAGTTCAGCCGCCATATCCAGCCAAGCGTCGAGGTTGTGGACTGGGCTCACAGTGTAGCTCAGCGTGCCCTGCGCGTGCTTTTCTTGTTTACGCACAGCGGCGATCGCGCGCTCCAAGTTACGGGGATCATTCATCGCATCAAATATGCGAAACACATCCACCCCGTTGACCGCAGCCCGCTCAACAAATTTATCGACAATGTCGTCCGCATAATGGCGATAGCCAAGAATGTTTTGACCCCGAAACAACATTTGCTGCGGTGTGTTGGGCATCGCTTTTTTGAGTTCTCGAATACGCTCCCAAGGGTCTTCCCCCAGGTAGCGAATACAAGCATCAAAGGTCGCACCGCCCCAGCTTTCAAGAGACCAAAAACCCACCTGATCGAGTTTTTCAGCAATCGGCAGCATGTCGTCCAGGCGAAGTCGCGTCGCGAAGAGCGACTGATGCGCATCCCGCAACACCACATCTGTAATTCCTAGTTTTGCGCTCGTCTCTGTCGACGAGCCCGTGGCTTGATCATTCATTGATCACTCCGGTCATCTTCGTTGATTTGGGTCGCAGTCGTCTTAACCGAGCAGGTTTCCCACTGCATTATTTGCCATGATCTTGGCGATATCGTTTTACGGCTGCGGAGATCGCAGCCAGTATTGTTGGATCTGTTGCACCCTCAGGTCCACTGGGTCTTCTCTGAGGAGTGATGGGCGCCTCTGGCGTAAACCTTAGCACCAGACTCGACATAAGGCCTGTTACAAAAACGAGCAAAGTCAGGAACACGAACACTGTGCCCATGCCAAATACGACGAGTTCAAGACCAAGTTCTACCATGGAAAATCGCTTCTAAGGACCTCAGTGGCTCTTTGCACTGCGCGCGAGCAAGAAGGCGTAGATATAACAATTTCCTCAACATCAAGCAATCCGCGGTTGACCTATTTCGCTCCCAAACCGATAATGCCGGTCCGCGCGCTGGTAGCTCAGCTGGATAGAGCATCTGGCTACGAACCAGAAGGTCGGGGGTTCGACTCCCTCCCAGCGCGCCATATGACTTGGCTTTCGTGCGTCACCGCCGAAAGCCATTTTCGTCTTCGGAGAGATGGCTGAGTGGTCGAAAGCGCTCCCCTGCTAAGGGAGTATACGTTGATAGCGTATCGAGGGTTCGAATCCCTCTCTCTCCGCCAGATTTCTAAATAATACCTATTAAATTCAATAACTTAATTAAAAAAAAGCTATTTTCTAGATTTGGTACCCGCACTGGTACCCAGTAATTTTTCTGGCAGTGACCCTTCTTCTGTACCTCCGTTTCCGGCCTAGCTAAGCCCCACCCCCGGGGTACCCCCGCTTCACCAGATGGGACTCCTAGTATTGGTATGTATTACTAATGTGGGCGGGGAACCCGGGTGGGATTCATTTCCAGATACCAGTCCCGTTAGTTTTCGTGATGCCACACCGATGGCATACTCTTATGGTGAAATTACTCACGGTTGCCGAATGACCCGCTTCGAACAATTAAGAACATTCCTAACCACACAATTGCCAAACGCGTCTCCCGATTCTTGGAGCGATAAGGTTACTTGTACCGGGATGCAGAGTCAGTGTGCCTAGACTAGGTAGCGTTCATTAGCCAAGAGCTAGTTACCTATAGGACGTTCTCGATGCGATAGGCCCTCGCTGCCGCACCAGCAAACAAGTCAGTCTTTTCAGTCGCAGATGCGCCGGCTGAGATCCGCTTGAATGCGTTCCAGCACACTTGATAACTACACCACCGCTTTTGCACCGGAAAATTTGACTCATACATGGATCGGGCAGGACCAAAGGCCTCGATACAGGTTTCCAACCATGGGCGCCAGGCCGTAGCCACCTCCTCTGAACCCGGTGGCAGACTACGGTCCCCGACATAGCCCGGCATGCGAATCGGCAATGCGCCGAGTTTTATAAAAACGTTGTCACGCTTGCTGACATCGCCAATAGACGCCTTCCATTCCTTGAAAACCTCGTCCGCTTTACCTCGATATGGGCCACCCAGAATTGGAGTGCCGACATGATTGAGAATGATCGTCAAATCCGGGAATGCATCGGCTACCTGTGCAACTTCGTGCAGCTGAGTGTGATAAAGCCAACAATCCAGTGACATATCCAGCCGGTCAACGACAGTAATGGCATCGATAACGCGCGGATCTACCAGTAGATGAGGTTGCTTCGCAACGTTGCCTACCTTGTCATCCGCGTGCCAGCCACTGGAAAGCCTGACGCCACGAAAGCGTCCGCCAGATGCCTCAACGTGTTGCTCAAGTATGGGTTCAACCGCCGCGCCCAGCGTGAGATCAACATTACCGAACATGACCTCGCACGCACGAGTGGAACCAAACGCGCCACTGGCGCTCATCGCCGCCTGGCCTCGAACAAATTCAGTTTCTCCCAAGGAGCGAAGTGCTTTGACGCCATCCCTACGGTACATCGAATGGCACTCTGCAAAGACAGTGGCCACGATGTTGTGTCCACTGGCAAGATCAGCAGCGAGCTCCGGCATCAGGTAGGTATATCCGTTGCGTAGCCATAAGTGGTGATGCGGATCGATGATGGGTAGATCCGGTTCAAGGATGTCTTCCTGCAACATCTCCAGCCAGCGATCATCCGGCGCTGACTGACCCGTATTCGCGGCCATAAATTACTCCCGCATTTATCTGCTTCTGTTTACTGGACAGTCCAACCGCCATCGACAGGCATCGCTATGCCTGTCACGTAACTCGACTGCGGAGACAACAACCAGGCGACCGCATCAGCGACTTCCTCCGGGCTAGCAATGCGGCGCATCGGCAGTGTACTTATGACTCCGTTGAGCACCTCTTCACTCGCGCCTGCACCCTGAGCAAGCATAGGGGTATCGATGAATCCCGGGCAGACGGCGTTGACGCGAATATTTTTTGGTCCGTACTCGAGCGCTGCCGACTTTGTCAGACCTAGAACGCCATGCTTGGCCGAGTTGTATGCAGTCGCGTGGGGCAAGGCGACTAAACCACAGATAGAGGCAGTGTTGACGATGCTGCCCCCTGATTCCTGACGAATCATCTGCGCGATTTCAGCTTGCACGCAACTAAATACACCAGTGAGATTGACCGCAAGAACCCGGGCCCACTCCATGGGATCAATGTCGAGCAACTTGACGGTCGGGCCTGTAATTCCGGCATTATTAAAAGCGCCATCGAGCCGACCATGTGTGGTGACTATTGTTTTAACGGCATTCGCCGCAGCGCCTGGTTCTGCAACATCAAATTCCAATAATTCCGCGCTACCGCCTGCACTCTTTGCCTCAGTAACAACCTCAGCCGCTAGCTCAGCCTGTGTGTCTGCCACGATTACATGCGCACCATCCAGCGCCAGTCGATTGACGGTTGCGCGTCCAATACCGCTCGCTCCGCCGGTAACCAATATTATTTTATTTTCCAAACTCATCTCACTTTGCCCGATCATGGTGGTTTAATTTAACGGAACTGAATGCCTTCGTAGTTGTTGTCCGCGACTTCACTCAACACCATGGCATATCTCGGAACACCGCCGTTATAGATGTTGTAACGTATCTTGCCGTATTCGTGGCCCTCGATGTTCGAGTTGTACCCGGTGAAAAAACTCTTGGCTTTGCGTAATAACGCGCCTTCGTACATTTGTTTAACGTGCTCGAACCACGCTGCCTCAGCTGCCTCCTCGACATCGAACCGTTGGTAGCCGTGTGTCCACATGTACTCAAGGAAAGGCGTGACCCAATCGACGCTCTGCTCTGCGCTGCGCGGGAAGTTCGCTGCTGCGGTTTGCGGCCCCATAACCATCAGCAAGTTTGGGAAGCCGCCAATCATTACGCCAAGATGAGTAATAGGTCCTTCGGCCCACTTTTCGCGCAGCCGCTCGCCGCCCACTCCCTGAATATCGATCTGATCGAAAGCCCCTGTGAACGAATCGAATCCGGTGGCGTAAACAATGACGTCAAACTCAAACGATCTATCGCTGGTTTGGAGCCCCGTAGGCGTGATACGAGCAATTGGCGTCTCAGTGGCATTCACAAGCTCGACGTTGGAGCGGTTGTAGGTCTCGAAATAACCAGTCTCAAGAGGTAATCGCTGCACACCAAAACCGTGATCCTTTGGAATCAGCCGCTCTGCAAGCTCAGGGTCATTCACACGCCGACGAATACGGTCGGCGATGTAGTCGGATATCTCCGCATTAGCTTTTTCGTCGGTGAATATCTCCGGGAAGTTTTCAAGCCAGATACCGAAGCCCGGCTCGTCATAGAGTCTGTCCCACAGCTCGCGCCGCTGCTCTGGACTCACGTCGTAAAAGCTACGGCTGTCGAATTCATGTTCAAACCCGCCCGGACTGCGCGCGCAAGTGGCAAAAATCTCATCGTAGCGTTCACGTATCGCTGCCATCTCGGATTCGGAGATGGGTTCGTTGTTCAAAGGCGCTGCCCAGTTTGGGCGGCGCTGGAAAACGGTCAGTTGGTCCACGACTTTCGCCACTTCTGGAATGATTTGAATCG
>Ga0255780_10001138_pt1 | contig 25154 bp, 39 predicted proteins | sample 071ome_32_FD_179978 | JGI IMG/M metagenome (GOLD analysis project Ga0255780, IMG submission 179978) | Coastal salt marsh microbial communities from the Groves Creek Marsh, Skidaway Island, Georgia - 071405AT metaG (version 2) | ecosystem: Environmental > Aquatic > Marine > Intertidal zone >... | reverse complement strand
AGTTGTGGATATTACAGAAACCAATCGTAACAGAAACGATGGTTCCGTAGAATACAAGCAGCAATCAAACTTAAACACACTAATACAAACAGTAGGAATAAAGGTTAATTCTTACTATGATTCTCCGCCACAGTTAGAAAGCCTTGAACTAACAGATGAGTTTGGGTCAAACATCAAAGGCGAACACAATGTTTGGACGATTACTCTTAACGTAGAATATGAAGCAGGTATTGATCATAACGACCTATTAGAACTGTTTGATTTAGTACCTGTAACAACAGACTTAAATGAAACTGTTAAGATAAATAAAAATGTATTCCATACAAAAGATAAGAAATACAAGAACATTTCCTTTGAATTTGTATAAATACATTTACAAAGGCACATTAGAATATCCCATTAAAGGCCAACTTAGAGTTTACTTTATTAACATCCCTGAGCGGGAATATTAAACGGAGAAAAATGTGTCTACCACATCTTTAGAAAAAGAAAATTTAGAAGCCCACGTTGATCTATGTGCCCAAAGGTACGAGGTGTTAGAAGGCCGCCTAACCAAGATTGAGCAGAAGGTAGACGACATGCACAAAGATATACAAGCTGGCCAACAATCAATGACCAAAGTCCTAATAGGTGCAGCTGGCACTATAGTAGCAGGACTTCTTTCCACAATCGTCGTAATTTTACTTAACTAATAATAAAAGCATAAATACATTTATGCAAATTAGTGAAGTCGAGGACCTTCTCTCCGAAAAGCAAATTTGGGCGAGGTCCGGTAATAAAGTAGTTAGAAAGTTTCGTTGCATTGGCGGAAAGCGACACGGTCGTATCGTAAGTAAGCCTGCACAGTGCCACGCGGCAGTAAATATGAAAGCCCGTTTAACACTTAGAAGAACGAAGGCTAGACTAGGTGCTCGTATGCTACGCAAAGCTAAAAAGACCAAAAGAGTCAATGCAGCAAGCAAAAGAGTACAGGCTATGAATAAGGCAGCAAAGACCTAATGCGATACGAAGATATTATACCTGAGTCGTACACTCAGACATATAGTAGACAGGGCAACAAGATTGTTCGCAAGTACCGCTGCACTAGTGGAGCAAGAGATGGCAGGGTGGTTGCTAATCCTGCAACGTGCAATGCACCAATAAACGTAAAGGCAAGTCAAAGACTTAAAATTACAAAACGTAAAGGTGCAACACAAATGAAAGTAAAAGCAAGTAAGACAAAGGCATATAGTCCTGGGTCAAAGAGATTAAGTGGGGTTCAACGTATTAGACCGAGAACAACTAAAAGGAAAACATCATGAAGGTAAATGAAGTAACAACACAGGGCACACAGGGCACAGTAGCACCCGGTACACAACCTTCACCTGATACAGAAACTCCTAACAATGGCTCAACTGTCGGACAAGCACAAGCAACACAACCAAACACAGATATGGGTGACACTACTCCTGCACAACAAAGACAGGAAGTAAATGATCAAATCAAAGCTAAAACTGATGAAATAACTCAGTCACGCGAACGTGCTAAAGCAGCACAAGAAGAAATTCAAGCAGCTAAAGAAGCAGAAAAACTAGCCAATGAGGAACTAGCACTGCTTCGTAAAAGGTTATCACAAATCACATGAAGATACAAGACGTACTAGAAAACTTTGTTATTCATGTCAGCAATGAAGAAAAGACATTGCTGGATAAACTTAATGGGCCTAGAGCCTTAGACGAATTTTCTGAGCGTGAAAAGTTCATTTTAGAGAACTTGATTCGCAAGAGTTTAGTAACTAAAATAAAAGATGGAAATAGCTACAGTGTCACAAAAAACAAAACAACCCAAGTTTAGCACTGAAAAAGTAGCTAAACTGTTAGACAGCTTTCTCTCTAGAGAAATCGAGTATATTCCCTATAAGAAAGGAAATACAGTCTATATACAAGGTTATCGTATTGTATGCAAAGGTAAGCATGTTTATCTAGTTTATAAAGCAGATGAGCTTATAGCCAATTGTTTTTATAAAAAGAGTGCTTTTGCTGTAGTAAAGAATTTAATAAACAATCTAAAAGTTGATAATATACTAGATCATGACAGAAATATTGAAAAACACTACAACGACAGCGTGTTTTATATGCATACTATGACATCAACCAAGGATGATATTAAATACGCAGTGGCAGAAAATAGGTTAGAAATATCTAAATACAAGATAGAGGATCATATTACTCAAGTTTCTGACCTCGCAAAATGGCACTAAGGATAAATAAATATAATAAACAAAACAGGTGTTTAGGAAGAGAACAATGAACATAAGAGAATTCGCAAAACCAATTACGTCAAAGGCTCTAAACGAGTCATTAGCTAAGACCTTTGGCCAAAAGATTAATCTAGATGCTTTTACAACAGAGCAGCTAGAAGATGTACGTAACAAACTACGTACCAAAGTGTTTGCTATGGAGCAAGAGCTTCCATTTGATAGCCTACACAAGAACACTAACTATCAAAAGAACAAACTTTTTATAGACACAATACATGCAGCTTTAGCAGAGCGTGAGGAAAACACTGGTAAGGTTGTTGAAACTAAAATTACCGAAGGCGAAGAAGATAAAGCAGAACTAGTAATGGCAGCTAAAGATATGGTTGACCGTGTTACTAGTTGGATGGAAGACACCGCGGAAATGCAAGCAGACTCAATGCTACAACTAGCAGATGCTATCCGTGATGAAGTAGGCAGCGAAGCAAGCGAATCCTTTGTTGCTACTGTTAAGCCAGCACTTGAATCTCTTTACACAGCACTTGAATCAACCAGAGGCTCATTAACACAAGGCGTAGGACAACTAACTGGTGAAGCAGAAGCACCTGCTCCGGACATGGGTGCAGAACCAATGCCACCAGAAGGCGAAGGCGGCGAAGAGCCAGCAATGGAACCCGTTACTGATACAGGAGACGATTTCGCAGCAGCCCCAGCAGCTACAGGCGGTGAAGCAGAAGCAGGCAGAGAAAAAAGAGAATCTAAACAGTATTCAAAAAAAAAGTTAGCTGAACTTGCACAACGTTCACGCAAACTAGCAGAAATGCTTTCAAAAAAAAAGTCTTAATCTCAGAGGCATCAGATCCGAATAAAGTTATACAACTATTAAGAATGCTGAAAGGCAGAGCTGATTCTAAAGGACAGCCTGCCTTTCTTTCGTTTAGTGCATTGGATCGTATAATGCAAAACGTAGGAGGCGAAAGTTTTTCATACGAAGGGTTTAAACAAATGTATGATGCAACTCCAGCACTCAAAGAACTTGTAAAAGATTTTAACGAAGATGGTATTACTATTGCAACATCTGAAGGCGGCGACGAAGCACCTGCTGATCAAGATGGCGGCGAAGCAAACGTAACAGCCGCAGCAAAACGTGCAGCCAAAAGAGGTTTAGGTTCTGATTTATAATGCAGCTAGTGAACTTGCATCCAAAGTTTACCGACAATCCTTATCTAACAAAACCAATTGAACGAACACTAGTAGAAACACTTCCTTTCAAAGACTTTGACAAGGATGGTTACGAAGTTCCAACTCCTTTAGAACACTTGCACTACGAAGCAAACGGTGTTAAACTCAACAGAGAGATACAATACCATATTGCTCCTGTGCAAGAATGGTATCATGACATAGAATCTAGCGAACATGGACTTGTATTAGATCATTGCATGTTACTAACACGTTATGCGTTTAGTGGTGAAGCAAGAGAACAAATAGTAGAAGTTTCAAAACACAGACCTATACTACAAAAACTATTAAATATCAAACCCAAGTGGGGAATAGACTTTAGTCTTGATTATGTAACGCATGACTTAGTAATGGAAGTTATACATATAGAACAAGACTTTGATACATTGTACGAAGCATCTAAAGCAAAATCTAAACTAGAAAACATTATAGAAAATACAGATTGGTATGACGGTGCAATGCAATTATACCAACGCAGAGACGAATGGATGAACCTTAGTTCAGACGATCAATCTGATTATAAAGCAAACTACTTTGGATGGCATCGTGCTTTTGATAATATGAAAGTTTTTCAAATAAAATAGTTGACTTTTAAACTATTAGGTGCTACAATAGCATTTAACTGGAGAATATAACTATGACTGATAGAAGCAATGAAGACATTGTTGCACAGATTCATGAGCTACTTGAGAGTAGAGTTGCACCAGCTGTTGCCAGTCACGGAGGTATTGTAAACTTCGTAGACTACAAAGATGGTATACTCAAACTACAAATGAGCGGATCATGTGCAGGATGTGCAGGATCTACAGCAACATTAAAGTATGGTATTGAAAACATGATGAAACATTTCATCCCGGAAATACTTGCAATAGAAGCAGAAGATGATGCTATTACAAATCCTTATTATACTGATAGGGAAATATTAGAAGAGATAAACCTGGATGACACTGATAACAAATCGCTATGATTACCAACCTATTAATAGAGAACAAGTAAACGGCAAAAGACTTTACAAAACACCTGACGGCAATGCAGTTGCAAGTGTTACTACGATACTAGACGCAACCAAAGATAAGACACATCTTATTGCTTGGAAGAAACGTGTAGGCGAACAGAAAGCAAAAGAAATTGTAACTGAAGCCGCTGGTGTAGGTACAAGGATGCACAAGTATCTAGAGGATTATATTGAGTTTGGTGAATGGCCTACGCCTGGATCTAATCCTTATGCACAGCAAGCACACAGTATGGCAGAGCAAATTAAAGCAAATGCTCTTACTGATGTAGACGAAATATGGGGCAGCGAAGTAAATCTGTATATGCCGCAGATGTATGCAGGTACTACTGACCTTGTAGGACAGTACAAAGGCCAACCCTCTATCATGGACTTTAAACAAACTAACAAGCCTAAAAAAGTTGAATGGGTGCAGGATTATTTCCTACAGTTAGTTGCGTATGCAGAAGCACATAATGAAATTTATGGTACTAACATACGTGAAGGACATGTTTTTATGTGCAGTAGAGACTTGCAATATCAACAGTTTGATATATGGCCACACGAATACGAAGAGTGGCGACAAGAATGGTACAACAGAGTATATCAATACTATGAACAACAAGCCTAATGTTTATATAATCCGTGATCCTATAAACAAGAAATCTTATATAGGTGTTTCAAACGGCAAGTACAAAGACTATTTTTGTAGCAGTCAAAACAAAGAGTTTAAACAAATTATTGCTGAACGCAAAGATACACTTAAACGCAAAGTTGTATTTGAATTTGACACATACGAACAAGCCTTAAAAGCAGAGTTTAAGTTTCAAGATCAACGATCCAAAAGAGGAACCTGGAGCAACTACTACAATATTATTGTAGGTGATCCTATGGGTACTGTAAGACTGTCAGGCGAAAGTAATCCTAATTACAAAGACGGAATGCTTGTAGGACAGTATGACGATCCTAGTATACGAAAACGTGTAGATAAGATACGTAATGCAGAACGACATGCAGAGCATAAAGTAGGCAATAGACATCGTATGTTAGCAAGATATTATCTAAAAACTGACGAAACTAAAGCAAAAGAACACTTTGATGCTTGGCAAGAATACAAACGCAGCATGCCTCCTAGTGCAAAAGGGAATTATAAACGTAAGTATGAATCTTGGACCAGCTGGAAAGCGAAACAGAGCATAAATACAATAATAAAAGCGTAGGAGAACAGAATGGCTGTTGTACAAATCAGTAAGATCCAACACAGAAGAGGTCGCAAAAACGAAGGTACAGGTATACCTCAGCTATCTTCTGGTGAGCTAGGTTGGGCAGTTGACACACAAGAATTGTTTATTGGTAATGGTTCTGTGGCTGAAGGTGCTCCGTATGTAGGTAACTCTAAGATACTAACCGAGCACGATAACCTTTTTACACTAACTGAAAGTTATGAGTATAAAGAAGGCACTGGACTTATTGATACAGGTGCTACAAGACGTACACTACAAGATAGACTAGACGACATTGTTTATGTAGATTCTTTTGGTGTTGTTGGAGATGGCATTGTTGACGACACTGTTGCACTACAACGTGCTATTGATCAAACATACATTAACTCAACAACACAAGGTAGTGAATCTAGTCGTGTAGTTTTACACATGAAGCCTGGTGTTTATAAAATTTCATCTGCTTTGTATATTCCTCCAAACGCTAAAATATGCGGTGCAGGCAAACAAAAAACATTTATTAAACAAACAACAAATGACTTTATCCTAAGAACTGTTAACGGTTCAAGTGTGCCAGGCACATATAGAATTAATCAAAGTGACGTAGGAGATCTAACATACGATATTGCTCCTGCAAATATTCACATTGAAGGTATAACATTTGATTGTACTGCTACTTCAGGCATTCATGGTTTTGAATTAAACAGTACAAGAGACAGTACATTTGCAGACATTGATATTATTGGTCCTTGGAACTTAGCAAGCATACAAGACCTTGATGATCCAAGTTATGTTTTAACTTACGGCATTGAGTTTACTTGTTTTTCAAACAGCATCTACTGCCAAAACATACACTTTACAGACATGTGTATTTCAAATTGGTCAACAGCAGTAGCATCTAAGTATGACATTACAGATATTACCTTTAGCGAAAGTTGTTTTAAGACTTGCGGCTATGGTATGATTTATGGCCGCGGCACAAGTGGTACTATTCCTGGAGAGCGTGTAGGCCCAAGAAACATTGTTGTACAAAACAATGTATTTGATACTATTGCTAAAGAAGCTATTCTACAAGAAGATGGCTTTGGTATTATGAGCAGTGGCAACCGTTACTCAAAAGTTGGTACAAACGGTGCTGGTGAAAACAATACAATTACAAATGTACTAAAGTTTAGTGACGGCGGCACAAGTAAAAGCGATTACTTTGACAGACGAGTTACACTTGGTAACACAGAAAATATTGTTACTGTTCGTGTACGTGTTAGTCAAATTGTTGGTAACAACACAATTAACATTATTCATGTTTTAGAAGAAGAATCAAATATGGTTGGTCGACAGTTTATTCTAACTGACGGTATTACTTCTACAACATATACAATTACAGCATATGCACAAGGTAACACTACTAACGGCGACATTATAACACTAGACAAAAATCTAGCAACTAACGTGTCTAACAATACCGTATTACCTTTAACATATTCTTACACAAATTATCTACCAGAAGTTTCTTCATCGGGTGTTACAGAGTACAATTACCCAATGCAAGCAAAAGTTGAGGGAGCTATCTTAGATGGCGTTGCATTTAGACTTCCAGGTAGACAAACTGCTTCATATGAGATCGACTTCTTCTATTCAAGCACTGTTGTTAATGCAACATATAAAGGAAGAATCAACGTTAATCTTAACATGGAAGTAACACCAAACACCGTAGAAGTCAGTTTTGAATACGATTATCAGGGCGATTCACAGTATCAAGAAGCATTGAGTTTTGCAGCGGATCTATTAGATTTTGCTCCTTTGGACAACATCACCGACGCAATTAATGTTACTTACTCAAATTCCATTGTAAATGACATCGGAATCATGTATTATACTATGAAATCACATGTTCGATCTTAACAACACGGTAATTTAATGTTTGATAAAAAATACGAAGACCGCCTAGTTTTCTGGGCCAACTTCAGACAAGAGCTTGAGGAAGCAGAGGATCCTTTTCGGCTTGTACGAGAGCTCTACAACAAGTCACCCTTAGTAAGTATATACACAGATCCATGGACTCCTAGCATGTGGCCAGACCCTTGGGAGTTGATAGAGGAGAACAAGTATTGTGACTTCTGTATCGTACTAGGAATGTGCTATTCTTTACAGTTAACCGAACGTTTTAAACACTCAAAATTTGAGATACATATCTGTATAGATAGGGCAAACAGCGATCTGTTGTACCTATTAATCATAGATGACGAGCATGTATTAGGGTATGACAGGTATGAAACTGTGACTAAAGATCAACTACCAGAAACTTTAGAACCACAGCAGACCTATGCCATGCCACCAATACAATAAATAATGAAGACAACGAAATTAGATACAATATATAGGAGAACAATATGTCCAACGGCATTCACATCATAAAGCGAGACGGTTCACAGGTTCCGTTAAACATTGATAAAATTCACTTCGTAGTAGAAGAAGCATGTAAAGGTTTAGCGGGGGTAAGTAGCAGTCAAATTGAAATGAATGCAAACATACAATTTTATGATGGAATGAGTACATCAGAAATCCAGGACATTATGATTCGTTCAGCAAATGATCTTATCTCATTAGAAAATCCTAACTATCAATTTGCAGCAGCAAGATTGTTACTATACGGAACATATAAACAAGTGTTTGGACAGTACAAGGCTTTGCCGTTGCGTGAAATGATTCAAAAAAATATTGATCGCGGTGTTTATGATGCAGAAATCCTAGAAAAATATTCTGATGAAGAAATTGAAAAACTTGATTCTTACATCTATCACAGTCGAGACGAACACTTTACATATGCAGGTCTACGTCAGGTAGTTGACAAATATTTGTGTCAAGATCGTTCAAGCGGAGAAATTTTTGAATCTCCACAGCATATGTATATGATGATTGCGGCAACATTGTTTGCTAACTATTCTAAAGAAGATAGACTATATTATGTAAGGAGATACTACGATGCGACCTCGCTTTTTAAACTCAACATTCCAACCCCAGTCATGGCCGGAGTGCGTACTCCAGTTCGCCAGTTTGCCAGTTGCGTTCTCGTTGATAGCGACGACACACTTGATTCAATCTTTGCGTCAGACATGTCCATTGGTAGATACACAGCTCAAAGAGCTGGCATTGGTATTAACGCAGGACGTATCCGTGGAGTCAACTCAAAGATCAGAGGCGGAGAAGTAGCACACACAGGTATCATTCCGTTCCTTAAAAAGTTTGAAGCAACTGTAAGATGTTGCACACAAAATGGAGTGCGTGGTGGTAGTGCCACAACACATTTCCCGTTTTGGCATCAAGAAATTGAAGACATTCTTGTGCTAAAGAATAACAAAGGCACAGAAGACAATCGTGTGCGTAAGTTAGACTACAGCATTCAGTTAAACAAAACAATGTATGAAAGATTGTTGTCCGGTGGAGAAATTACTCTTTTCTCACCACATGACGTCCCAGGACTATACGAAGCATACTTTGGTGATGCTGACAAGTTCAAAGAAATGTACGAAATGTATGAGCGTAAAACAAGCATCAAAAAGAAAAAGATTGATGCAATGGAATTGTTCTCAGCATTGATCAAAGAACGTGCTGAAACAGGTCGTATCTATATTATGAACGTTGATCATTGCAACACCCACAGTTCATTTAAAGACACAGTGTTTATGAGTAACCTATGTCAAGAGATTACACTGCCTACTAAACCACTACAACACATTGATGATGAGAATGGCGAGATTGCACTATGTATTTTAAGTGCAATTAATGTTGGCGTGATTAAAGAACTAACTGACTTAGAAGAAATTTGTGATCTTGCAGTTAGAGCATTAGAAGAAATTATTGATTACCAGCGTTACCCAATCAAAGCAGCAGAAATTAGTACAAAAGCAAGACGTAGTTTAGGTGTTGGATATATTGGCCTAGCACACTATCTTGCCAAAAACAAAGTTTCTTACAATGATCCACAAGCATGGAAACTTGTACACGATCTAACAGAAGCATTCCAATACTACTTGCTCAAAGCATCAAATGAACTTGCTAAAGAGCGTGGTGCTTGTGACTACTTTGACCGTACTAAATACAGCGACGGCATTCTTCCTATTGATACATACAAGAAGGATGTAGATACTGTTGTTGAGAACAAGTTAAACTATGATTGGGAATCTTTACGCAACGATATTAAGGAATACGGGCTCAGGCACAGCACTTTGTCCGCACAAATGCCTTCGGAGAGCAGTTCCGTTGTGTCGAACGCAACAAACGGAATTGAACCACCACGTGGCTACTTGTCCGTTAAGAAGTCCAAGAAAGGGCCTCTTAAGCAGATTGTTCCACAGTACCAAACACTAAAGAACCACTACACATTGTTATGGGACATGCCAAGCAATGAAGGCTACATTAACGTTGTCGCAGTAATGCAAAAGTTCTTTGATCAAGCAATTAGTGGCAACTGGTCATACAACCCAACACACTTTGAGAACAATGAAGTTCCAATGAGTGTAATGTTACAAGACTTGTTGAACACATACAAGTATGGATGGAAAACTTCTTACTATCAGAATACATATGATTATAAAACTGATCCAAGCGAAATAGAAGAAGAGAAGCCTGCTGCTCAAACAGAATTAAATGGTTTTGACAAACCACAGGAAGATGAAATGTGCGAAGCATGTGCAATCTAGTTGACAAATGGAACAAATGACGTTATAGTTGTTTGTAGTAATGGAAGGTTTATAAATGGCAAAAACAGTATTCAATAGAGAAAAGGTAGACTTCACCAAACAAAATATGTTTTTTGGAGCAGATCAAAACACACAGCGTTACGATACATTTAAGTTTCCTGTGTTCGACAAGCTCAATCAAACAATGCTTGGTTACTTTTGGAGACCGGAAGAAGTTAGTTTGCAAAAAGATCGTGCAGACTATCAAAACTTTCGTCCAGAGCAGAAGCATATCTTTACAGCAAATCTAAAATATCAAACACTGTTAGACAGTGTACAGGGTCGTGGACCATGTTTGGCATTCTTACCTCATGTAAGTCTACCTGAACTAGAAGGTTGTATTGTAACTTGGGACTTCTTTGAAACTATTCACTCACGTTCTTATACACACATCATGAAGAACGTGTATGCAGACCCAAGTGAAGTATTTGATACAATCTTAGATGATGAAAAAATTATTGAACGTGCAATTAGTGTTACCAAACACTATGACGCATTTAATGATGCCGCTGATGCATTCCAGCATCGTGGCGAAGGCAACATGCGTGATGTTAAAAAGAAACTGTATCTTGCGATGCAGACTGTTAACATCTTAGAAGGCTTGCGTTTCTACGTAAGTTTTGCGTGTACATTTGGCTTTGGGGAACTAAAGCTAATGGAAGGTAGTGCTAAGATTATTAGTCTTATTGCTAGAGATGAAGCACAACACCTTGCACTAAGCACACACATTCTTAAACTTTGGGCACAAGGCAAAGACGATCCAGAAATGGCTAAGATTGCTAAAGAGTGCGAAGAAGAAGTTTACGACTTGTGGCGTAATTGTGTGCAAGAAGAAAAGGACTGGGCAGAGTATTTGTTTAAAGACGGATCGATGATTGGTCTAAACACAACACTGTTGCATCAGTATGTAGAATATATTGCTAACAGACGTTTGAAAGCATTGGGTATGAATTCAATCTTCAGTCAGCCTGTAAACACTAACCCTCTACCTTGGACACAGCATTGGCTGAGTTCATCAGGATTGCAGGTTGCACCACAGGAAACAGAAGTAGAATCCTATATCATTGGTGGTATCAAACAAGATGTTGACAAAGACTCACTTAAAGGATTCAGTTTATGATTGAAATTTACGGAAAGCCAATGTGTCCGTTTTGTGATAGAGCAAAGCAGTTTTGCGAAAGTCACGGATTAGATTATGTATACAAATCGCTTGGCACTGACTACACAAAGGAAGAACTATTAGAAAACTTCCCAGGTGCTCGAACAGTTCCACAGATTCGTATTAACGGACACAACATTGGTGGTTATGATAAATTAGGCCCGTATATAGAAGAAACAGGCTATAACGGAACAGGACACACATTATAATGCTACTTGAAACAACTTATAAAACAGGCGACACCATCTCTCTAAAACTTACTTCAGGCGAAGAACTTGTAGCAAGGCTAGAAGAAGAAAAAGATACACAGGTCACTATACATAAACCTATGGTGCTTGTTGCAGGACAACAAGGTCTTGGACTTGCACCCTTTATGTTTAGTGTTTCTGGAGATAAATTCAAAATAAATACTAATGTAATAGTTTGTGTAGCTAAGACAGAAGATGAATTAGCAAAACAATACGTTAAACAAACAACAGGAATAGTAACTTAATGCCACTAGTTGCAAGAGGTAATGGAGTAGACGTAGTAAACACAGGTCATGCTGTTTGCGTAGTCCCTGCTGATATTGCAACACTAAGTGGTAGCGACAATGTATTTGTACACAATGAGCCAATACATAGATTAACTGATACAAACACTCCGCATACACATTGTCCGCCTGTTTACAGTACAAAAATAAGTTCAGCAAGCCCTAATGTATTTGCAAATAACCTAGCAGTCGCTAGAAAAGACGACCCTTATGATTGCGGTGCATTTGTTAAAACTGTCACTCAAAGTAAAGTTTACGCTAATGGCGAATAAAAAGACTTGACAACAAACAAAAAATCACATATAATATACAAACATTTATAGGAGAAAACATCATGACATTACATGAGCAAATTTTGCATGCCTTCCAAACTTATGTACAGGAACACGGTACATTTGAAGAAAAAGGTGTCAAAGCAGCAGCGGCTAGAGCTCGTAAAGCACTAGGCGATCTTGGTAAACTTACTAAAGACCGTAGAAAAGAAATCCAAGAGAAAAAGAATGACATGTAAATTATGTGGGAGTACTGGTGTAAAGCAATTGGCACAAAAGCCTATGACGACGATGATAAAGCTGACAGAGTTGCAATCATTCGTAGTGCTTGGGTGGTGCTCCACATTCTTACTTGCATTGCTATTATCCTAAACGCAATAGCAAATCACGGTTGGAGATTGATAGGACTTTAACAGTCCTATCATCTTCTATAAATAATGTATGAAAATAGTTTACATTCACGGGGCAACCGCCAGTGAGCGTAGTTTTGCCTTTATACAAAAGTCACTCAGAGCCAAGAATCCAATCTATTTAAATTACGAAAAGAATACTACAGCAAAAGATAACCTATCTGTAATGAAGATAGAATTATTAAAACAAGTTGATGAACCTTTGTACGTAATTGCACATAGTTTGGGTGGAGTATATGCGACCTACTTGCAAGAAGAATACTCTAACATAAAAGGAGTAATTAGTCTTGCCACTCCGTTCAACGGTAGTGAAATAGCAATGTGGGGAGCAATGCTCAATCCTAGTTATCAGTTATTTCAAGATATTACAACATCTAGCGATTTCATTCGAAACAGTCGAAAGATAGAAATTAAAGTACCTTGGTTACAAGTTGTCACAACTGTAGGTGATGTTCCGTGGATCAACGGACGCAATGATGGAATAGTAACTCATTCGAGCATGACTTGCCGTGACGATGTTGAGTACATCGAACTTGATAGAAACCATTATGAGATAGTACTAAGTAAACGTGTAGTTGATATTATTAAAAAGAGAATCAATAAATGAAATGTAAACAAGGTGACACAGCAGTTATTAAGTTTTCGTTAAACCATAAAAACGTAGGACGCTATGTAAGTGTAGCAGAATACATTGGACAGTTTAGTGAGCGTGAACAATTTCAATTTAGAGGAATGAAGTGCATGGCTCCTGTTTCAGATCACTATTGGTGGATTGAAGCAGAAGACCTAACTATAGGATTAGGCCCAAGTCCTCGAGCATACATTGCAGACAGTTGGCTAGAACCAATTCGTCCTAAGCAAGAAAAATTTTCAAAAGAAGAAGAATTAGATCTTGACACTGTGTAATGGATACTTATAGAATAGGCTCACACGATGTTTTAATAATCGGTATTTGGGATCAATCATCTCAACCTATCAACTCCTTTCATGCTGCACACTGGATTGATATTTTATTTAAATCTAAAAATTTACACTTAGTTTTGGATGGTTCGCCTGAATGGGAAGGACATGCTCATCCACCGCTCGACGAAGATCCCAATAGAGTAACAGAAATTTTATCTAAATTAAAAAATCATAATGCTAAAAATAATAACATTGTAAGTGTTATAACAGGCAGATCTTCAGACAAAAAACAAAATAGAGAAATAAATTCATCTGACTATTGGTTAGATACGTTTGGCAGCGTAATAGATTTTTATTACACATGGCCTACATTTTTTTTAGTTTGGGACAGACAGTCGATGTCTTTTATGAGAGATAACAAATTACCTTTTAGATCTACATTGAATAAATTGTTTTGTTGTAAAATTAATCATGCGTGGGAACATAGATGTAAACTTATTGATGAGTTTTCTAGGTGTTGCTTATTAACTAATAATCTAGTATCATTTATAGATCCAAATAACCATAGAAGTGCATATAACTTTAAATACTTTGATGGCAATAGTATATTATTACGGCGATGGTTCCTTTGGAATGAGCATGTTGGGAGTAAACAGCCAAACGGTTATGAAAACTGTTTTATAGATGTTGTAGCAGAATCTAATATTGTAGATTTTTATACAGAAAAAACAGTACAGCCTATTATTTTTGAAAAACCTTTTGTTATATACGGACCTAGATATGCATCGACAAACTTGCAAAAATTTGGATTCGTTCTATATGATGAACTATTTGATTATACTTTTGACACGTTACCTACCTATAACGAGAGGGCTGAAGCACTAGCAAACGAACTCACTAGAATACAAAATTTAAATTTAGATTATAATGAAATAAAAAAAATATTAGAACCAAAATTAAAACATAATCTAAGACGTCTTAAAAGTCTAATATATTTTGATGAATATATGCCTAGCATTGTAAAACAACTATCGGCTTACTTGCCTGATGATCATAGATGGAATCAATTTAAAACCGGGTCAAATATAGGTTATAAAAATTTTATAGAGAATCACAAGTATTTTAAACACATATAACAAAAAGAACTTGACATCTTTTCGTAAAGGTGTTATAAATATACTCGTAACGTTGAAGCTAATCAACGGTAGACAGGACCCGGGGGCAGTACCCGGCGGCTCCACCATAAACACATTCTGCAAGGAGCATAGCAACTTGCACTAGACTGATAAACTAGGAGTGTGTTTATGATGGGGCCGAACCAGGATCGACTGATGCAATAGAGAACGTGGAGTTACCGGTAGGCGATGACCGTAAATCAAGCAAACAAACTAAACGCAAACGAAAACTTTGCACTAGCAGCCTAAGGGCTCTACGGGGTTGGCCACCTTGTTACCCAATAGCCAGAAATGCACCTTAGGGTGCATTTCTTTTATAAGTAAATGCTGTTCCGATGAGAACAATAATAATAAGGAAACTTTAATGAAAAAGCTAATAGCAACAATGGCCCTAGTATTAGGCCTTTCAACTTCTGCTTATGCAGAAGATTTTAATAAAACTGGTGCTTCTATTACAGCAGAAGGCGAAAAGTTTGGACTATCACTTTCAACAGGTGCTACTCGTGACTTTGCAGACAATGCTAGAGCATTAGGTATTTACACTACTTCACACCCAGTTAATGCTGGTTTTCAATATATTGAAAATGGTGATGTAGTTGATTATCGTATTAACGTATCTAAACGTGAAGACTATGCACTCGGCAATATTAACCTATACGGTGTTGCAGAAGCACACTATGACATGGGTGATTCATTTGCTAAAAATGAGTTAAGACTAAGTCCATACGCTGGTGCGGAACTAACTGGTGCAGGTGTTACACCTTTTGCAGAATTAGGTTATGACTGGAAATCAGTTGCAGGCGATTATCTAAACTTTAACAGAGCAGATAGTTATGCTAAAGCAGGTGTACGTGTTCCAATGACAGCAAACACAACTCTAACAGTTGGTATGTTACAGAAGATGGACACAGACTTTAACAAAACCGACCGCGAAGCACAAGTTGCATTTGCAGTTAAGTTTTAATCTATAACTTATAGATTGTAAAACTAGGCCCTTATGGGCCTTTTTTTATGACCACAAATCAATAAATACACATATAACATGATTGGTAGGAGGTTGTTATGGCAAAAACAGTACATGTTCATATTCATGAACCTGTTAGAAAAAAGACAAGTTCAAGCGGAAAAGTAAGTATGATTAAGTTTTCCTCAATGAACAAACATAAGAAAGCAAACTTTAAAAAATACCGCGGGCAAGGTAGATAATTTAAAATAATTCATAAGAGGGAGAGAGGGCATTATGAGTCATCAGAATGAATATGACGTTGTTCTATTGAAATGTGTAGACGGCGATACAGTTGATGTAGATATCAACTTAGGGTTTGGCGTATGGTTAAAAGAAGAACGTGTTCGTATTATGGGTATTGACACACCAGAAAGCCGTACATCAGATGATGTAGAAAAACTATTTGGTTTAGCTGCAAAGAAAAGATTAAAAGAATTATTACATGAAGGTGGTAAACTTATTACTACTGAAGATGCTAAAGGCGAGGATATGAAGGGCAAGTTTGGACGTATCCTAGGAGATTTTCGTGTTCCAGACGGCAGACTAGTTACTGATATTCTTATTGAAGAAGGACATTGTGTAGCATATTTTGGCGGATCTAAAGAAGAAATTCAAATTAAACATCAAGCTAACAGACAGAAACTGCTACGTGAAGGTGTTGTAGATCAAGCAGAGTACGATGCCGCAGTTCTTAAAGAATCTAAAGAAAACAAATAGTTAGCCAAAATCCTTGACTTTTAATAGTAAGATGCTATATTGTTGTTAATATGTTAAACTTAATAATAACAAAAATAAGGAGTATAACTATGCCAAAAGCAACAAAAGCAGTAGGAACTAAGTTCTTTAAAGAAGGAACTCAAAACCAACAGATCTTACAAAAATACTGGGGTAATGGTAAAACATTTACAACAGAAGATTTAAGAGACAATTTAGACATTGCATCACCAGGTGCTAGACTATTTGATCTTAAAGAAGCTGGTTTTGATGTGAGAGTGGTAGATGCTGTATCGAATGACTTCGGAGCAGGCAGACCAGTCGCACAATATAAAATTATGAAAAGAAGAGCTTTAGCATAATTTTACCAAAATAGTTGACTAACAGATAAAACCCTGCTATAGTATTAGTATATTAACTAAGAAAGGCAGGGTTTTATTATGACTATGCACCTAGTAGGACCGTATCTAACTACTACTAACTACAAGAAGCGTAAGCAGAAAAAACTTACTAACAATCAAAAAGTTAAATTAGAAGCAGAATGGAGAGCATACAACAAGCGTATGCGTAAAGCAAACTGCCATTCGGCACAGTTCGAGACGTTCGAACTGTATCTTTCGTATCTTCGCGGCGAACATAAACCTAAAAAGACTAATCAAGAGTTTAAACCTTACAAACCTGATTACAGTCATGTACGCGAAACCCCATATATTCCTAGTTTAAGTGATGGTATAGCAGGTGTGGCTCCTAAGAAAGAACCTACTAAATATACTGGGGACTATATCACAGGCATCGCAACTATGCACAAAAGCAATCTGGTGCCAATTACTAATAGACAGCAGGCGATTGAAGTATCGCAGATGCGTCGAAACTAATCAAAAAGGGAATCAAATGAAAAAATTTATTTTGGCATTCATGCTTGTACTTTCACTCTCTCCAGCACAAGCATCAACCGGTATGAGTGTGTTGTTTACACCTGAGGACAAGCCTGAGGCTTGGTGTTTAGCACAAAACATTTATTTTGAAAGCAGGGGCAGTTCTTATGCAGATCAAGTAGCCGTTGCGGACGTTGTTCTTAATCGTGTAGAAGATACTCGCTATCCAAATACGATTTGTAAAGTAGTACACCAAGGCAAGTATATGAGAAGTTGGAAAGATCAAAATGTACTTGTACCTGTTCGCAACCAATGTCAATTCAGTTGGTGGTGTGATGGCAGAAGCGATTATCCAAGAAATAAAGATGCATGGGTACGAGCTCAAACGATTGCTTATTCTATGATCTATCACGGTACACATAGAGGTTTGACAGAAGGTGCAACTCACTATCATGCAGATTATGTTAAACCTAATTGGATTGATGATATGCAGTTGGTAGGAACTATTGGAGAACACATTTTTTATCGTTGGGCAAGGTAGTTTGCCAAAAACAATTGACTATTAATCTAAAATATGTATAATGTAACTATTAACGTCTTATGGAGGCAAATATGAAAGGCACATTTAAATTGTTAACCGCAGGAGCATTGTTACTCACTTTGGGTGCATGTTCTACTATGGAAACAATTGAAGTACGAGAAACCAAAGCAAATCCAAAATGGTATAACGACTGTGAGCAAATTGGCTCAGAAGGTTTCTTATTTTGGAAAACAGACTATGCTTATGCGTGTGGCATGGGCGAAAGTATGTATGAGCAAGCAAGTGAAGCACAGGCTTATGCATTTGCAGTCAAAGGTTTCGCAGAACGTATTAACGGTACTGTAAACAGTAGTACAACTGTAGACATTAATGGTAATGCAAGATACGACAGAACTATTGTTGAACACAGTGTGAAGGATACTGTTATTCGAGAGCACCTTGAAGTTAAACGTATGTCATATGAATTGTCATCAACTGGCCGAGTACACACTTATGTACGAATTAAAATGCCACTTGATGTGTTTGATCGTTTGATTCAGGAGGCAAAGAATGCCGAAGTTAATACTACTCAGCTTTCTAGCAATTAGTCTTATAGGATGTAGTTCGACACCTGAACCTGCTTATAAACCAATAGCAAGACAGGACTGTCGAATTACAACTATGTCTACTGTAGACAATGACTTACTTGTAGCAAGTCTTACAAGGTCTGATTGCACACATTACGAGCTTTCTAAACAAGCACAAGACCTACTTGCTCAACAGTGCGATGTTAAATATAGAACTGTCATTCATCAAAATAAATCAGGTGAGGAAATGATTTTCAACTGTAGTGATGCCAATGGCGGCTTTAAAACGGGCTCTTATATAAAACTATACTAAAAGTCCTTATATAAGTCTCGATAAATATACTACAGGAATAGAATATGGCATTAGGTATATTAGTATTATTAACCGCCTTAAGTATATCGGCGGTAGCAATTTATTACTCTGTAGCAGGACTCGTAGCAATTTTTGCCGCGGCAGCACTGCCTATTATGGTTATGGGCGGTGTACTAGAAGTTGGCAAACTTGTAACAGCAGTCTGGCTACATCGTTATTGGAAACAAGCAACATGGTGGCTTAGAACTTATCTAGCAACAGCCGTGATTGTTCTCATGTTTATTACAAGCATGGGTATTTTTGGTTTCCTATCAAAAGCACACATTGAACAAACTAGTGCAGGACAAGAAAGTGTTGCACAAGTAGAACGTTTGACAGCAGAAATCAATAGACAAAATGATATTATCAAACGTGCAGAAGAACAAATAACAAAGTTAGAAACAAGTGGCACAGGCAATGATGCCAATATTCAATCACAAATTGACAAAGAGCAAGAACGTATTGACAATGCCTATGCTCGAATACAACCTGCTATTGATGAACAGCAAGCAATAATTGACAGTCAAGGAAAACTATACAAAGATGAACTTGCTAGGATTGATGCAGATATAGCAACACTGCAAGGTTATATTGACAACGGAGAAACTAAAAAAGCACAACAAATGATTGGTGCAAGTGCTGATGGTATCTTTGGTAAAAATACTGCGGAAAAGATTGGCGAATGGCAAGCAGTTAAACAAACAGAACGTGCAGATCTAATAACTAAAATTGAACAAGCAAGTAATAATCCACAAGCTCGTAGAGCCGCAGATGAAATTCGTCGTCTACGCACAACAGCAGAAACACAAATTGCAGAGTCTAACAGACTTATCAATAGACTGCGTGAACAGTTAGGTAATACTGACAAAGCCGCTGATATTGATGCAGAAGTAGACGAACAAACTTTAAGAATTAAAAATGCTAATGCAGAAATTGATAAACTTACAGAAGAAAAGTATGCACTAGAGGGCGAGTATCGCAAACTAGAAGCAGAAGTAGGTCCTATCAAATATATTGCTGAATTTATCTACGGAGATCAAGCAGATACAAATATGCTTGAAGAAGCAGTTCGTTGGGTCATTATTGTAATTATATTTGTATTTGACCCACTAGCAGTTCTATTGCTAATAGCAAGCCAATATACCTTTGCGTTCCATCGCAAAGATGACAGCGGTGACCGTCTTCGGCTCGAGAGAGACGAATACGAAAGAGCAAGAGCACAACGTATAGTTGACAATCCTGGATTTACAGTTGGCGATCCTGAGCCTTCAAGCAATGATGATTCATTTGAAGAGCCTTCTGAGCCGATCAAAGAAGATGTGCAAGAACCTGAACAACAAGAAGAGTCAGTAACACCACAAGAAGAAATTGTACAATCATACGCAGAGCTAGAACCACAACCTGAACCAGAGCCTGAGCCTGAGCCTGAGCCTGAACCAGTAGTAGAAGCCCCAAAAGAAAGCAAACCTGAAGTAGTAATACCGGATACTAAAAATAAGATTTTTTATCCGGACGAGTTAGACGATACCACAACGTATGTGACCAAAGATGAGTTTGGCAATCAAGTTCGTAAGTATAAACAAAACGAAGAACAAGATGAAAACTCAATATGGAACCGCATACAGCGTGATAAAGAATAACTATTATTATGAAAGTCAATCTTATTACCCCACCAGATAAGTTACTCAATCGTAATCCTAGCTATCTATTAGTAGCACCATCAGATCGCATCAAACAAGACTTCAATGACGTTGTAAAGGGTATGGATCAAGATATCAACCTTTACTATTGGGAAGAAAACGAACTTGATGTACAATGGTTAGTTGATGTTGCTAATATAGTAGATACTATAATATTAGATGCTGATAATGTTGTCCAAAATGAGTGGATTATTGGATATCTTTTAGGGTTTAACAAAACTTATTACTTGACAACAAACGAGAAAAGAGTATATAATAACATTTGTATGAATAGGATATATGACTTATCTTTTATAAACAAACATTCAGGAGGAACTGTTGAGACGGAATAACTATAACAGAGGCGAACCACAATTTAAAGGCCTCTCAGTTGACGTATATAATAATGACGTTAACAAAGCACTGCGTAAATTGAAAAAGAAACTACAGGATGATGGACTTTTTCAAGAATTAAGAGAACGTGAATTTTATACAAAGCCTAGCGAAAAACGTGCTAAGGCAAAAGCGGCAGGCAGAGCTCGTTGGCTTAAAAAAGTAAACAAAATGAAAGCTGACGGAATTATTCCTGATGACAACAACTACCGTAAGCGTTTGAGGTAACAACATGCGTCTTGAAGAAGACATCAAACTAGACTACAAAGATGTGCTTATTCGTCCAAAGCGTAGCACACTAGGTAGCCGCAAAGAAGTAGATCTTGAAAGAGGATATACTTGGCGTAATTGGCAACCCGAAGTTATGAGTATGGAACAAATACGTCCAGAAACTAGACACTGGCGTGGTGTTCCTATTATGGCTGCTAACATGGATGGCGTTGGCACATTTGAAATGGCAGACGCACTAGCTAAACAAGGAATGTTTACCTGTTTGGTTAAGACATATAGTGTACAGCAGTTAGTAAGTTTTTTTGATACAGACGATTACAACCGTACTAACTATGTTGCTATGAGCATTGGCATTACTGATCGAGACCATATGAAGTTTCGTGAAGTGTATGAACAAGCAGATGGTAATTTAAAGTATGTTTGTATTGATGTAGCAAATGGATACAGTAACAGATTTAGAGACTTTGTTGCTGAATTTAGAAGACTTTATCCGCATATAGTCATCATAGCGGGTAACGTTGTAACCGGAGAGATGACAGAGGAGTTAATACTCAGTGGAGCAGATATTGTTAAAGTGGGCATCGGTCCTGGGAGCGTTTGCACAACTCGTATTCAAACTGGCGTTGGTTATCCTCAGCTTAGTGCTGTTATTGAGTGTGCTGATGCTGCTCACGGTCTCGGTGGACATATCATTGCTGATGGAGGATGTACTACACCAGGTGATGTGGCTAAGGCATTCGCTGGAGGAGCCGACTTTGTTATGCTCGGAGGAATGTTGGCCGGGCATGATGAAGGAGGAGGGGATGTAATTGAGCGAGCATATTTGTCGAATGAATTAGATAGCCAGACTGGCGAACGTATTGTTGATAACCAATACTTTGTACAGTTCTACGGCATGAGTTCGAAGGCCGCGAACGAAAAACATTTTGGAGGCCTTAAGGAGTATAGAAGCAGTGAAGGACGAGAAGTTCTTGTGCCTTACAGAGGAGCAGTGGAACATACTGTTCAAAATATTTTGGGTGGGATCCGTTCTGCTTGCACTTATGCTGGTGCAATCAGGCTGAAACACCTCTCAAAATGTACAACGTTTGTGCGTTGTACACAGACACATAATAGTGTCTATGAAAAATCAACGATTGGTTATTGATCGATGATAAATAAACATGTACATTATAAGAGTTATAGTGTACTAGAGTGCCCAATTGGGACTCTAAAATTAATCTTGCTTATTAAAGGAGAAAAAACATGACAAGACTAACAACTCTAGACTTACCACACTTCCACAGAGCTACAATTGGCTTTGATAGACTATTTGATGAACTAGAACGTTCATTTGCAAATAGCCCAAATGGAGGCGGTTATCCCCCATACAACATTGCACAGATCAACGATGACGAATATATGATTTCGTTAGCGGTTGCTGGCTTTGGTATGGACAACTTAGACATTACTAAAGATAAGAATGTTCTAAGAATCGAAGGTACATCACCTAAGGGCGATGAGGACGTAAACTACCTACACAAAGGTATCGGCGGACGAAACTTCCGTAGAGAGTTTACACTTGCTGACCACGTTGAAGTTGCTGGTGCTACACTTGAATTGGGTATGCTAAATATTCACTTGAAGCGTGAAGTTCCAGAAGAACTACAACCTAAGAAAATTGCTATCAATGCAGGTTACACTGTAGATGCAATTGAAGTAGAGGCAACAGAAAAGGCAAGCAAGTAAGCAGTCTAGGGGGAGTGTAACAACTCCCCCGTTTAAGGAAAATCAAATGAGCGATATAGCAACTGACATCCAAATTGACGAAAAGATCCAAGTCACCACCAAGGAACCTGGCAAGTACAAAGTTGTATTTTTAAACGATGACAAAACACCTATGCAGTTTGTTATCGAAGTATTAGTACATATTTTTAAACACAGCAACGAAGCCGCTGAAGCAATCACTATGAATATTCATAATGAAGGTGCAGGTATTGCAGGAGTTTATCCTTTTGAAATAGCAGAACAAAAAGGACAAGAAACTGTAGTTATGAGTAGACAGCACGGCTTTCCACTAAAGGTCAAAGTAGAAAAAGAATGAGCAAACTCAAAGAGCTAACATGGGAAAACCATCAAAAGGCAGAACGCACAGAACATGCCCGTAAACTTATTAAAGGTATGGAGCCTGCAGAATATCACAGATACTTGTACAATCAATATGTACAATATGCAGTATTAGAAAGCAGAGCAAAAGAGCGTAATGTTCTTGTTGGCATTGAGGATATTTGTAGAGCAAAGGCTATTCTAACAGACCTTGAAGAATTAGAACGTGAGTATGATATACAACGTAATCCAGATTTATTATGTCCTGTTGTAGGACAATATGCCGCTCATGTAGTAACACTAACAGAGCATAACGATTTACTTGCACACATTTATGTAAGACACTTTGGTGATATGTATGGTGGACAAATGATTCGTAAACGTCAACCAGGCAGCGGCACTATGTATGATTTTAAAGATGTTGAAGGTCTTAAACTAACAGTTAGATCAAGATTAAAAGATTCAATGGCAGATGAAGCAAATAGATGTTTTGAATTTGCAATGCAACTGTTTGAGGAGTTAGGCGAAGAATGAGTATGATTTGGGATAAACTTATCCAATGTCAAAATGATATTATAGATATCTTTGATAAGACTGGACAAGAAATACAAGAAGAAGGCATGGAAAGATTTAACCAAGATACATGGGTTAATAGAGTTTGGTCAGGCAAAGGACATCGTAGAGCACACATAGATGTTGTTGATGCAAGAGAAACAAAAGGTCTATGGATGATGCATGTATGCGTGTTCCCACATATTTACAGCACTGCACCAATTTACGGCTTTGATGTTATTGCTGGTAAGAATAAAATGACAGGAGCCTTTCACGACTTTTCACCCACAGTTGATCCAGATCATCCACTAGTACAGTTTTACAAAGATGAAGTAGAAAGTTTTATTCCTAGCAAACAGCGTGAACTACCTGATTGGGCAAAGCGTATCTTTACAGATAAAATGTTAGCCGCAGGCAATGTAAGCACTGACGAAGAAGCTACAGCTATTGTTGATCTTGCTGTGAGCAATTTAAAAGCATATCTAAATTCTTTACCTGAGTATAATGATTCTGCAGATGATCCGCACGAAGTTAAAGCAAAGCAAAACTATTATGCACAGAATCAAAAACAAAATCCTCATACACCACGTGTTATGGTTAGTTTAGGTCTTGACGAGAACGATGTTAGGGAGTTCATTGATCAAGCACTATTCCCTGAAATCTAATAAATACACATAGTAATAGGGAAAACAGTAATGCGTTTTAATGAATTTAGACTTGTAGAAACAAAAATAAATGAAGCATCTGGTGTGTTTAACAGACAAGCAGGCCAACGATTCTATCATCCAGAAACAGATCACACACTAGAGTTTACTAAAGTAGTAGCATATCCTAGTGACGCAGAACAATTTAATTCCCCAGAAGATAGAGATAAAGCAGTAGAACAATTAAACCAAGCACTTGATGTTGCTATACAATGGACTAACGCACCTACTAGAGCAACACTTGCATTTGGCCTTGCATACTTAGAAGATCCAAAGAGTGGAGAAGTTGCTATCTTTGGTAGATACTTTAATAAAATGAATCTAGCAGGATTGCCTGCTAATTGGAATAGTAATTATTTCCACGGTTACAAATTACAAACAGGTGCTGCCGCAAAACTACAAGCAGGTCTAACACCACAAGATATACTAGGTGTTGAAGAACAGCGTTACAATGGTTTGGAAACTCTAATGAATACTATTAGAACTAAACTAAAAGACAAGCCAGAAGTACTTGCAGGCTTCGAACAACTAGCACAAGGACAACTTCCAGCAGTATTTGAAAATCAAAGAGAAATTGGTC
>Ga0255780_10001137_pt1 | contig 25161 bp, 28 predicted proteins | sample 071ome_32_FD_179978 | JGI IMG/M metagenome (GOLD analysis project Ga0255780, IMG submission 179978) | Coastal salt marsh microbial communities from the Groves Creek Marsh, Skidaway Island, Georgia - 071405AT metaG (version 2) | ecosystem: Environmental > Aquatic > Marine > Intertidal zone >... | reverse complement strand
AGCAGCTCAAAGGCTGTAAGTGTCACTCCGACACTGTTAAGTACGTCCAGTACAAGACCTACCTCCCTGACTTTATCTACCACGATGGCAAGAACACTATCTACATAGAAGCCAAAGGTAGGTTCAGGGACAGACAAGAAGCTAGGAAGTACGTGGACATAGCAGAAGGGCTAAGCAAACATGACGAACTTGTTTTTATATTCTACAACCCGAAGACTCCCATGCCAGGAGCGAGGAAGAGAAGAGATGGAACAAAATTCACACATGGCGAATGGGCCGAGAAGCAAGGCTTTAGATACTTCACCGAATATGACATCCCGTTTAGCTGGAGTGTTAGATAGCCTCTCGCTATTAGCTCTCCCTGTTATTATGTGTTATTTCTTGTTCGGAGGGCCAAGCCTTCATCTACACATGATAGCTTACTTTGAGTCTATGGCTACCTATTACACTGACAGAGCTATTATCTGTGGCTCCTGGGATGATTAGGCTTCGTGGTTCACTACAGCTTTGAGCAAGACCTTCTTCTAGCTGCTAAGACAGAGGAGCAGGTAGCTCAGTGGTTTTCTGATGAAGGCCATGAAGTAATAGAACTAAACAACGATTACCGCTATGATATAAAAGTAAAACTAAAGAGTGGCGATGTCGTATTGATTGAAGTTAAAGAAGACTTTATGTGCAAAAGAACAGGTAACGTAGCAGTAGAGTTCCAGTGCCGTGGTAAGCCTTCGGGCATAGATAGAAGTGAAGCAGCGTACTACATCTATAAACTACATACACCTGAGGGGGAAGGATTGTTTGCTGTGTCTAGCGCAAGGCTTAAAAAGCTAATTGCCGGAGAGAAGTATCATTCAATCAAAGTAGGAGGGGATAGTGGGTCAGAAACTAAAATGTATTTGTTTGATATTGACACAATCAAAGAGAACTTTAAGAGTCTAACAATGGGTGACTAAGATGAAGCATCTAATAATACCAGACACACAAGTAAAGCCAGAGTATCCTATCGACCATCTGGAGTGGGCAGGTAAATATGCAGTAGATAAGAAGCCTGATGTTATAGTCCACTTGGGAGACCACTGGGATATGCCCTCACTGTCCACCTATGACGTAGGCAAGAAGAGCTTTGAGGGTAGGCGGTACACCAGTGATATACAGGCAGGGGTAGAAGCTATGGAGCTGTTCCTAAAGCCTATACGTAAAGAGCAGAAGAGATTAAAGAAAGGCAAGCGTAAGAGATGGAACCCTAGACTGGTGTTCTGCTTAGGCAACCACGAGCATAGGATAGAGAGAGCAGTAGAGTCAGATGCTAAGCTGGAGGGACTGATAAGCTATGATGATTTACAGCTTGAAGAGATGGGCTGGGAAGTCTATGATTTTCTTGAGCCAGTTATTCTGGATGGCATTGTATATAGTCATTACTTTACTAGCGGTGTTATGGGCCGTCCTGTATCTAATGCTAAGCTACTGCTTCAGAAGAAGATGATGTCGTGTGTCCAAGGCCACGTACAAGACAGAGACATAGCCTTCGCTAGGAAGGCAGACGGGGCAGCAGTAACAGGTATCTTTGCAGGTATCTACTACCAGCATGATGAGGATTATCTGACACCACAGACTAACGGTAGCTGGTCAGGTGTCTGGATGTTAAACGAGATAGATAACGGGAGCTTCGATGAGATGCCTGTGTCTATCAACTATTTGAGGAGTAAGTATGACACCTAAAGCTAAGCTATTGTTCACAGTCAATGATAGATTCCAGATATTAGCAGACAATTATTGCTATCATCTAGTAGAAACCTATAAAGGAATCAACAAAAAGACAAAGGAAGCAAAGGAACAACAGAGAACCAGTTACTATCCGTCACTAGAACAATGCCTAAGAGCCGTGAAGGACGTTGAAGTAAAGGAATGTACTGGGGTAGATGAAATCTTAGAAGCTCTCCAGCGGTCTTATACGGTCTCTCAGGAGGTTGCTAAGGGGATGCCTAAACCAGAAGGGAAATCAATATGAAAGTTAAATCAGACAAAGTAGCAGCAGGTTGCCTAAGTAACAACAAAGAGTACACAGTGCTGAGCAAAGGTGACAGAGATGCTGTCATTACCAACGACTTAGGAAAGCAGTGGATTATTCGCTTAGAAGGGGACTGTCACAACCTACACCCTGGAGCAACTTGGACTATCATCAAAGATAGTATAGACGATGCTACACCAGAGGAATGGGATGAGGTAGCTAAGAAGCTGAGAGAAGAGAAGGATGAGGCACTATACAGAGAGGTAGTGCCGGAATCAGACAAAGAAGTCAACAGCCCTGCACATTATAATACAGGGACTGTTGAGTGTATCGAAGCTATTAGCTCGACACTAAGCGGTGAGGAATTCCAGGGTTATTTGCGGGGAAATGCGTTAAAGTATCTTTGGCGTTGTATGTATAAGGGTAAGACTAAGCAAGACTTAGAAAAGTGTAAATGGTATCTTGACAGACTAATCAGTACCTTGTAGTATAAGTACTGAAGACTGTCATATCTTCTGTCTCCTCCACCTGCCTAGTCAGTAGATTCCGTCTTGTCTCTGGCTAGGTAGGTTTTTTTTTACTCCGTCATACCAGCCATAGCGTCACTCTCAACAGTTTCCGCTGCTGCCACTCCAAGGTAGCCAGCTTTACCTAGCTTAAGACCAGCCATTCCTATTGACTTTGTAAAGTCCTCTACGCTAAGTTTGTTTTTACTATAAGCGTCTGCTACCTTACTAATAGTATCAATAGCATCTGGGTCTAACAAAAGAGCAGACAAGGCTTTATCTCTTGAGTCGTGAGTCTTCTTAGCAAAGAAACGAGAAAGTATAATAGATATTTTCTGATACCCACTGCTTATCCTATCTCTAAACAAAGAACCCATCATAGGAAAGGAAGAGCCAGTAGCTTCGGATAACACATCTTCTTGCTTTGCTGAGAAAGCATAAGGAATGTTCTCTGGTTTTATCCTTTTATTTAGGTCGTTGACTCGGCCTAGCCTCTCTATCTGCTCAAGGTAGCCTGGTGCTTCGGGTGTTTTACGTGGTGGCCCCATCCACTTCTCATACGCTGTTTTGTTCTTGGTTATAAAACTAATAGTTCCTTCTGTAGAGTCTAGGGCTTTAGCTAACAAGGCAGCTCTAACACTTTGCTTAGCAGCTCTTGCTTCGTTGGCTGTTAAGTTGCTTAAAGTATCAAAATACTTATTACTTAGCTCAGGCTTCTTTAAGATTTCATTCACTACAGAATCTAAACCTTTCTTATATACGCTGGAAAACATATTATCGGTAAGTTTTTTAGACACCCTTGCATAGTCTTCATTGATTCTGCTTCTAGTTGCTAGATAAGAATCTAATGTTTTGCCTATGTCAGCTAGCTCTCTTTCAAAGCCTGGGACTCTCTTTATAGTTTCTCTGTTTCTATTTAAAAAGGCAGCATAGGTTTCGGGACTGAAGGAGCCATCTTTCTTAAAAGCACTATCCCCAAGTTTAACTAACAGGGCTTCCCTTACAATTGGAACGCCCTCTGCTCCAGTGTAATCTAAGAAGTCCCTAGCTACTTCTTTCTTTAGCAACTGTGTTCCTGCTTCTTCAGCAAACTTCTTAGCATCTAAAGTCTTTAATCCTTGAGAGTTAAGAGGAATACCAGCGTTTTTGTAATACCATTCATCTACACCGAAGTATTCCTTAGCAAACTTAAGGTCAGTGTTGCCTATCTGATTCTTTAGTTCTGTCTTTAAATCCCTTAGAGTTGTTCTTTTAAGGTCATCGCTCGCTAGCCTAACTGCTTTGTTTATTTCTCGCTTAAGTGAGTCAACCTCTTTTAAAGACACTGAGTTAAAAACACGATACTTCTTTCCATCGATGACTTTAATTTCAGGAGAGAAGTTTCTTTTTATCTTGTTGTATATTTTAGGCATATCCTGAAAAGCATTAACAGCTTTCATATCTTCAGCCACTTTGTATATTTCCTTAACAGAAGACCCTGGCATCTTTACGCCTAGTCCTTCATACTTGTCTAATACAAAGTTATACTTTGCTCCGGCTTTCTCCCCAACAGCTTTTATCTTTGCATCTAAGAGCCCCTTCGTGCGCTCTCCGATTGTTAAAGAGTTTTCTGTTGACCGCAGCTTACTGGCTGTGTTTTCAATAGCCTCGTCTATCTTGTTTATTCTTTTCTGCACGTTGTTAAGAGTAGAGACATAGTTTCTATTATATTTAAGCAAGTTCTTCTGCAAAGTCTCTGGGGCGCTGTCACCAAAAAGCTGCTCAGCTCTCTTGTTTATTGCTGCTGTGTTGCTTTCTAGTGTCTTTTTTATGTCTCCTCTAAACTCAGCATTAGCTTGCATGAAAGAATCTGTGTTTTTCTTTATTATCTGGTTGTCGTAAGCCAGAGCAGCAGCAGGTAATACTACTTCAGGTACTTCAGAAGCTAAGGCTCTAGTTGCTCTCAGCTCGTCTCCTAAGTTAGCATTTTCTGACACTGCTTTCTTTATCATAGTGTTGACTTGAGAGTCTGCTACGATAGTAGCTGCTTCGTCTATCTTATCTAAAGCCTTCTTTGTGTCTCTTCTATTTTTTATAATAGGAGAAACAACAGTCTTACCTCCTCTAAAAACAGCACCAGGCGCAGCATAGCCCCCCATGCCAAGGATAGTAGCGAAAGTAGCAGAAAGCGCATTAGTAGCTAAGTCACTCCATTCGTTTCTTTCTCCTATATCACGCCCTATTTCTGCTCCGGCAGCTCCAAAAAACGCAGCAGAGCCACTGTAAGCTAGCTCAGTTAATAAACCGAGTTTACCTTTCGCTCCTACAACAGACATCACAGGGTCTCCTGCTAACGTCCTCGTTGCATAACCAGCTAGTCTTTCAAAGTCTGAGTCAGGGATAGTCTCAACGTAGTCTAATAAGTCTCCTGCAAATTCCCTCTTAGAATTTTCTAAAGCAATTTGATACTCTTGGTCTCTTCTTTTAACTTCCTCACGGCTTAAATTACCAGTAAGGTCTTCTTGAGTAGGCGCAGGAAGGTCAAAGAGCCAAGCAGCTAAAGGCTGAGAAATAGTATTAACAGCATTAAAGGCTGCGTCAGCAAGCCCCAGTTTAGTTTGTTCTTTAATAAACCCAGTGTTTTCTTCCTCTACAGCTATCTCATAAGGGTTTGCAGGAGTCCAAGAAGAGGCTCCACTAGCTTGTGTCTCCTTTATCATAGAAGCTATGCGCTGGGCAGACTCAATATCTCCTGCTTTATCTGCGTTGATAAGAGCTTTTTTCATCTCTTCTATTGTATAATCAGCCATTCAAAACTACCTATAGTTCTACGCCATACTGTTTTAAGATGTCTTCTTGAGTACGTTCTTCTTGAGGAGAATCGGGGTCAGACTGAGGAGGTAACGGGGAATCTACAGGAAGACCCGCGCCTAGCCTTACTCCTCTCTGTGCTGCCTGTATAGCTTCTAAAGACATTACCTCTCCAAATACTAGCCCTGCTGCGTCAATCTTTGCATTCAGCTCTCCTTGGTAAAAGGTCTTCATTGTGTCAGCTAGTTCTTCAATAGTATCTATGCTGTCCTCAGTTGGGATACCTGAACCAACAACATATAGCCAGTCTTTTACTTTAGTTGCAATATCTTTCTGCCTGAGGAAGTTTTGAATAATACTGGCTGCCCTTACGTCATTATCATAAAGCTGCCCCATCATAGCAGCGACAAGCTGATAAGCTCCTTTCTCTTTCTTTACAGTAGGAATACTATCTATAATACTCCTAGCTCTGGTATATTGCTCAGAAGCATCTGAATACCCTGGGAAGTCTATAATAAAGCTGGCAGCTTCTGTTCTTTCTTCTAACTTACTAAGCCCTTCATTAGCTCTTATTTTAGACTTATTAAGTTTATCTAGTTGCTCCATAACTTGAGGGTTAGAAGGGTCGTCTGTTCCCAAAGCAAACATAATGTTTTTAATATCAGCGGTAAGAGTCATGCCTTGCTTGAGAGGAACTAAAGGAGACCCGTCAGCTAAGTGAGCAGTAATACTGTCTGGAGTAAAGTCCTTATGTAAATTTGCTATATCTTTAGGAGATAGCTCGTTGGGGTCTTTTCTAAGCACTAAATCTCCAGTACCTGCTGCAAACTCCTGGACACTTTCCGTAGTAAAGTCCTTATATAAACCTGCTATATCTTTAGCAGAAAGTCCTTCTTCTTCCTCTAGAGGAACTAAGTTACCTGTTCCTGCTTCGTAAGCCTTAATACTGGCTGGAGTAAAGTCCTTATATAAAGCTGCTTTATCTTTAGGAGATAGCTTTTCTTCTAAAGGAATTAGACTACCTTCTCCAGCTTCATATTTCTTAATACTGTCTGGAGTAAACCTCTCAAACAAAGCTGCTTTATCTTTAGGGGATAGCTTTCTTGCCCTTCCTTGCGCTAGTATCTTATCCAGCTCCTCACCGAGTTTATCTGATTTTAATGTTCCTGTTGCTACCAGAGGACTTAAACTGCTCAGCCTCCTTTTTATCTCAGGGTCATCAACTGTACTCATTGCAGTATTAATTCTAAGTATATCAGCAGCCTTTTGCATATAAGCAGTGTCCTGCCTCTGCTGATTAACAGCATCTATCTGTCTCTCTGTTTGAGTCTTAGTGTCAAGACCAAACATACCTCGTATAGCACTACTCATTTCTTCTTGTTTAGTTCTCTGAGGGTAGCTCAAAGTAGTTGAAGAAGTACCGCTGAACAGGCTTTCAGGAGATGTACCAGGCCTTGTAGCAGTAGTAGCTTTTGTAGCAGCTCCAAAGTCTAACAAAGGAGAAAGTGCTTTTGTAAAATCAACATTAGCCATTACGCATTACCACCAAAAATTGTACCAAAGAGACCGCCTTCACCGAAGATAGGAGTAGCCTCAGTAGGTCTTGTTCCAAAGAGTATTTCAGAAAGTGTACTTTGATTACCTCCACCAAAAAGAGCATCTCTTAGAGTTCTAAGGTACTCTTGCTCAGTAGCAGCAGCAGTGGTTTCTCCCATTGTAAGAGCTTGCAAGCCTCCTAAGCCTAGCTCTCCTTCAGTAATTACACCTTGCAAACCAGCTCTAGTGCCTAGCTCAGAGAACGGTGTAGCAGCACTCAGTAGACTCAGCGCCTGTTGCTGAGGTAAGAAAGCAGCCTGTACTCCACCAAGTCCTAGCTCAGCCTGTAGAGCCTGCTGCTGTCTTCCCTGTCCTAGTGCTTCAGCGATAAGACCTGCTCTTTGCTGTTGCTCTGCCTGTGCTTGCTGTCTAGCCATCAGTGCATCGGCAGCTTGCTGTTCTTGGATTGCTTTCTCCATAGCAAACTGCTCAGGAGTACCACCGTACTGCGCTGTGCGGATACCTTCTCGTCCCTGCTGGAATAGACGATTTTCTAAGGCTAGTCTTTGACGTTCCTGCTCAGGCGCACGAAGAGCCTGTAACTGGCTAAAGACATCCTGCTGAGCTGTGCCGATGTCAGGGCCGAGGAGCATACCCTGTAATCTTGCTTGTTCTTGCTCTAGCTTGTCTGGGCCTAAGACTCCCATTAACTGCTGACCACCCCTACGGGCTATCTCTCTAGCAGCTTCTTCTTGAGACTCAGGCATAGATACAGTAACACCACCCTCTTGACCTACAGAGATACGTGGGCCTAGCCCTGTAGATACAGTGAATGGCTTAAACGTACCAGCAGCCTGAGTAGCTAACTCGCTTCCTAGTCCTGTTATTCTTTCATACGCTTTTTCACCAGCCCCTCTCTGAAGGTCTGCTAATCTTTCCGTAAGAGCAGCCTGAGAGCCTATGTCAAAAGCGCTGCCTAATAAGTCTTGCCAAGCCATTTATATTACCTCTTTATATCAACCTGCCCAGCAGAGCAAGAATGTCTATCTTCTGAATGGAGAACGGAGCGTCATTCACAGTAGCTTCGATACCTACAGTAACCACAGTGCCGTTACCTGTTCCGTTAAAACCGTTAGTGTTAATAATGATACTAGCTGAATACTCTGCATCTGATGTGTTGTATTCTGACACACCATATTCTGCAATCTTCTTGTCAGCAAAAGTAAAAGTCTCTTTGGTATAGGATGAGCTATAATCATAACCCCAGTTAAGTACAGCCTGAGTGTTCTGCCCACCAATAATAGTAAGAGTAAACTTCTTAAGAAACTTTAGGTTAGCAGCATTACCAAAGTCTAGTGGATTACTAAAGTAACTCAGTGTGTACTGAGAGCCATCATCGTTATAGCCTTCGTACTTAGTGATACCTGTGCTGTGTCCAAAGTATAACGTACCATCTTCTAGCCTATGGAAACACAGAGGGTCTATCTGGCTCCATGTGGTAGCCCTATAACTTCCATCCTCTAGTGGACTCCTTATGTCAAAGCAGTACACAATGTTCTGTGATGGGAAGTTGACTAGATAAAAAGCATTCTCTTGGCTGTAGACAGAGTTAATGTTGCCTGTCTCAGCAGCCAGTGTTGTTGTTAAGTCGTTCCTGACATTCCTACTAATATCCCTGAGAGGAGCAGACTTTTCCTGTATCGTCCTAGCCAAAGACCTAACGCCTGTAGAGCTAAGGAACACAAGGTCAGTACCTACGTTCTGTACTGTATCTCTAGCAACACAGCCTATGTTACCTACGGTATCAGCTAGAGACATTGAGGAAGGGTCTGTTGCACCCTCATAGATAAGGATAGAGTTCTTCCCGAATATCACTAGGAGGCCATTATGGGCTGCCAGAGCCGTTATCTCGTCATACCCGTTAGGCCAGTGCTTGGTAACGTCTAACGAGCCTGTAGAGCCACCAGAGAAGCCTGAGCCGTTCAGCAGGTCAGACCAGTAGATAGTAGATTTATCTGTAGCAAAGTCAGCTATCCATATTCTACCATAAGCAGCCAGTATCTCGTTACCCTCTGGAGGTGTGCCTGTAGCGTGTGCATGGCTAGACATTGGCTCTACCACACCAGCATGGTCTGAGTACATTAAAGGCTCATAGCCACGCTGCACCATGTAAGTATGGTCATTAAAGTTGACTGCTTTCCAGTTGTTAGCTGTAATGCTGTAAGAAGCAGGAGTAGCATCTACTAATGTTGTACTACCTGTAAATATCTTATTGTTACCAGCAGACAGAATAACCTCATTACCATCCGAGTCTCTGTACTGATGTATCATCTCTAAGCCAACACTAGAACCAAGCACAGAAGCACCGTTGGTAGTTACCTCCGTGTAGCCTTGCCTAGCACCAACACGACCATACTGGTCAATCACACAGTTATCTGCAATAGACGCAAAGGACGGATTAAGTCCTATGGGCGAGTCCTGTGTGTTAATACCAAAGAAGCCGGGAGCTGCAATGGTAATGTTCTGTAACTGTTGTGCCATTAAACGGCTCTCCACTCAGTCTCGTGTGGGAAGTGTCCAGCATCTAAAGCTATAGCATCAGACAGGCTGGTATTAGCTATGGCAAAGTATTCCTGTGTAGAAGTACCACCAGTCTCACCACGCTCACGTACAGCCATAGCAGTCGCTAAGTGTATGATAGGACTAGGGGGCAGTACGCAGTCTGTGGCATCCTCTGACAGCTTGTCTTCCTTTACAGTCAGGTCAAAGCGTAGAGAGTAGACACCGTTAGGTGTAGGGTACACATTGATTGTTCTGTCATCGTTGCTGTCCACACCAGAGAAGGTAAAGTACAGAGGTGCGCCAGTGGCTGTGCCTGAGATGTGTAGTCTTTCGTTGAACTTACCTAGTGAGTCCATCTTCAGTCTGACGTTAGAGGTATCGTTAATAGCATCTAACAGCTTGTCTTTGATGCCTGAGCCAGTCAGTGAGTAGCTGTTGTCATCTGCCACGGTAGACACTGTGATGGTAGTCCTCAGAGCAGACCAGTCCCAAGCGTCTTCTACAAACTCTTTGGCATCATTCACAAACTCCCCAATCATAGCAGAGTAGGTGTTCTGCGTTACAGTAGTTACCTCTGCCTCACGCAGTCTCTTTAGGACGTTGTTTACTAAATTTAAATATGTCATCTTACACCTTGTATCTCTGTGATATGCCACTCAACAGATACTGTGGAGCAGCCATAGGACTTGCCTGTGTTAGTCTACCTACTAATGGTATGTTAGCGTCTATCTTAAAGAGGTCAGGAGCTAGTACCTCTGATGTTGTTCTGTTAGGACTAGCAGCAGCAAAAGCAAACATCCCCTGTTGTGCCGGTTCTGGCTCTGTTGTAGGCTGCTGAGGTAGTCCCGGAGTAGGAATCTGAGGCTTAGGAGCGTTTAAATCAACGTACTCTTCGTCATCAGTAGTATCTTCTTCTTCTTCTTCTTCTTCGTCAGTAGTTGTCGTAGGCGTAGTAGTTGGCTTAGGTAACTCAGTAGGGTCTGCTTTAGTAGTTGTAGTAGAAGGCTTAGGCTTGTCAGTTACAGTAGTATCTTCTACAACATCAGGAGGAGGAGTAGCTAAGTCAGCTTCAGTTACAAAGTCCTCAAACTCTGGGATACCTTCTACGTCTGCTACAGCTTCGTTAAAGTCTCCTACTGTCTTACCATAACGGTCAAGCACACCTCTGATTCTTTCTTGAGTTACTGGGCCTGTCTGTCTTTCTAGCCAGCCACCTATGATGTCAGCTAAAGTAGGCTCATCTGTTTTGTCGTCAATAATCTCAGTCTGAGTAGTGTCATCGTCAGTGGTGCTTGTAAGTATGTCTAGTTCTTCTTCTTCAGAAGTAGTAGAAGTTATAGGAACTGCATCAGTAGCTGCTTTATTAGCATCTTCCCAAGAAGCACCACCCTCAAGAGCAACATCCCTTATCATCTTCCTTATGTTATTTATGTAATTTAACTGGTCTTGTAAATCAGCTCTAGCTCGATTCATAGAAGATAAGCCAGGAGTAATATCAAAACCCCCTACCCCAGAAGTTGTAGGAAAAAGAGAAGTATCATTACTTATAAAAGGATTATCATTTAAATCAGGCACTATGACTTCCTCTCTACCTGCTTAACTTTCTCTACAGTGCGCATAGCACCTAAGCCAAGCATACCTAACAAGACAGGCAACAGAGTCTCCATGTCAATCAGTGGGATGACGACATCGTACTCTAGTAGTTCTAGCACCATGTTAGTAAACGGGATAGTAATAAAGTTACCTGCCATGCCTAAGACACAGACCCAACCTACTGCTGGCCTCCACCCTGACACAAACAGAGAAGGATGTTCAGCCTCTGCCTTGTTTATCTCTAGCTGTGCTTTGACTACCTCATGAGCGTGTTTCTCTGCCATAGTAGCTATATCGTGAGCCAGGGCAGCCTTCTTGTCTTTGTCTTCTATGAACTTGTCTAGTATCCCAGCAATAGGGCCAGCTAGACTACCAATAAGATTAAGCATTACTTACCACCCCAGTTCATCCAAACACCTGTAGCTAAAGCAGCCAACAGTGCAGTAGTTAGCATCCTAGCTATGGTCTGACCCACAGTCTTTTTAGTGTCACGCCAAGTCTCCAGTAAAGACCTTAGTTCTTTGACATCATCATAGGCTTCTTCGTCAGACAGCCCAATGTTTCTCAGTGCCTGTTTAGCACCTTCTCTGGCTGCTCTGTCAATTAAGTCTTCTATCTCTTGTTCGGTCATCTATACACTCGCTACTGCTGAAACGGCTGCTGCTAATGTGCCTATTACTACCACTGCTGCAACAACTACTATCGTTATGTCTATCAAATCTTTCTTACGCTGTGCTGCTGCTCTTATCTGTTCTAGCCTACGTTGCTTTATCTTTCTGCGTTCCCGCAACATATCCCTGTAAAAGTCACCTTCTCCTGTGTAGATTAGAAACTCTCTCAGTTCCTTCTCCATCTGTGCTGCTTTGTGTTTAGCCATTGTTATCTGCATAGCTTCGGCTTCTACGCTTTCAGCACCAAACACTTTAGTTACATAAGGCTTGGATTCGTGTTCTATCTTTGCTTGGGCTATCTGGTCATTTGCATCCCAGAACTTTGCCAAGCTATCCCCCATTTCTTTTAGTTCTTTTCCCCTCTGTATCCCCGTCTTTAGTGCAGTGAAAGCAGAGTTAGCCAAGCTAATCGCTGCTGCCACTTCTATCATATTAGCTTCCTATAGTTATCCACCCGGTTGTGTTGTCTTCCTGATAAGCCTCTTCGTCCCAAGTAGCCTCACCTTCAGGTTTAGGCAGAGGTGCATTCCAAACAAATGCTGTGCTGTCATACGTCCAAGAATCGTATGGTGATTCATCTGGGCCTTCAGGCAGAGCATTATCCGGGAAGCCAGACTGTGCAGGTACATCACGCAGTGCAGTCCTGTAGTTCTGATAGATAGTTTTATCTGCATCGCTCAGTGGTGAGTCAGGCAGGATAGCCCAATCAGTCTCTGTAAGTCTCTGGTTACGCTGTGCTCGGACATTAGCCTTCTTGTTAGCCAAGTCATTAGCTATGGCATCAGCACTGCGGTCAATGACGCTAAAGGTCTGAAAGTAAGAGCCTTCACGTTCCTCAACAGCACCCTCAATAACTGTCTGCGTATCTGCATTGTAACTTGGGCGAGCATCTTCCTGAAGCACAGCCATGTTCAGACCAGCCAGTGCAGCATCACTCAGAGGCAACGCAAAGCTGGTGTTCGGGTTAGCCTTGAGAATCTGTCTCTCGCTGACTATAGCCGAATTTGTAATGTCGTAGTATCTCATTTTGTTTACCTTGCGTTTGCGTATTTGAAAGGATTCTCTGCGAATGCCATGAAAATATATGGGGAACCTGAAGCGTTCTGATTTGAATTACTCGCCCTTATCTTAAATCCATTACTTAAAAAATCTATTGGGTAAGATGACCAGTCTGCATCTGCATTACTTCCGTCAGAATAAAAAACTACATCAAGAGGATTTTCTGGGTTTCTTGCGCTATCTCTTATAGCCCAAGAGCCTCCTGTTGAAGAGTCTGTTCTTTTAACCATAACCCAAGCAGGTCTAAAACCTGTGTAAACAAAGGGGCCGTCAGCATTTCCGTTGCCTGTGTATTTTCCGAACTTGCTGAAGCCTTCTACTTCTGCAAAGCAGTAAAAAACAATTCTATCTGAAGAACCGCCGCTTGCTAGAATACTATTAACATGAACAACTGAACTTGTTGGTTGTGTTCTGTTCCATATGTCTGCCGCTGTGTAAGAAACTCTTGCGGCATTATTATTTAAAGCCACAAACCAATCTTCGGGGGCAGATGCGTCAACACCATAATGGTATGTATTCCAGTTATAGGCGGGTGTAGCATCTCTTGATTTTGTAATAACAACCTTTGGCGCAACTCCAAGTCCATGACCAATAGTTTCCGCAGATTCAACTCCAGTGCCAGTGTAAGTTACAATACTAAACCCGGCATCAGTGTTAGCAGATACAGTAGAGGTTATGGTTCCATCGGTGTTGGATACACCAGAACCGTTGGCTTTCCAGTTCCAAGCTACATAGTCTTCAGTGTTGGTGTTTACTGCTACGTTATTACCAAGCGTAAACCCGGTGGAAGTAAACGATGTCAGTGATTCTGTGTCGGTTGCTTCAGCGTTGGTTAAGTTGGATGATAAATACTTAGTTGCAGTACGTACAGCATCAAACAACATATGGTTGTCAGTCGCGTCTCTGTTCTTAATCCATGTGAAGTCAGGCTGAAACTCCAAGTCAGAGATGGTCTTGCCACCACTACCGATAGCTGTGCCGTTGCCTGTGTAGAGTACAGGAGCGAAGTTCTCATCAGACTGTGTAGCACTATTCGGCCCGATAGTGGGTTCTGGGAGGTTGGCTGTGCAGAGTGCTACTGAAGTTCCGGGAGGCGTGTAAGTAAAGGATGATTGCCCAAAGTTACCAGTTGCACTTATAGTGTTGACACCCGGAGTACCACTAGCATCGCCTGTTTGCGGAAACATTCCTTTAACATCATAGGTAAATGTATCCAGCAAAGTATTATTCAAATAGAAAGATACTGTCCCCGCATCTACATTAGCCCGTATTCCTACGACATCTCCAGTAGAGGCCGCAGTGTATCCTGTATGAGAAGTTGCATCTTCATAGAAAAATCCATTGCTGTGGTACATAATACTTTTGGCTAATGGAGAATATACTGTGCTTCGGTCAACCTCAGCAATACCGGCAAGCCAATACGTTCCTGTATTCCATGTTACTTCCCAATACCAATCACCAGATTCAGGAATAGCCATTGTTGCGTAAGCATGGCCTGACCCTGCACCGGGAGTTAATACATCAAGATTACCGTTACTTAGTGTTGGTGTCCCGGAAGCTAAACCGGATAATAGCGGATTCCATGTCGGAAAGTTATTAGTAGGCGTATCAGTCATCTGGTCAGAACTTGTCAGCCCTGAAGATGTGAAGTCGTTGTTGTTACCGCTTACGTCATTACCAAGATTGCTAGAGTCTTGGAAGGCTAAGTAAAAGCCGTTAGTGCCATAAGTTACAGATGGGCTTTTAGGTATCCACACACCGTTTTTAGATTCACCAAAAGCAGATGCGTCATAAACAGTTCCGTCAATAAAGTGATACTCTGCAAGATAACCTTTAAAATTGTAACCAGAAGGCAGACGGCCTATATTATGTGCTAAACTTGTATTGATGTGACCTACTGTGTTTTGTGGGGGATAAGAAGTCACAGCAAAATTAGTCTGTCTTATGCCATTAACATATATAATCATCCTATCGGTAGACGTAGCATTTGCTGTGTCAAAAACTATGACAATATGATACCAAGATGACGGGTCACGAAATATTGCCGCTGTTCTTATATAATAGTTATTTGGAGCAGAATAATACTCAATAGTCATTTGATTATTATATGTATGGATATTTGTTAAAGCGGCTCCGCTACTTGCTTCAAGAAAATGCTGTTTTATATTAGCTGTTATGTCTGAAGGTTTATACCAAAAAGATACTGTCCATTTTTTCCCATCTGAATTTGCAAGAGTCTTTGATAGATAAGAACTACCATCAAACCGAGCAGAGTTATCTATCGTATACGGATAGAAGTCCCCACCAGCAGCATTGCCAGCAGCAGCCTGTATTATTTTCTTACTAGCAGTCATTAAGCCATCGCCTGTCCAGCAGTAAAGCCGTACCAAGTAGTACCGCCATCATGCGTGATGAAAACAAAGTAGTCCACGGCTGATGCTGTGGCTGTCAGAGTCGGTGCAGTAGCAGAAGGCCAGTCAACAGCAGTAGGCCATGTTACTGTGTACCCGGAGGCACTAGCGTCCTGTATTATCTTTAGAGTAAAGCTAGATGTCTTACCACTAGTTGCTGGGTTGCTAAACGTAAACGTAGTGTTCTCTGTCAGCGTGTGTGAGAAGTTTGTACCGTCCTGCATATTACAGGTAGTAGCGTTGCTGGATGAAGTGACAGCCGTGTATTCTTCACTGATACCGTTGTCGAATGTCACAACACCGTTAGAATCTGCTGTTACTGCCTTTGAAGCCTCTGTGGTTCCCAGTGTGGTGATGTCGTTGTAGTTTAGTTCAGCAGTGGTAGCTGTAACGCCATCGAGAATGTTTACCTCTGCGGTTGTAGCCGTAACACCATCAAGAATATTTAATTCAGCAGTGGTAGCCGTAACACCATCAAGAATATTTAACTCAGCAGCAGTAGAAGTAATAGCTGTGCCACCAATAGATAGCGTAGAAAAGTTACCAGTAGAGGCGGTAGTAGCACCAATAGTAGTCCCATTGATAGAGCCACCTGTGATGGCTACTGTAGATTCATCATAGGCTGACTGTGCAACAAAACTCAGTGTACCAGCACCGTCTGTCTTCAGGACGTAGCCAGCAGTAGAGTCTGTTGTAGGAAGAGTAAACGTACCAACAAAGGATGTGAGGTTACTGTCGTAAGCCTGTATAGAACTACCAATGTCACTAGACTGTAGTGCTGAGTCAGCTAGTGTACCCTGAGCAGCAGTAGCAAAGGCTGTCGAGTGGTTACCATCGAGCAGGTCAGCATCTAATCCTGTACCTGTGCCGTCCACTGTAAGAAGGGCAGTAAGTATCTCAGAGGCTGTCTGGTCTGCTGTAGCACCCGTTTCTATACCATCTAGCTTAGTTTCGTCTGCTGTAGTAAAAGAGGCTGTAGTGCCCGCAAGGACGGATGAATACGCCTGTACATCAGTGCCTATGGTAAGCCCCAGAGAGGCTCTAGCAGTCGCTCCTGACTCAGCAACCCACGCAGTACCGTTGCCTACGATAATGTTACCGTCAGTGTTAGCAAGAGCAGCAATGGCTGTCAGGTCAGCATCAAGAGGCTGTTTGTTATCTAGCTGTGTCTGTATAGCAGAGGTAACGCCATCAGTGTAGTTTAACTCTGTGACTGTCGCAGTGATACCGTCTAAGGTATTCAACTCAGCAGTCGTGGCTGTGATGCCATCTAGGGTGTTAAGTTCTGCACCAGTAGCGGTAATGCTAGTGCCAGCCAAATCAATAGAATCAACATACGCAACACCATTAATATAGATGTCTTTCCACTCGGCTCCTGTGCCTCCAATGTCGTATGTGTTGTCTGCGGAAGGCAGAATATTTGACGCAATATCGGCAGTAAGGTTAATCGTGTCTGTAGATGCGTCACCAAAAGTAAGATTGCCAGATATTGTCGCATTGCCTGTTACCGTCAGATTGCCACCGACTGATACGTTACCTGTTGTGGTAACTGCATCGACATAGCCGTGTGACCAATAATTAGAAGAGTCCCCTAGAGTGTATGTGCTGTCTGCACTGGGGATAACATTAGAAGCTACATCTGCTGTGATAGTAACAGTATCAGTTGCAGCATTACCTAGTGTGGTGTTTCCTGTGATGGATACATCGGCAGCAGTAAGTGTGCCTGTAAATGTAGGAGAAGCTGAATTTGACTTAGTAGCAACAGCAGTCGCTATGTTGTCAAACTCTGTGTTTATTTCTGTGCCTTTAACTATCTTGGCAGGATTGCCAGAAGGCAACGAGTCCTTTGTAGCAAAGTTTGTAGATTTAGTATAATCAGTCATATTCCTGCCTAACCGTGTTCTTAGATATTAAAAGATGCGGGGGCTTTTACACCCCCGTCTTACTCTTATTACTTAGGCGTTGACAGCCAGTACGAAACCAGAGTCAGCACGTAGTACACCAGTACCGTACAGAGTATCGGCAGTGTACATGTTAGCAAGATATTCCTGCTTGTACTGTGTCTGTGAACGTACACCCATCTGCTCAACAAGAACCATAGTGTCCTTGTGAACAAGCATGGAGGCTTTAACAGCACCACCCGCTGAGTTTTCAGCAGCAGTTTCAATGGTAGGACAGTTAGAAGTAACATATACGTCAATGCCGTACAGGTTACCAATCAGTCCATTGCTTACGCCACGACCATCTACGAAGTCAGAAGACACGTAACGGTCAATGCCCATAATAGCATTGCGAAGGCTAGGTGGAATAACGAACACACGACCGTCCATAGGAACGTCTGCATCGTCAGCCAACTGGATGAGGTCACGGAAGATAGCATCGCTAAATACGTCAGCAGCAACTACAGTGTCAACAGCATAGGCTGTCAGACCAGTAGAAGCGTCTGGGTAGTAGACGTTGCTGTGAGTCCAGTCAGAGCCATCACCGTCACCCAGAGACTTGCCCAGAGCAAACAGGTCATCGTCAACCTGCTTTGCCAGAGCGTAGCCAGCATCACCTGTGTAGAATGTACGCAGAGAAGCCAGAGCCTGAACGTCAGTGATGTCTTCGATAAGACGAGTGTATTCAAAGTGCTTATCGACAGTGATAGAAACTTCACTTTCAGTGTTTTCCTGCAATGTTACAGCAGTGTTAACTGATTTAGCATTAGCAGAGCCACGAACTGGCTTAGGAATGTGAAGAGTGTCACCTTTCTTGCCTGTCATAGACATCTTGGTAACAAGGTTAGCCAGAACAAGGTTCTTCTGATAGGCAGCAATTACCTCATCAGACCATATTTCTGGGATAAAAGTTGCTGCTGAAGTATTATCAACAGCACCGCCCATAGCGGGATAAGTGGAAGTAGCCATAATAGTTTCCTATAGTTTTAGCTTTTGACCCTTCCCTCAGAGTAGGCTTTCAGTATTTCCTCTGACATAGCCTGGTAGCGGTTAGGGTCAGTTCTCATAAGATTAATAATGTCTGCCCTTCTGTAGATTTTTCTTGAAGCCTTTTCACCGCTGCCACTAGCACTGCCAGTAGCTGCTGCTTTGACTTGCTGTTTACGCTGTGACTTCTCAGCCTCAGCAGTCGTGCCTAGAAGTTGCTGACGTTCTTTCCAGTTAGAAAAAAGTTCATCTGCTGCATCTATGTCGTACTGCTGGTCTGCCTGTTTCAGCAACCTAGAGCGCATAGCAGAACCGTTTACCCACTCAACAAACTTCTCATCCTGCAAGATAGCATTCATGTCAGGATGCTTTGATTGAAGTTGTGCTAGAGCAGTACTTTTACGGTACTCCTGTGCCATCTGCTTTGCTTCTTGGACAGACGGGTGATTGTCTATAGCGTTACTAACAGCCTTGTCCGGCTCTGCGAAAAAGTCTACTTCTTCGACAGGTTCTTGCTTCTGCGAGAGTTGTGTCTGCTGAGTAATGTAGTCATCTACCACTTTACGCAACTCACCTACTTCAGAACTTTGTTTACCAACCAGCTTCTCAGCCTCTTGGTGCATCTGTACCAGTTCTTCAACAGACTTGTTACGATACTTATCAGGTATTGAGTTATCCTCTTCTACTGCAACTTCTTCTTCTACAGCTTCAAAGGACTCGGTGGTATCTGCGTTTTCCTCTTCGGGACGCTCATCAATAAATTTAGCCATTATTAAACTCCGTGCTTAAACATTGTGGATATTGGCTTTAAAAGGAGGAAGGGCTATTCGCTTGTCTTCCGCTCGTGTTTTATCTTCTCTTCACGCTGTCTAGCCCATCTCATAGTAGCTCCTGGGAAGTCACCACTAATATGGTCTAGCTTAGAGCGAACAGCAGATATTTGCCTAAGTGCAACTCCATCACATTCAGGACAGGTAACCTCTGTTACGTCAGAACTTACCAGCTTCTCTGTTACGTGGTCTTTGTCACACTTAAAGTCAAATAGCATCATCTTCGTTATCCTCAGACTCTGCTTGCTCTTGAGCAGCAATCATTAACTGCTCCAGATTCTTTAGGTTATTAAAGACTGCAAGTTGTCCCTTCCTGTAGAAAAGGTCTTGTTCGTCTTTAGTAGCCTCTAAGTTATCAAGTTGTTCTATGTTGTTATCTACTTCTTCGATTAGCTGTTTCCAGCCTTTTGTTCTAAATGTCTCAAAGAAGTTGTTGTAGTATTCCTCAAGTTCTTTTTCCATCGTTTCTCCTTACGGGACGATTACTTTTTGTATTTGCCTTTCTTCATCTTAGCTTTAGCTTTCTTAGCTGCTGCTTTACCCTTTGCAGTATATGGGTAACTTTTACCGCCTACTTTTGGCATCAGTGTTGCTCCTTGCTTTCAATTAAATCTAAAACTGTAGCTGTGGGCTCATCAAAAGGTTCTATCTCTTGCTCGATGTAGTAATACATCTCCATGACTTCTTCAGGTGTCCAGTTACCAGCAGTGTTCTGTACTAGAAAGAATAAAGCGTCTAACTTCTCTGCCTTTACCTTTGTCATTTCTTTTTAGCTGTTCTTGCTGCTGCTTTAAACGCCTTGTTGGTAGGCGCACCTTTTGAACCGGGTTTACGCATACGTTCATTTGAACCAGCCTTTATTCGTTTGCGTTTAGCGTGTATATTTTTGTATAAAGACATTACCACTTTACCTTGTCAGCCCAGTAAGCTGCACTCATTTTTCCTTTAGAGATATTCTTAGCGTGTCTAGCCTTAAAAGATTTACGTCTAGCTTTCTCACTAGCAGTCTTAGGTGCTTTACCTGCACCACTAACACCCTGCTGTCCAAACCTAATAGTCTTTACTTTATCGCCTTCTTTAGCGACAACGACATGAGACTTAGTTGGATGACTCGGTGTCCTCTTTGGCTTGTTGAACCCGCTTACTCCTACTCTTGCTAGGCGTGGGTCTTTCTTCTTTGGCATTCTCTAACTCCGCTATGCGGTTATTAAGACGTTCAAACTCAGCATTCACCTGTGCGACTACTGCTTCTAACTCACGATGGCTGACCATTGGTTTGCTCCTTTACAGCTATCTCACGTTCCTTCAATAGCGTATTGGCTAGTTTAATTCTCCTCTCAAACTCTTTATCGTCCTGGTCACCAGCTCTGATGTTAGTAGACACAGCTTTTATCCTGTCATTCTCCAGCTCGACTGGAATGGCCTGGGTCTCAGCAACAATCTTCTGCGCTCTGGCTTGCGACTCAGCAGCTTGACCGTTGAGTGCATTAGTCTGTGACTGCTGGAACTCAAGCTGTACTTGCTGTGCTGCCTGAGCTGCTTGCTGTGCCTCTGGTGTAGGCTGACTTGCCTGAGCTAGTTGCTCTATTAGTTCCTCACGATTTGATAGATTCATGTTATCAATGATTGACTGAATCAGTGAGAGGTACAACGGGGAGTCTGCTGGCATTGTCTGTAGTAGCTGCACAAGCTGAGTTACTTCATATTCTCTGGCGATGATGCCCAGAGAGCTAGAGGCCACAAACTTGTAATCAGCAACAGGATACGCTTCGGGGTTGAACTGCATATACCTGTGAGCAGCTTTAGTGACAAATGGAATGACAAAAGACTCTTGGAAGTTAATCAGTGTGCGCTTGTGACGCTTGATGATTGCACCAAGAGACATGGAGATACCAGCAGCGGTAGCCTCCCCATTGATTGAACCTGGAATACCAGCAGAGTCGATAGCACCAGTAGCTGTCTGTACCATCTTCTGCAACTCAGCAGCCTGAGCAAAAGTAATCTGATTTACCTGACCAAAGTTAAATGGCTGTAGCACTTCTCGTGGGTCACCATTAGTCAGAATCAGCTTGCCGGGTTTAACCTCTAAACGTGACCCTCTTGGGATACGTGTAGAATCCATAGCCATCATAGGATGGACTGTCAGTGCCAGAGCGTCTATTCTTGCTCTTAGTTCTGCGTCCAAAGCCTTCTGGCTGTTGTAACCCTTCTCACAGACACCACGACCCCAGAACCTACCGGGTACTACATCCCACGGGAAAGCCACGATAGGACGGTCTTGCATCATGTAGGGGTTACGCTCTGCCTTGAGCAGAATGCCACCGTTAGCTAACACAACGATAGCTTCTACATAGTAACCTTCGTCCTCTTCAGTTTCGCCCAAATCGACTACTTCATCGTCTTCATCGACATCTGCGTCATCAAGGAGGTGCTTAGGTACTAAACCGTAGTATTTCGTAAGTCTTACTTTATCGTCTTCATAACGAGTAAGTTCTTGGTCTGGCTCAATGTCAAAGTCTGGTGATGCTTCACCGACATGAACATCCTTGAATACACCCTTCTCCTGCATCTGCTCAACGTAGTGCATAGGAACAAACTCATCTATGGCTACGCCCATAGCTTCTTCCACAGAAGTAGCAACAGGGTCAATCAAGAAGTTCTGAGGCATGATAGGACGTAGCTTGCACGTAGTCTTCTCTACAATGTTTACGCCTACTGCCTGTAGCTCACCACCCATGATAGGCTGTGTGGCAGGAGCCATCTCTTTAACGTCCTCTAGGACTATCTCAGCTATGCCAGTACCGAACACAGCAGCATTGATTAGTGACTCAGCTACAGCTTTACGTACTTTGTGCTGTGCAAAGTCTTCGTGTAGCTGCTCACGTAGGTAAACTATGTCAGCCTTCTCAGGGTCATTGCGGTCATCTTTGATGTCGAACCACTTACCACGCCCAAAGGTAGCTTCTTCTATCTCTGCTACAGAAGATTCAACAGCTTGCTGTAGTGCAGGACTGATAATCCTTGAACGCTCTGAGTCTCTTGTACGGTCATCAGAAGACCAGATGCCACGCCATAGGCGATAGTATTCGTCAAACTTCTCTGAGTAATTAGCATCGAAGTGGTCACGCCAGCCATCCAGCTTAGTCTCTAGCCAGCTTTCTAGCGTCTCAAGGAACATTTCTTTTTCTTTCATAAATTAGTATCCTGATACCACATCTATAAACTCGTACTCATCCTGTGGCATTTCACCTATGCCGTAGGCCACTTTAGCTAACTGGTCAATGTAAGACAGAGCATCCACTGTGTCGTCATGTACTAGGTCATTAGGGAACTGAAATAGCTCATCTAAGAACTTCATGTTCCATTCGCCTTTGTTTAGGCTAATGACTCCGTTCTCAAACCGTCCCTGTAAAGACCACATAATCCTGTCAGTCTTCTTTTTGTTACCATGAGACAGTTCGTCTACACGGAAAAATGTCTGGTACTTCCTCATCAAGTCGCTCAGAGGGGACATGACGGCTTGTCTAGCTATGCCCTTCTCTATCCCTACTGAGATAGGTTTATAGTCACGTACAGCCTGTAGTATCTTCTCAGCAGTAGTGTTTAAGTCCCATCTACCTGTGATGATGTTGGCAACCCACCACTCACCATCGTCTTGTACTTTAACTACAGCTATTGCTGTTGAGTCTAGCTTGGTGTTCTTTGTGCGTTTCTTACCAACTTCTTCAAAGCCAGCAAGGTCAACCGCTATGTAATACTCACCACCATCAGGCTCGTCTTCTTCATAGCGTACCCAGTCTTCCTTAAACATCTCAGAACCCATAGCCTCAAAGGAAGCCATAAATTCTTGTCTAAAAGCGTAAGACGACATAGAGCGTTTGGCTCTGTCTATCTCTGCTGGGTCTATGATGTTGTTGTCGTAGCTGGTGAAGTGCCATGACTTAAAGTCTTCGTCATCGCCTAACTCAGCGTACTTGAACAACTCATAGAAATGGTTACGCCCCATCGGTGTTCCGATGAACAAGGCAGAACCTTTCTGGTCAGCTAGGGCGGGACGTAGTATCTGCTCCCACACCTCTGGCTTCATATCAGCATACTCGTCCATTACTAGAAACTTGAGTGAGACACCACGCATCGTCTCTGGACGGTCAGCACCCTTCAAAGATATAGTTGCTCCATTGACCAGCTTTATCTGAAGGTTATTGATATGACTACCTGCTATGACTGGATGTCCCAGTTCTAACAGTGTAGACCACATGATGTCACGAGCTTGTCCCTGTGTGGGGGCTACGTAAAAGACATGACCTCTTTCAGCTTGCAGTGCATTGATGATTAACATCCACGCAGCTAGGCGAGATTTACCTGTTCGTCTACCAGCAGCTATTACCTTGAATCTAGCGTTGTCGTTAAAGACCTTCTTCTGCCAGTCAAGTAGCTCAACATTTAAATCTGTCACAGCACCAGTATTAAGGTCACCACGACAGCGTAGGCAGTCAGCCCTATAGCTGTACCGCCAAGTGTTAGATTATTTACAGCAGAAAGCCTAAGACCTAAGTCTTCTGCTATGGCTTTTGCTTTAGCTATTACAGCATCCATTACATTTTTCCTTCTAAGTAGGACAATACAACCAACGATTTACCCCTAATCCGTATTAAGGTGAGAGATTGTTGGGAAGTTTCAATTAGTTGTAAGTCCAAATAACTGGTGTTGTAGTTCTCGTATCTACGTGGATAAACGTATCTGCTATGCCGATGCCTGTAAAGCCCATAGCCATAGCGTGTTTGACTATCGTATGCTTTCTATCTCCAGACAAGGCTTGAATGTCTGCTGCTATGCCCTGAGCATGGGTACCTGGCGTGTCCTTCTTTGCTTCTATCGGGTGGTCAGCTGAGCGATACCCAGAGGTGATTACAAAAGGGAAGTCACACAAATACCTAAGCTGGTCTAGTTTGTGGAGGAAGGAGTCTTTCATCTCGTTTTCTCCACTATACTGACAGTTGAACTCGTCTATCGTAAAGTGTTTTAGTTCAATCATCGGCTTCTGTGAACTCAGCTTCTATCGGCTCTGGTGCTATTTGAGCATCACCAACGCCAGATATAGTAATGTTAATAGAACTCTTACCACCACCCACTTTATCCTTGTCAAAGTAAGACAAAGGTAACATCCTATCCATTAAGAGTTTCCAAGCAGCAGCTTGATTCTTATGGTCATCGTCCAAGGCAGCGTTTAGGATACTATCCATCACTTTCTTAGACTTAGGTGAAGCTAAGAGTCTAGCTTTAAATTCGTTTATAGCAGCAGCGTCACCAGGAGGTCTACCTCTAAGCCCTCTGTTACCCTTCTTTTTTGATTCTACAAGGGACTTAGGGGGTCTTCCACGCTTCTTAACTGGTTCTTTAGAACTCATTAGTCTCTACAGATTATCACTAAAGCTAAAAAGCTAAAGTGGTCTTAGGGGATAGTAATAGGAATGTACTAGGATATTCTAGGATAAGCTAAAGCTCATCTGCTTATTTCTCTATAGTACTATTATTATATCATACTTTTTTAGATTTGTCAAGTCTTTTTTAGTATTGGTGTATAAACCTCTGAGGACAAGGCGCAGATTCCAGTCCTTTTAGCAGAGGACGAGGCGCATATTCTAGGGCATGAGTTTCTCTTTAGTTATCAAAGAGATAGCCTCCCCAGTACTGATAGTTTTTTACTATGAATTAACTGCTTATTTTACTCTTTTTTGTATCTGAGCGGGTACATATAGTAAACTGCCGAGACAGCTCCCCTCCCCCTCCCTCTTTAGAGCCCCATCTCCTTAGCATATGCCGAGCATATACTGACCAGTCAGTCAGTTATGACTCATCAGTCAGTTAATAGGCCTGACATATGCCTAGAGCTGAGGAGTGACTGGTGAGAATCGGGGAGAGTGAGAGGGTAGGGAGTACCCCTTAGCAAGCTCTTACTGGCCTTAGCATATCACAGACTAGGGAGCAATACTCCCCTGTAAATCTGTATAAAAACTAATCAATAGCCATTAGAAGCTCTATAAGGCCTTCTAACAGCTTTTCTCTATAGGTGATGCCTAGGCCTTGGGTACTACCTAAAAATTGCCTAGAGAGTAAAGACTAATAAAATCAAGTACTTACAGCAGAGCTTATTTGCTATAGATAGAAGCAAGACTTGATATAGATAAAACCTATTGACTGTATTTTATCCATAGATTTAAACCATGAAAAAAGTATTGAATCGTTATACAGGTAGCGTATAGTGACAACC
>Ga0255780_10001136_pt1 | contig 25174 bp, 19 predicted proteins | sample 071ome_32_FD_179978 | JGI IMG/M metagenome (GOLD analysis project Ga0255780, IMG submission 179978) | Coastal salt marsh microbial communities from the Groves Creek Marsh, Skidaway Island, Georgia - 071405AT metaG (version 2) | ecosystem: Environmental > Aquatic > Marine > Intertidal zone >... | reverse complement strand
CGAACGGCCGGTCGACCTCAGCGCCCTCGAGGATCGGTTCGTCGCCGTGGCCAAGGCCTACAGCGAACGCAAGGGCATCTCCTTCGCCGCATGGAAGGAGTTCGGGGTTCCCACTCCGCTCCTCAAGCGGGCTGGCATCACCCGCGGGAGCTGATCAAACCCGGACCTCGGCAGCGGCTGACGCCGCCTCGGGGTGCGCAGCCAGGACGGCATTGGCACGAGCGACCACTCGCCCGACCTGCGCGATGGCCGTGCCGGTGAACTCCTGCGGATTCGCAAGCAACGCCTCAAGCTCATCACGGTCGAGCGGCATCACCGAATCATCGGCGAGACGTTCAACGAGCGACGCGTACTCGCCACCTTCACGTCGATCGAGTGCGGCGGCCACGGCGTGTTCCTTGACCAACTCGTGCGCCGCTTCGCGGCCGAGCCCACCATCGACCGCAGCGGTCAGAATTCGGGTGGTGGCGAGGAAGGGAAGGTCGCGGCGCAGCTCGGCCTCGACGACCGCCGGGAAGACCCCGAACTCGTCGAACACGCTGAGCGCAGTCTGGATGAGACCGTCGGCAGCCATGAACGCATCGGGCAACATGACCCGCCGCACGACGGAGCAGCTCACGTCGCCCTCGTTCCATTGACGGCCGGCCAAGCCCGCCGCCATCGTGAGATGGCCGTCGATCACGAGCTTGAGACCGTTGACCCGTTCCGCGCTTCGGGCGTTCATCTTGTGCGGCATCGCCGACGAGCCGACCTGGCCCGGGCGGAAGCCCTCAGTCGCCAACTCGTGACCAGCCATGAGGCGAAGCGTGGTGGTCGCGCTCGACGGAGCCGAGACGGCCTGCGCAATCGCCGACACGACGTCAAGGTCGAGCGAACGGGGATACACCTGGCCGACGGAATCGAGCACGCGCGAGAAACCGAGGTGCTCGGCGACCGCCTGCTCGAGCTCGTCGACCCGATCGGGATCCCCGAGCAGATCGAGCTGGTCGAGACGAGTGCCGACCGGACCCTTCAGACCGCGGAGCGGGTAGCGAGCAAGGAGTTCCTCGACCCGCTCGAACCCGATCATCGTCTCTTCCGCAACATCGGCAAACCGCTTGCCGAGGGTAGTGGCCTGGGCGGCGACGTTGTGGGTGCGGGCGACCATCACCTCGCCTGCGTGGCGCTCGGCGAGCGACGAGAAGCGGGCAAGGAGAGCGACGAGACGGTCGCGCACGATCTCGAGCGATCGCCGGACCTGGAGTTGCTCGACGTTCTCGGTGAGATCACGCGAGGTCATTCCTCGGTGGATGTGTTCGTGACCGGCCAACGCGCAGAACTCGTCGATGCGGGCCTTGACGTCGTGGCGGGTGACCGACTCGCGCTCAGCGATCGACGCCAGGTCGACCTGGTCCTTGACCGACTCGTAGGCCTCGATTGCCTCGTCGGGTACGGCGACACCGAGTCGCTGCTGCGCCCGCATCACGGCGATCCACAGTTCACGCTCGAGCACGACCTTGCGCTCGGGCGACCACACCTCGTTCATCGCTTCGCTCGCGTACCGAGCCGAGAGCACATTCACCATGGGATCTGTCGTCACGGCCTCACCGTTCCATTCCGTTCAGGAGTCTTCAAGAACCCGGGCTGATCGAGCAGCAAAACACGCTGTTCGACCATCCCCACGGGGTCAGACAGCTCGATCGAGAAACTGTTCGCGACCCGGACCCACGCCGACAAGCCGGATCGGCACACCGATCTGCTCCTCGAGGAAGGCGATGTAGTCGGCTGCCGCCACCGGCAGATCGTCGGGACGGGTGACGTTGCTGATGTCGGTCTTCCAGCCAGGCAGGGTCTCGTAGACCGGAACGGCCTTGTGGAGGTCCGACTGGTGGTACGGCAGATGATCATGCCGGACGCCATCGATCTCGTAGGCGACACAGACCTTGACCTCGTCGAGTTGATCGAGCACGTCGAGTTTCGTAAGCGCGATCTCCGACAGCGAGTTGATGCGGGCGGCATGGCGCATCATCACGGCATCGAACCAGCCGGGGCGACGGCGACGGCCCGTGTTGGTCCCGTACTCGTGTCCGACATCGACAAGGTGGTCGCCGACCTCGTCGAACAACTCGGTCGGGAACGGACCGGAACCGACTCGCGTGACGTACGCCTTCGCGATGCCGATGATGCGTTCGATGTCGCGCGGGCCAACACCGGCACCAGTGCATGCGCCGCCGGACACCGGGTTCGACGAGGTGACGAACGGGTACGTGCCGTGGTCGAGATCGAGGAAGGTCGCCTGCGCCCCCTCGAGCAGGATGTGCTGGCCAGCCTCGAGTGCGTTGTGCACGATCGAAATGGCGTCGCCAATGTGTGGGATGACCCGCGGCGCGCACGTATCGAGGTACTCGGCGGCGATCTCGTCGGGATCGACCGGCTGCTGGTTGAAGACCTTGGTGAGCACCTGGTTGGTGTAGCCGAGGGCAACATCGAGCTTGGCCCGGAAGATCTTGGGATCGGTGAGATCCTGGACCCGCAGACCGACACGCATTGCCTTGTCGGCGTACGCCGGGCCGATGCCCCGCTTGGTCGTGCCGAGCTTGGCATCGCCGAGGTTGCGTTCGTGCAGGGCATCGAGCTCTTGGTGGTACGGCATGATCAGATGGGCGTTGCCGGAAACCTTGAGGGTCGACGTGTCGACGCCCCGGGACTCGAGCATGTCCATCTCGCTGATCAACACTCGGGGATCGACGACCACACCATTGCCGATCACCGGCGTGATGTGGTCGTAGAGCACTCCACTCGGGACGAGCTGGAGGGCGAAACTCTCGCCATCGACCACGAGGGTGTGGCCAGCGTTGTGGCCACCCTGGTAGCGGACGACCAGCTCCATCTCCTTGGCGACGAGGTCGGTGAACTTGCCCTTCCCCTCGTCTCCCCATTGAGTACCGACGACAACGGTCGCGGGCACGGCGCACTCCTCTCGCGGATTTGCGTTACCACGAGAGGCTAACGGAACCGAGGCGGCTTGAGCAGCCCTTTTGTCATCAACGGCGACCCGTCCATTGTCTGCGTTCAGCGCAGAACGAAGGTCCGCGGTGCTGGATCTGGCGTCTCCCCGCCCGGTTCACCCGACCCCGCCGGGTTGTCCACAGCCGTATCCCCAACGGTTTCCCCAGGTGGGGATAGCGATAGATCGGATTCGATATCAACGGTGACCGTGTCGCCTTCGAGATAGCGACCTTCCAATACGGCGAGCGCCAAACGGTCGCCGATCTCACGTTGGATCAACCGCTTCAGCGGGCGAGCACCGAACGCCGGGTCGAAGCCCTTGGCCGCCAGGGCCTCCTTCGCCTCGTCGGTCACCACAAGCGAGAGACGCCGCTCGGCCAGGCGCGTGCCGAGGCCGGCGAGTTGGATGTCGACGATCGACACCAGATCGGCTTCGGTGAGTGGCCGGAACCGCACGATGTCGTCGATGCGGTTCACGAACTCGGGTCGGAAAAAGTCACCGGGCTCGCCGGGGAGGTTCGACGTCATGATCAACACGACATTGCTGAAGTCGACCGTGCGACCCTGGCCATCGGTGAGGCGGCCATCGTCGAGCAGTTGCAGCAGGGTGTTGAACACGTCGGGATGGGCCTTCTCGACCTCGTCGAGCAGCACGACGCTGTATGGCCGCCGCCGGACGGTCTCAGTGAGTTGACCGCCCTCGTCGTAGCCGACATAGCCGGGAGGTGCGCCGATCAGTCGACTGACGCTGATCTTCTCCTGGTACTCCGACATGTCGATGCGGACCATCGAGCGTTCGTCATCGAACAAGAACGCCGCCAGCGACCGCGCCAGCTCGGTCTTGCCGACACCAGTCGGGCCGAGGAAGAGGAAGCTGCCGATCGGTCGGTTGGGATCGGCGAGGCCGGCCCGGCTACGCCGGATCGCGTTGGCGACGACCGACACGGCATCGTCCTGGCCGATCACCCGCTCGTGGAGGTGATCTTCGAGACGGACGAGCTTTTGCACCTCGCCTTCCATCAGCCGGCTGACAGGCACGCCCGTCCAGCGCGACACCACCTCGGCGATGTCCTCCTCGGTGACCTCCTCCTTCAGCATCGAGTCCTGGGCCTGGATCGTGTCGAGCCTCTCACGAGCCTCCTCGAAGGCCCCTTCGAGATCGGGGATGCGGCCGTAGCGGAGCTGAGCGGCCTTCTCGAGATCGGTTTCGCGATCGACCTCGCCCCGGAGTTGGTCGAGCTCTTCGTTGATGGCCTGCAGCGACTCGATGGCGTCCTTCTCCGACTGCCATCGAACAGTGAGACCGGCGAGCTCCTCCTGGAGATCGGCGATCTCGCGATCGAGATCCTGGAGCCGCTCTGCGGAGACTGCGTCGGTCTCCTTGGCGAGGGCGAGCCGCTCTATCTCGATCTGGCGGATGCGCCGCTCCACGACGTCGATCTCGGTCGGCACCGAGTCGATCTCGATCCGAAGCGACGAGCCCGCCTCGTCGATGAGGTCGATCGCCTTGTCGGGAAGGTGACGTCCGGTGAGATAGCGATCGCTGAGAACCGCCGCCGCGACAAGCGCCGCGTCTTGGATGCGGACACCGTGATGAATCTCGTAGCGCTCTTTCAGGCCGCGCAGGATCGCCACCGCAGCCTCGACCGACGGTGGTTCGACCAGCACCTGCTGAAAGCGCCGCTCAAGAGCCGGATCCTTCTCGATGTACTTCCGGTACTCGTCGAGCGTGGTGGCGCCCACCATTCGCAGACGGCCCCGGGCGAGCATCGGCTTCAGCATGTTGCCGGCGTCCATGGCGCCGTCGGCGCCGCCGCCTGCGCCCACGACCGTGTGCATTTCGTCGATGAAGGTGACGATCTCGCCGTCGGCGTCCTCGATCTCCTTGAGTACCGCTTGCAGTCGCTCCTCGAACTCGCCGCGGTACTTCGCGCCAGCGACCATCGAGGTGAGATCGAGGCTGATGAGGCGCTTGTTCTGGAGGCTCGTGGGGACGTCGCCTTCGACGATGCGCTGGGCAAGCCCCTCGACGATGGCGGTCTTTCCGACCCCCGGCTCGCCGATCAACACCGGGTTGTTCTTCGTGCGACGACTCAACACCCGGATCACCCGGCGGATCTCCTCATCGCGGCCGATCACCGGATCGAGTTCGCCCTTGCGGGCCCGATCGGTGAGGTCGAGACCGAACCGCTCGAGCGCCTGGTACTGATTCTCGGGGTTCTGGCTGGTGACGCGATGACTTCCTCGCACCTCGCGAAGCGCAGTGAGCAAGGTCTCGTGGTCGACCCCGCCGAGGCCCTTGCACTGGCCGTGCAACGCGAGCAGGAGATGCTCGGTGGAGAGGTACTCGTCGGTGAGGTCTTCGCGAACCTGGCTGGCTTTGTCGAAGACGTTACGCAGGGCCCGGCTGAGCTGGGGCTCGGAGCCATAGGCGTTGGGCAGTTTGTCGAGGACGAGTCCGGCCTCGTTGCGCGCGGCGACGATGTCGACCCCAACCCGGTGCAGGAGCGGAAGGACAATCCCCTCTTCCTGGCCGAGCAGGGAGAGCAATAGGTGTTCCGGAACGATCTCCGGGTGCGAGGCAGACCGACCGAGTTCGGTGGCCGCCGAGAAGGCTTCGGTCGCTTTGAGCGTCCAACGATTGGGATCGAGCGTCATGGGGGAACCTCCAGGTGCCAGCTCGGTGAGGCCAACAAACTTGAGTGTCTCTGACTCAACTTTGCCCGAGGCCGATGTATTCCAGATCCGGGGGGATTGTTCGCCGGGGCGAACAGCGCCGTGCCGTTCGTGGCCGATCGCGTGCGGTGTCAGGCGCGGACGGCGAGCAGGGCCGACGCAACGTCCTCCCAGCAACTCGACGAGGCCGCAGCCCCCGCAGCGAGTTCATCGAGTCGGTCCGCTGCGGCGAGCACCGCATCGGCCACAGACACCGCATCGACGGCATCGGCGACCACCCCGTTGACACCATGCTCGATGGCCTCCGGGAGGCCGCCGACCGGGGTCACGACCATCGGCCGGCCGGCGGCGAACGCCAACGGGGCGATACCCGACACCGTCGCGCTCCGATACGGGGCAACCACGAGGTGGTGCTCGGCGAGGATGGGGCCGATCTCCTCATCGGGCACATAACCGACTCGCAACTCGACCACGTCGGCGAGCATCCGCGTCGCAAGATCCTCACGCATCGGCGCTGGATCCTCCCAGAAGTCACCTGCGATCGTGAGGCGGACATCGACACCGCGGCGCCGCAATTCTGCAACTGCATCGATCGCCAGATCGGCTCCCTTGTAGGCCCGGACGAAGCCGAGGAAGAGCAAACGCAACGGCGGACGCTCCGGCATCGGCTCAGCGCCGATCGCCAGGTTCGGCGGATGGGGTGTCACCGCAATGCGTTCGAGTCTGGTGCGCTCACGCATCACAACTGCAGCCGTCTCGGCATGGACCACCGATCCCTCACAACGACGCATCACCATTCGCAGCAAGGGCCGCGTGAAGGGCATGCGTTCGTGGGGTTCAGGGTTGTGCACGAACGCGACAGCCGAACGGCCTGCGACCCGCAGCAGCACCCACAAGGCGACGGCATGGAACGGCGTGACCCATGGGAACACGATCAGGTCAGCAGACCGACACCGGCGCCCTGCGAGGACCCAGCCGAGCGGGTTCCACCACCGCAACCGAAATCGCACCCGCCCATCACGCCGTGGCACCGACGGTAGCTCGCCCTTGAACAGCGCCGCCGGGTACAACGACTGCCACGACTCGACCACGACCTCATGCCCGAGACGCTCGAACGCCTCAACCGTGCACGACCCGTGCTGCGCGATGCCGCCGCGATGAGGTGGAACGGGGCCGACATAGGCGATGCGCACGACGGCGAGGCTACTTGCGGTCAGCCACCGCGCTTGTAGATGGTGATGCTCTGCGCTTGATGCAGCGGCACGAGATCACGCCGGTGCTCGCGATGTGCTTCGGCAACGGCGTCGGCGGTCTGCTGCCGTGCGGCGCCGAGTTTCGCTTCGAGCTCGGCGACGCGCGCTTCGAGCTCCAACACCCGCTTCACGCCGGCCAGGTTCATGCCCTCGTTGGTGAGCTCCTGAATTCGGCTGAGCAGGGCGATGTCGGCATCGCTGTACCGACGACTTCCACCACCGGTGCGCGATGGTTCGACGAGCCCCTTGCGCTCATAGATGCGCAAGGTCTGAGGATGCATCCCCGCCAGTTCGGCGGCGACCGAGATGACGTACACCGCCCGATTGAAACGTTCGTTGTCCATTCGTTCCTCTCCCCAATCGATGTTCACACGCCCAGGTGGGTGCGGGGTGAATCGTCACTTGCGGCGGCGAACGCCTCAACCGCCGCTTTCTGTTCGTCCGAGAGCGCTTCGGGCACGGCAACGACGACGGTGACCAACAGATCACCCGACCCGCCCTTGCCACGCAGACGGAAGGTTTTGCCCGAGGAGGTGCCCGGCGGAATGCGCATCTTCACGGGACCTGCATCAAGGGTGGGCACCGAGATGTCGGCGCCGAGGGTGGCTTCGGCAAAGGTGATCGGCACCTCGAGCGTGAGGTCCTTGCCGGCCCGACCAAACAGGTGGTGGTCGCGGACGGTGACCTTGATGAAGAGGTCGCCGGGCGGGCCACCCAAACGGCCGGGCGAACCGCGGCCCTTCAGCCGGATCTTCTTGCCGGTCGTAACGCCGGCCGGAATCCGCGCCTTGATGTCGCGCGGACCCTCGCCGCTGTTGAGATGGATCGTCGTCTCGATTCCGTTGACCGCGTCCTCGAAGTCGAGGGCGAGATCGGCCTCGACATCGGTGCCTCGCTGGGGTCGCTGCTGGGCGCTGCGGAACCCGGGCGGAGTGCCACCTCCGCGACCGAAGAAACCGCCGAGCAGATCGCTGAGATCGTCGAACCCGACGTTGAACCCGCCGGGGCCGGAGCCACCGCCACCGAAGCCGCCGGCCATCGGGCCGAGACGCCGGACTTCGTCGTAACGCTTGCGCTTTTCCTCGTCGCCGACGACGTCGTACGCGGCGGAGACTTCTTTGAATCGCTCCTCTGCTGCGGCGTCACCCGGATTCTTGTCCGGATGCAGCTCTCGGGCGAGCTTGCGGTACGCCTTGGTGATGTCCTTGTCGGAGGCGTCCTCGGCGACACCGAGCACCTTGTAGAAGTCCTTTTCGAACCATTCACGCTGGGGTTCGGCCATCGCCTGCCTCCTTTCGTCTCACTCGCTGACGTTCACTGGTCGATCCACGGATGGATCAACCCTTCACCTTCACCATCGCCGCCCGCAGCACCCGACCGTTCCAGGCGTACCCCGTACGCAGAACCTGAGCGACGATCGGGCCGTCCTGACCAGCGTCGCCGGGCTCGCTCATGGCAGCCTCGTGCAGATTCGGATCGAACGGAGCGTCGACCTCGGCGATCACCTGCAGGCCGGCTCGTTCGAGCTCACCCCGAAGCTGACCAGCGATCGGTTCCACACCCTCGACTCCCTGCTGGGCCGCTGCGTCGCACGCATCGAGCACCGGCAGGAGCGCTTCGGCGACTCGCGAGCCAGCCTGGGCTGCGAAGTCCGAGTTGCGCTTCTCGGTTTGTTTGCGGAAGTTCTGGAACTCGGCGGACACCCGCTGCAGATCGGCGAGATGTTGATCTCGCTCAGCCGTGACCGCCTCGAGCGCAACGACGAGATCCTCGACCGTCACCGGCGCGTCGGCTGCGGTTGTATCGGCCGGTGCCTCAGCGGCACCATCCTCCACATCGGCAGCCGCTGCGTCGTTGGTCTCGTCGCTCACGACGTCTGCTCGTCGTCATCGATGATCTCGGCGTCGACGACATCGTCGTCGCTCGGGGTGTCGGCCTCGGCGTTGCCTGCCGCAGCCTGATCGGCGGCGGCCTGCTCGTACAGGCGCTGGCCGAACTCCTGGCTTGCCGACATCAACGACTCGGTGGCGTCCTTGATCGCCTCCAGGTCGGTGCCCTCGAGCGCCGTCTTCACGTCGGCGATCTTGGCTTCGAGGGTCGACTTCTCGTCATCGTTGATGTTCTCGGCCTGATCCTTGATCATCTTCTCGGTCTGGTAGACGAGGCCGTCGGCGTTGTTGCGCACCTCGGCCTCCTCCTTGCGCTTGCGGTCTTCTTCCGCGTGGGCCTCGGCGTCCTTGATCATCTGGTCGATGGCGTCCTTGTCGAGGCTGCTCTGACCGGTGATGGTCATCGACTGCTCCTTGCCGGTCGCCTTGTCCTGGGCGGCGACGTGGACGATGCCGTTGGCATCGATGTCGAAGGTGACCTCGATCTGCGGCATACCACGCGGGGCCGGGGGCAGGTCGACGAGCTGGAACTTGCCCAGCGTCTTGTTGTACGCCGCCATCTCACGCTCGCCCTGCAGCACATGGATCTCGACCGACGGCTGGGAGTCCTCGGCCGTGGTGAAGGTCTCGCTTTTGCGAGTGGGGATGGTGGTGTTGCGCTCGATGAGGGTGGTCATGACGCCACCCTTGGTCTCGATGCCGAGCGACAGCGGGGTCACGTCGAGAAGGAGAATGTCCTTCACTTCGCCGCGGAGCACGCCGGCCTGGACCGATGCACCGATGGCGACGACCTCGTCGGGGTTCACCGTCTTGTTGGGTTCCTTGCCGGTCATCTCCGTGACCAGTTCGGCGACGGCCGGCATGCGGGTCGAGCCGCCGACGAGCACGACATGGTCGATCTCGCCCTTGGTGAGTCCGGCGTCCTTGATCGCTGCCTCGAAGGGCTTGCGGGTTCGGGTCAACAGGTCGGACGTGAGGTCCTGGAACTTGGCGCGGGTCAGCTCGTAGTCGAGGTGCAGCGGACCGGCGTCGGTCGCGGTCACGTACGGCATGTTGATCTGGGTCGAGGTGGTCTGCGAAAGCTCGATCTTGGCCTTCTCGGCCGCTTCCTTCAGGCGCTGGGCGGCCATCGGATCCTTTCGGAGGTCGACGCCGTGCTCACCCTGGAAGGTCTCGGCCAGCCAGTCGATGATGGCCTCGTCCCAGTCATCGCCGCCGAGGTTGGTGTCGCCGCTCGTCGACTTCACCTCGAAGACGCCGTCGCCGAGTTCGAGCACCGACACGTCGAAGGTGCCGCCACCGAGGTCGAACACGAGGATCGTCTGATCCTCGGTCTCCTTGTCGAGGCCGTAGGCGAGTGCCGCTGCGGTGGGCTCGTTGATGATGCGCAGCACCTCGAGTCCGGCGATCGCGCCGGCTTCCTGCGTGGCGGTGCGCTGTGCGTCGTCGAAGTAGGCCGGGACGGTGATCACGGCCTGGGTGACGGTGTCGCCCAGATATTCCTCGGCGTCGCGCTTGAGCTTCATCAGCGTGCGGGCGCTGATCTCCTGGGAGTTGTACGCCTTGCCGTCGATGTCGATGGTCCAGTTGGTGCCGACGTGGCGCTTGACGGAGCGGATCGTGCGCTCGGGGTTGGTGATCGCCTGACGCTTGGCGACCTCACCGACGAGCACTTCGCCGTCCTTGGCGAACGCCACCACCGACGGGGTGGTGCGCGAACCCTCGGCGTTGGGGATCACGACGGGATCGCCACCTTCGAGAACGGAGACGACGGAGTTGGTCGTGCCGAGATCGATACCGACGGCCTTGGGCATGCAGGTGCTCCTTTATTCGCTGCGACGTCGCCGCAGATCACGTGCCTGCGTGGTTTCGCAGACGGTTTTCGGGATGCCGGGCAGCAGGGCCATCCGGGGGGGTGGGGTTGGGGGATTCGGAGGGTTCAACCAGGCAAGGCGGTGATGCATTCCCGATCGATCCGAAAAGTTGAGTGCGAGTGTATCAAGTTTCCTCTGATCCCAACCCGCGCCCGTGACCGCTGGTGATCCTGACGTCGAGGACTGACACGCCGTACGAGAAAGAGCTCCAGGACGCGGCAACGCCGGCCCCGACGACCCTCCAGGGGGGGAGTGGTCGAATCGTCGGAACCGGCGATGCCGTGGATTCAGAACCCATCGCTGGGTTCGACTGCGCAGAAGCGCAGGGTGAGGGATCAGCCGCCGCCGACCGCTTCGAGGCCGTAGCCAGCCGAGCCGTGTTCTGCGACGTCAAGGCCCATGACCTCTTCCTCTTCGGAGACTCGCAAGCCCAGCGTGGCCTTGAGAGCACCGAACAGGATGAACGAGGTGATGCCGACCCAGGCGATCACGATCAGCACCATGACGAGCTGCATGATGAGCTGATCGAGGCCACCGCCGTAGATGAGGCCAGCGTCCTCCCGTCCGAGGAACGCATCGTCGTACTTGGCGAAGAGGCCAATCGAGAGCGTGCCCCAGATGCCGCAGGTGCCGTGCACCGAAATGGCGCCCACCGGATCGTCGATCTTGACCTTGTCGAAGGCGAGGACCGAGAAGACGACGATCACGCCGCCGACAAGCCCGATGACCAGGGCGAAGACTGGTGTAACGGTGCCCACCGGGGCAGTGATGGATACCAGGCCAGCAAGCGCCCCGTTGCCCGCCATCGCCACGTCGGCCACACCCGTCTTGAGCCAGATGATCGCCGTAGCGCCGATCACACCGGCTGCTGCGGCGATCAAGGTGTTCATGGCGAGGAACGGCACAAACTCGTCGGCGGCAAGCTCCGAGCCGGCGTTGAAGCCGAACCAACCGAACCAGAGGATGAACACACCGATAACGGCGTACCCGATGTTGTGGCCGGGGATCGCCCGAGGCTTGCCGTCCTCGCCGTACTTACCGATTCGAGGACCGAGGAGATAGGCGCCGACAAGAGCGGCGACACCACCCGTGAGGTGGACGATGGTCGAGCCGGCGAAGTCCGAATAGACCGCATCACCGATGGACATCTGCGCGATGAGGCCACCGCCCCAGGTCCAGTGCACCACGACCGGATAGATGATCGCGGTCATCACTGCGGCGAACACGAGGTAGGTCGTGAACTTGGTGCGCTCGGCCATGGCGCCAGAGGCGATCGTCACGGCGGTGGCGGCAAAGACGACCTGGAAGAAAAAGTTCGTGGCCGGAGTGAGGCCCGCGCTGAGGTCGAAGAGCACCTCGGGATCCGCTGACTCCTGGAAAAAGAGATCGCCGAAGCCACCCAACCAGTCACTGCCGCCTGAGCCATAGGCGATGGTGTAACCAACGACGAAGAACATCGTGACGCCGATGGCCATGTCGGCGAGGTTCTTCGCCATGATGTTGGCGAGGTTCTTCGCCCGGGTGAGGCCTGCTTCGACAAAGGCGAAGCCCGCCTGCATCAGGAAGACCAGCGCGCCGGCGATGACGAGCCACAGATTGTCCACCACGGCCTGCGGGGCGGAGTCGAGGTCCTGAGCGGAGACCGGCGACGCCCACAACAGCGTGGTCGCCCCCAAGGTCGCGCCCGCAACGGATTTCTTGAACATGACGGATTCCTTTCTCGGATTGCATCGCAAGCTAAGGACCCGGGTTTTCCGGTCAGTTTTCGGTGTGTTACCCGTTTGCCGCGAGTTGCTGACCGGAATCTGACGGTGCGTCCATCAGGTACCCGCGGCCGCGCGCGGTGCGAATGTGGAGCCCCACCTCGGCCACCCGACGCCGCACGCGAGAGATGTGCACGTCGAGCGCATTTCGCAGCGGCGCCTCGCCGGGCCAGACCGCTTCCGTCAGGTCTCGTCGCGACACGACCGCGCCGAAGCGCTTCATCAGCGCCTCGACCACGCGTGCCTCGACCGGCGACAGCGGAACCGCTTCGCCTTGGAACCGCAGCACACCTTCACTGGAGAGCGCAGGACGGTGACGGGCCTCGGCTCGACGGGCGAGCGTGTCGACTCGGATGCGCACATCAGCCTGATCAGCCGGCAGTCGAACCCAATCTTCCAGCTCGTCGGTCGGCTCCGGCGGAACGACATCGGCATCGACCACGACAAGCCTCGGCATCCCCTCGGCACGAAGGGATTGCAGTTGCTCTCGAGCAGCGGGCCATCGAACGAGTCGCACGTCCATGGGCCGAAGGTAGAACGCGCCGATTTCACCAATGTTTCGGCGATGTGAAAGCGAACCCGATCGCAGCAGGCAAAAGATGAACCCGGCGGAACGCCCAACCAGAACCAGTGAGTTCACGGCGTGCATCCGAAGGGCTCACCTTCTCAATCTGAATCCAACTCGTGCCGAGTGCGCGCCGGAAACGTCGACAGGGGTAGATTTCGCACGTCATGAGTTCGCGCCTGAAGCCCCATCACATCGTCCGCATCATCGGTGTCGGTGTCGCCCTGTTCACGTTCGGGTCCTACCTGGCCCCGTTCGTCTTCGAGTTCGACGAGGCGTCCGACGTCACTCGCAAGGTGTTCGGCAACGTCCCTGCCGGCTTGAAGCTGGCCTTCTACACCACGATCCCCATGCTGATCGTCTACGGCGGGTGGGTCGCCTCGTACCGGGTGAAGAACTGGGAGCGGGGTCGGCCCGACAACCGCCGCACCACCCTGAAGAACGCCAAGCGCCGCGCCGGCGACTTCCGCGCCGGCGTCTACATGCAGACCCTGCTGCGCGAACCGGGCGCTGGCGTCATGCACGCCATGATCTACTTCGGCTTCCTCATTCTGCTCGGTGTCACCACCGTGCTCGAGGTCAACCACCAGCTGCCGACCGACCTCAAGTTCCTGCACGGCAACGTGTATCGGGCCTACGCCTTCATCGGCGACAGCGCCGGCCTGATCTTCACGATCGGCATCGTGTGGGCGATCATCCGTCGTTACGGCCCGTTCAACTGGCGCCCGTACCGCATCCGCATCAAGAGCAAGCCCGAACACGCCGTCATCCTCGGCACGTTCCTCGCCATTTCGATCACCGGCTACGGCGCCGAGATGTTCCGCATCGCCCTCGAGGGCATGCCCGACTACGAGCGCTGGAGCTTCATCGGTTACCCGCTCGCCACACTGGTCGAGAACAACGCAAGCCTGGCCGGATGGCACCAGTTCTGGTGGATCGCCCACGTCATCAGCTTCATCGCCTTCCTCGTCATCCTCCCGACGACGATGCTTCGCCACATGTTCACCTCGCCGCTGAACATGTACCTGAAGGACCGCGATCGCCCGAAGGGCGCGATGAAGCCGATGCCGAACCTCGTCGAGGGAGACACTGAGCTCGAAACCTTCGGCGCCAGCGTCATCGAAGACTTCACCTGGAAGCAGCTGCTCGACACCGACGCCTGCACGATGTGCGGTCGCTGCACCTCCGTTTGCCCAGCCCACGCCACCGGCAAGCCGCTCGACCCGCGCGAGATCGTGCTCAAGACCGGCGAGGTCATGGCCCGCACCGGCGATCCAGCCGTCTCGCCGCCGATCGGCGTCGACAGCGAGATCACCGTGCCCGCCAACTGGATGTTCGATCGCGTCAGCCAGGAAGAGCTCTGGAGCTGCACCTCCTGCAAGGCCTGCGACGAGATCTGCCCGGTCAACATCGAGATCCTCGACAAGATCCTCGACATGCGTCGCTACCTGACGCTCATGGATTCCGATTTCCCGTCCGAACTCGGCCAGGCGTACCGGTCGATGGAGAACTCCTCCAACCCGTGGGGCATGTCGCAGGGTGAGCGAGCCGACTGGACGCAAGGTGTGGAGGGCATCGAGATCGTCGAGGGCGGCGACCCGCTCGAGGCCGAGTACCTCTACTGGGTCGGCTGCGCCGGCTCGTTCGACGACAAGAACAAGAAGGTCACCCAGTCGATGGCGAAGCTCATGCAGCGCGCCGACGTCGACTTCGCCATCCTCGGCCCGTCCGAGGCCTGCACCGGCGATTCCGCCCGCCGCTCCGGCAACGAGTACCTGTTCCAGATGCTCGCAACCCAGAACGTCGAGACCCTCAACTCGATGGGCGTGAAGAAGATCGTCACCCAGTGCCCGCACTGCTTCAACACCCTCGCCAACGAGTACCCCCAACTCGGCGGCCACTACGAGGTCGTGCACCATTCGCAGTTCCTCGAGTGGCTCGTCGACCAAGGACGCCTCGACCTCACCAGTGCCGAGCTCGACGAGCGCGTCGTGTACCACGACTCCTGCTATCTCGGCCGTCACAACGACGTCTACATGGCACCGCGCAAGGTGCTGGGCTCACTCGGCGGCATCCAGCTCGTCGAGGCCGAGCGCAACGGCACCAAGGGCATGTGCTGCGGCGCCGGCGGCGCTCGCATGTGGATGGAAGAGGACATCGGCGACAAGGTCAACGACGTCCGGGCCAAGGAGCTAGTGGAGACCGGTGCCGACCGGGTCGCGGTCGCCTGCCCGTTCTGCTACGTGATGATGGACGACGGCGTGAAGGCTGCCGGCAAGGAAGAGGACGAAGTCCGCGTCGCCGACATCGCCATCACGGTGCTCGAGGCCATCGAGGCCGGTGAGGCGAAGTCGCAGGCTGCGTCACTTGCCTCCCAGACCGAGCTCGCTTCGCTCTCGCTGCAGCGCCCGTCCGACGACGGCGGCGTCACCACCCAGGACTGATCCGCACCGCCGATAACCTCAGCGACCGTGACGGACTCGCCGACCATCCTCGTCATCGACAACTACGACTCGTTCGTCTACATCCTCGTGCAGTACCTCGGGGAGCTCGGCGCGAGTCCGGTGGTGCGACGTCATGATGAGATCGACCTCGACGGCATCCGGGCGCTCGACCCCGACGGCATGCTCATCTCTCCTGGTCCCGGCAACCCCGACGACTCGGGCGTGAGCATGGACATCTTGACCAACCTGACGACCGACACGCCGATCTTCGGCGTGTGCCTCGGTATGCAGTGCATGGGCCAGGCCTTCGGTGGCGAGGTGGTACGAGCGCCACAGGTCATGCACGGCAAGACCTCGATGATCCGCCATCGCGACGTCGGCGTGTTCCGCGGTCTCCCGAACCCGGTCGAGGCAACCCGCTATCACTCGCTGATCGTCGAGCGCGACACCCTGCCTGACGCACTCGAGATCACCGCAGAGACCGACGACGGCCTGATCATGGGCCTCCGGCACCGCGAGCGCGAGATCGAGGGTGTGCAGTTCCATCCGGAGTCGGTGCTGACCAGCGCCGGCCATGCACTGATCACCAACTTCATCGACCGCTGCCACTGAGCCGAGAGGCCCAGCCCCGCGCTACGGCGTCGATGGATACGTGGTGGTCGGCGGTGGTGTCGGGTAGGTCGTCGTCGGCGCCACCGCTTGGCCCACGGTGATGGTGACGACAAAGCCGATCTCGACCTCTTCGAACGCCTCCGGATCCTGGGAGATCACGCGACCGACGCTCGGCGAACCGGCGGGCACATCGACGAAAATGGGCTCACCAAGCACGAGCCCATCAAGGAGAATGGTACTGCGGGCCGAGTCAATGAGCAGGTTGACGACAGAGGGAACCGGCACGGTGGGAACACCAGTCGAGACCACGATCGAGATCTGCGATCCGACGGCGACCAGTTGAGCGGCCGCAGGTTCGGTGCGGGTGACCTTCCCTTCCTCGATCTCCTCGCTCGGCTCTTCGATCTGGGTGGCGTTGACGACGAAGCCCTCTTCTCGCAGGGCATTGACCGCTGCGATCACGTCGAGGCCTTCGACATCGGGCACCGGCATGACCTCGGGGCCGGTGGAGACCGTGATCTCGACCGTGCTGCCCGGGGCGAGTACCGAACCCGGCGAGGGGCTCTGGCTGATGACGGTGCCAGCATCCTGCGGACTCGCAGCCGTGACCTCGGTGACGACGTACTGGAACTCCTGCAGCGTCGCCACGGCTTCCTCGCGGAGGCTGCCGATCACGCTCGGAACGGTGTCGGCGGTGCCGGAACTGACGCGAAGCGTGACAACGGAGTTGGGCTCGACCCGCTCACCCGGCGGCGGGTTCTGGGCGAACACCTGGTTGACCGGCACCTCATCGTTGGTCTCGAACTCGACATCGGGCTGGGCGAGACCGGCTTCGAGCAGAAGTTCTCGCGCCTCCTGGACATCGAGGCCCTCGACACTCGGCACGTCGACGACATCGACGACGACCTCATCAGGGGTGTTGTCGTCGTCGCCCCCGAGGGCATCGAGGAACGAGGCGAACAGGAAGCCGAGGATCACGATGAGCACGCCAAGCGAGGCGAGCAAGGCGACCGTGCGCCAGATGCCGCCACCGCGAGGGGGCTCTTCGTAGTAGTAACCGGCGGCGCCGTAGGCCGCCTGTTGCTGGGTGATCGCCGCGTGCTGAGCCGGGTCGACATAGCCGGCGGTCGGCTGCCCGGGCTGCTGCGGGAGGCCGGGGGCCGGGGTCGGCGTGACCGGCTGTGCGGTGGTGGCGTCGACCGGCGGGATCGCTGCCGTGGCCGGTGGTTCGGTGACGGGGTGCTCAGCCGACGACTCGGCCGAGGGCCCGGCAGCGCCTGCCGCGGCGGCCCCCGCAACGGCGCCGGCGGCGGCGCCACCTGCAGCCGCCGCACCCTTGCCCGAGATGCGATGCGCCCCGGCGAGATAGCGCCGGAGGTCGTTCCGGAGATCATCTGCGGTGGGATACCGGTTGGCCGGGCTCTTGGCGAGCAGCTTCATCGTGATCGCCTGGAGCGACTCCGCGACCTGGACGCCACGATCGATGAGGCCGTCGGGACGCTCCTGCACGTGCTTGTAGGCGACGGCGACCGGCGTTTCCGCCTGGAACGGCGGCACGCCTGCGAGCATCTCGTAGAGCACTACGCCCAGCGAGTAGAGGTCGGAGCGGCCGTCGAGCGCCTTGCCTTGGGCTTGCTCGGGTGAGAAGTAGGTGGCGGTGCCCATGACCGACCCGTGCTGGGTGAGGGCGGCGTCGCCACCACTGACGAGGGCGGTGGCGATGCCGAAGTCGGCGACCTTCACGTCGCCGCTATCGGAGACGAGGATGTTGCCGAGCTTGATGTCGCGGTGGACGAGACCTGCGGCGTGGGCGGTGCTCAGCGCGCCCGCAACGTCGGACGCGATCTCGGCGGCGCGATCGGGATGCAACGGCCCGGTGGAGCGCAGAACGTCGGACATCGACCGACCCGACACGTGCTCCATCACGATGTAGTAGGTGCCGCGCTCCTGCCCCCAGTCATAGATGCCGACGATGTTGGGGTGGTTGAGGTTTGCCGCAGCCTGAGCCTCGCGACGGAACCGCTCGACGAAGTTGGGGTCGTTCGCGAATTCGGGGAAGAGCACCTTGACCGCAACCTCACGGCCAAGGAGACCATCACGCGCGAGGTAGACGTCGGCCATGCCGCCACGGGCGATGTGGCGAAGCAATTCGTATCGGCCGTTGAAAACGGTGGGGCCCTGCTCGGACATGGCTCCGGAGCTTACCGCTGCATGACAAGCGCACCGATGCACGGTGCCGATCGGAACGGCGGTGGCGGGGGGTCAGGAGAAGACGGCGGCGATGACCGCTTGAGCGATCGGGGCCGCCACGCGACCGCCGGTCTGCTCACTCGCCCCCTCCTGAGCCTCAACGATCACTGCGAACGCGAGCGACGGCTGCTCCTCGGGTCGGCCGGCATAGCCGACGATCCAGGCATGGCTGTTGGGAGGATCGGTGCCGAGCTGGGCGGTGCCGGTCTTTCCGCCGACGACCACACCCTCGGTGAGCAGGCCACGGGCCGTGCCGTCCTCGGCAACGACGCGCATCGCGTCGCGCAGGATCGCAGCGGTCGATGCCGACATCGCAACCCGCAACGGTTCGGGTTCGACACGGTCGAGGAGCGAACCGTCGAAGGCCAAGAGTTCGCTGACGACGTGAGGGGTCATCACCACGCCATCGTTGGCGATCGCCGCAGCGACAAGCGCCATCTGCAGTGGGGTGGCGGCAACGTCGTTTTGGCCGATCGAGGTCTGGGCAAGCCGAGCCGAGTTCTCGTGAACCGGAACGGCACCGTTGGGCAGCACCGTCTCGGCCCCTTCTACCGGTTGCTGACCGGGTGCTCGGTAGCGATCGACATCGGCGAGTCGTTCGCCGTAGTCGGTCGGGAATCGAGACTCGGCGGCGCCCGGGAGGTCGATGCCGAGATCGGCGTTAAAGCCGAACGCCTCGGCGGCGTCGACCATCTGCCCCGGACCGACCCACTCGGCGCCAATCTCGGAGAACGCCGTATTGCACGACACGCGCAAAAGTTCGACGAGGTCACCGCCACAGGCCGACCCGGCAAAGTTGCGGATCGGTGCACCAGCCGGGACCGGCTCATACGTCGTCGCCACCGGGAAGACGGGCGTGCTCGCGCCGATCAGACCCGTCTCGACGCCCGCTGCGGCCGTGACCAGCTTGAAGGTCGAACCAGGGAAGTAGATCTCCCGGTAGCTCTTGGCGAGCAGTGGCGTATCCGGGTCGGCGACCAAGGCATCGAAGGCGGCGTTCGCAACCGTGCCGTCGGGATCAGCGAGCGGGTTCGGGTCGAAGCTGGGGAACGTCCACAGAGCGATGATCTCGCCGGTCTGCGGATCGAGCGCGACGACCGAGCCCTTGCGGTCACCGAGTGCCTCCGCCGCGACCCGCTGGACATCGTCGCGGATCGACAGCGTGAGCGTGGCGGTGGAGTTGCGATTGACAAAGAGGTCACCGAGCGAGGTAAACCGCTGGTCGATCGGATCGCCGGCGAGTTCGTCGTTGTAGCTGCGTTCGAGCCCGACGGCCTCGACGTTGAGCGACTGATAGCCGGTGATGTGCGCGTAGAGCTCCCCTTCGGGGTACTCCCGACGGAAGTCGACCGACCCGTCGTACTCGACCGATCGGGCGACAAGCACACCATCGGCGGTGATGATCGGGCCGCGCTCGCGACCGAACTCACGGATCAAGCCCCGCGTGTTGTTGACGTCGTCCTGCAAGCGTTCAGCACCGAAAAACTGGATCCGGTTGAGCTGCAGGAACAGCACCAGATACAGCACGCTGAGCACGACGCCGAGACGCCGGATCCGAAGGTTCACGCGGCGACCTTCGCCGGACGGATCGAGACCCGCTGCTCGTGTGACATGCGAACGAGCAGCGCAAGCAGGACATAGTTGGCAACGAGCGACGAACCGCCGTAGCTGACGAAGGGCAGGGTGATGCCGGTGAGCGGCACGACCCGCAACACTCCGCCGACGATCACGAAGGTCTGCACGGCGAGGAGGGTGGTGAGGCCGAGCGCGAAGAGCTTCTCGAAGACGCGCTCGGCCCGCAACGACACCCGAAGCCCGGAACCGACAAGGAGCAAGAACGCCATCAACACCGCCGAAGAGCCGGCGAGGCCGAGTTCCTCTCCGATCGCAGCGAAGATGAAATCGGTCTCCGCGAAGGGGATGCGGCCCGGTTCGCCTTGCCCGAGGCCGGTGCCGGTGAGGCCGCCGTCGGCGAGCGCGAACGAGCCCTCGACGATCTGGAAGCCATCTCCCTTCGGATCCTTGAACGGGTCGAGCCAGATGTCGACACGCTTCTGCACGTGGTCGAACATCGTCCACGCTGCGAAGGCGCCGCCGAAGAAGAGGACTGCGCCGACAGCAAGCACCACCCATCGTTCCGAGGCGACCCACAGCACGACGACGAAGAGGGTGAAGAAGAGCAGCGACGAGCCGAGATCGCGCTGTAAGACCATCACGCCGAGCGAACCGGCCCAGGCGACACCGATCGGGGCAAGATCGCGAAGTTCGAGGCGGCTCCGCAGGAGTTCACGCGAGTCGACGAGGTAGCCGGCGAAGAACGCTGCGAGGGTGAGCTTGGCGAACTCGCCGGGCTGAAAGTTGATCGGGCCGATACTCGCCCAGATCCGAGCGCCGTTGATCTCGGTGCCGAGACCCGGAACGAGCGGGATCATCAACAAGAGCAGCCCGCCGATCCCGAGGAGATAGCGGTACTGCTCGATGATCCGAACCCGCGGCAAGAAAAGAAGCGTGGCGACGTAACCGCCGACCCCGATCGCCGTCCAGGTCGATTGGAGCGCAGCGAGGCTGCCGTCGAGACGGGTGATGACGACATAGCCGAGGCCGTTGAGCAACAGCGCGACCGGAAGGAAGACGGGGTCGGCGGCCGGCGCTAGGCGACGGTTGGCGAGGTGGGCGACGGCACCGAGTCCGAACATCCAGAGCAGGAAGGGCCCCAGGTTCGCGGGGATCGCCTCGGTGGTGCCGAAACTGGCGAGTCCGTAGGCGACAGCGACCACGACCCCCACCATCACCAGCAGGCCCGTCTCGACGCGCCGCGGCTTCAGCACAAGCAGTGGAGAGATCGGATGCGTCGGAGGCGACTCGGTGGCCGTCATGATCGGCGGTGGATCACGACCCCGAGGAGTCGCTCGAGTCCCGGAGGTTCTCGAGGTACAACTCGGCGGTTTCGAGCGCGTCGAAACGCTGGCCGTCGCGGACTGCAGTGACCGCCATCGGGGGGAGTTCGTCGACATCGATGTCGGACTCGACCTCGAGGGTCTGATCGAAGAAGAGGAAGCCGCCGTCGCGTCCCTTGAGGATGACGACGGTGCCGTTGTCGCCCTCGGCGACGGTGTAACCGGAACGCCCGATCGCCGATACTGCGACGAGCATGCCGATCACGACGGCCAGCACCGCAGCAGCGAAGAGACCGACACGCCACGTCATGGCCGGAGGCACGAACCCGCCCGGCGTCTCGTCGCGGCGAGGCTCGGGAGTAGCCGGGCTGGCGTCACCGAGCACCTTGGCGGACAACGCCTTGTGGATGCCGACGACGCGATCATCGGGGTGCTCCTCGCCGGGGTCAGCCTCGACGACATCGACCACGACAACGGTGATGTTGTCGCGGCCGCCGGCCTCACGGGCTCGGCGCACGAGTTCGTTAGCGGCATCCTGGGGCGACGACGAGGCCTGCAGCACCTCGTGGATCTCGTCGTCGTCGATTTCACCGAAGAGTCCATCGCTGCAGAGGACGTAGCGGTCACCCACGACAGGAATCAGCTCCCAGGCGTCGACGAGGACCTTGTCGTCGATGCCGAGTGCTCGCGTCACGATGTTGCGCTGCGGGTGCACGGCCGCTTCGGCTCGGGTGAGGCGACCATCACGGACGAGCGCTTCGACCAGGCTGTGATCCTCGGTGTGCTGATGCAGGCCGGAGTCGGTCAGCCGGTAGAGCCGGCTGTCGCCGACATTGGCCACCCCGAGTCGATGAGATCCCCCTTGGTCGATGTCGGCGAGCATCACCACGGTGGTTCCCATGCCCCTGAACTCGGGCTGCTCACGGGCGCGTTCAAGAATGTCGGCGTTGGCTTCCTGAACGCCTCGGACGAGATCATCGATCGAGCTGACTGGGCCGATGCCGGCGAGGCGATCGACGGCGATCTGGGAGGCGATCTCACCGCCGTTGTGGCCGCCCATGCCGTCGGCAACGACGAACACGGTGCCGGCGACAACGAACGTGTCCTCGTTGTGGGCTCGGACCTGGCCGACATCGGTGGCTGCACCGGATTCGAAGGCGGTCACGCCAACTCCAGTACATGTTCGCCGACTTGGATGCGGTCACCGGGGCCGACATTCTCGGGATGGTCGAGAAGATGGTCGTTGACCAGCGTGCCGTTGGTGGAGCCGAGATCCTCGACCATCCATCGGTTGTCGCGTTCGAAGATGCGGGCGTGGACTTTGGAGACACGAGCGTCGTCGATCACGACGGCGCAGTCAGAGGCCCGCCCGATGGTGGTCTCCGTCTGAAGTTCGAACACCTGGCCGGCCACGGCGGGTGGCGTGAGCACGACGAGCCGGGAGCCGGCCTCGCTGTCGTCGTCGACGGATGCGGCAGGCGGTGGCGCACCGGCATGGGTCGACGCGCCGTTGGTGGCGGGTGCGGCGGCCGGTACCGGCACAACCACCCGGTTCTCTGTGCGCAGCTCGACCCAGACAGCCCGCAGCACCCGAAAGAAGGTGAGGTAGACGATCGCCAAGAGCCCGAGGCGCAAGAGGAAGAGGAGTTGATCCGTCACGGTCGTGTGATCCTACTGCTGTCGCTGCGGCCGGTCGGGGGCGCTCAACCGGCGCGGAACTCGAACGAGGTTGTGGCTCCGAGCGAGACGACGTCGCCGTCGTCGAGGCGACGAGAGGTGATGGCGACACCATTGACGGTGGTGCCGTTGGTGGAACCGAGATCGGTGAGCACGAAGCCATCGCCGTCCGGGCAGATCTCGGCGTGTTCGCGGCTGACGTTGGTGTCGTCGAACGTGATCGTGCACTCGGGAAGCCGGCCGAAGGTGAGGCGGTACTCCCCGAGCACGACCTGTTGCCCGTTCGAGAGATGCAACACGCCGGTGGCCCCATCGGCTTCCTTCATGCGGGCGTCGACGCGCAGCTGGCCAGGTCGGACATCGGCGCTCTCGGTCAAGACGACCTGCACGGGGCCCATGAAGTTCCAGCCGTCATCGCGAGCGGCCTCACGAGCGGCCTCGCAGAGCTCGCGGACAAGCGACTCCTCGACATCGGCGAAACGGGCCAGATCGGTCTCGTGGAGTCGGACCTCGAAGTGGTTGGCCACGACGGACTGCCCCTTCACGCCGACAGAGCGCGAATCGGCCATCTCGCGCACGAGACGGTGCCCAATTTCCACCGGTCGCACGCCGCCGCGGAAGAAACGTCCGACGGCGCCGTCGACCATCCGTTCGAGTCGTCGTTCGACTGATCGCATGCCCACGACGGTGAGGATACCCCTGACGCAATCTGCGTGGGTTGCGGTACGCTCCCCCGAGCACTTTCCGGAGTGCGCCACGCGCGAGTGGCGGAATTGGCAGACGCGCAGGCTTCAGGTGCCTGTGCCCGAAAGGGTGTGAGGGTTCAAGTCCCTCCTCGCGCACAACGCAGACGGTCCTCGGCCTTGTCACGAACCTCCGAGTCGATCTCGTCCGGCCGCTACCCTCGGCGCCGATGGCCCCTGATCCTGCAACGTTGGTTTGGTACGCCTGCTACGGCTCGAATTGCGCTCGCAGTCGTTTCCTCGTGTACCTCACCGGCGGCCGTGCCGAAGGCGCTGACCACGACCACGAGGGTGCCCGCAACGACGCACCACCGATCGCCGACGGCCCCGTCGTGTTCGGCACGAACATCTGCTTCGCCGGCCACTCTGCCCGGTGGAACGGCGCGCCCGCCTTTCTCGAGCACCGCGCCGCTGCGACCGGCGCGCTCGGGCGCCGCTACCTCATCACCCTCGAGCAGTTCGCCGATGTCCACGCTCAGGAAAACCGGATCCGACCCGGTGGTCTCGAGTTCCCCGATGACATTCTCGATCTCGCCCCCGGTCAGCAGCAGACGGTCATCGACGGCGCCTACGGTGCGGTCGTCGCACTCGATCCGGTCGACGGCCACCCGACCTTCACCTTCACGGCGCCGACACCACCGGAACAGCGTCCTCCTACGGCACCGAGCGCGCCCTATCTCGCCACCATCCTTCACGGACTCCGAGAGGTCCATGATCTCGACGACACCGACATCGTCGAGCGGGTCGGCCACTCACCCGGAGTTCGACCGAACTGGAGCCCGGCAGCGATGCATCAGCTTCTCGACACGCCGCTGAGCGAGATCTCGTCGACCTGAGTCGGCCGGTCTGACCGACACGTCGCTCGGCCGTTCGGTTACCGCCCGAAGAGCATCATCCACTGCTCTTTTGTGTCGGGACGGAACACGATGTTGCGCTCCCGGGTTGCGCCCATCGTGGCGGTGGGCTCCGGCGAGTAGGCGTGACCTGGGCACAAGATGACATCGTCGTCGACCCGGCCGAGACGGGTCGTGAGCGACTCGTACATCTGCTCGGGATCAGAGCCGGGAAGGTCGGTGCGGCCGCAGCCATCCAGGAACAAGGTGTCGCCGGCCACGAGCCGGCCGTCGACGAGGAAGCACTGGCTTCCAGGCGTATGGCCCGGCGTGTGGATCAGCTCGATCTCGACATCGCCGACTCGGACGATGTCGCCGCTCTGGTGCTGGACGAGGGACTCGTCGGTGACACCGGTGACCTTGCGGACATACTCGGCCTCGTCGGCCTGAACATGGATCGGCACGTCGATGCGGTCGAGCAGGGCGGTGATGCCCTCGAGCTCGAAGCCCATCATGGAGCCGCCCACGTGATCGGGGTGGTAGTGCGTGGCGAGTACGCCAGAGCAGCGCATGCCGTCGGCCTCGATCGTGTCGACCAGGGCGTTGACGTCGTAGGCCGGATCGACCAGGACAGCGTCGCCGGTCTGGCGATCGCCGATCGCGTAGACGAAGTTGATCATCTGGCGGGCGACCGGGTCGTTCTGGGCGAA
>Ga0255780_10001134_pt1 | contig 25199 bp, 31 predicted proteins | sample 071ome_32_FD_179978 | JGI IMG/M metagenome (GOLD analysis project Ga0255780, IMG submission 179978) | Coastal salt marsh microbial communities from the Groves Creek Marsh, Skidaway Island, Georgia - 071405AT metaG (version 2) | ecosystem: Environmental > Aquatic > Marine > Intertidal zone >... | reverse complement strand
GTGGCAAAATACATACCAGTAGCAATAAAGAACAGTGTGCGTAAATCACATACTTGGAAAAAGTATGCTACCATCAACAGGCCAGTAAAAAAAATGGGCGCCAGTATTGCTGCTCTGTTCCATAACAATACTTGACGCTCCAATGCTTCAAGTGTAAAATTTTTCATAATGTATTTAGTGTACGCATTTTAGAATAATAGTATCACTATTTAACCGACCGTTTAGTTTAATATCTGTAGTCTTAATATCATCCATAAACTTGCGTAGTGCAACCTTGCCTGCTTTCTTAAATGCTTTAAGTGTTTCGTCTGGCTTGCGTAATGTTTTTTGAATACTTTTATGTTCATCAAACCCAATCAAACTTGCGCCTTTTACACCCATAATTTTTTGATACTCGTCTGCTATGTATTTGCCAAGTTTACGTGTCTTTACATTATAAACCCAAACTTCTGTTGCTTCAAGTAGTTCGAGAGGATTTACACTTACAAGTTGAAGTTTTTCATCACGTTCCATATATTTGATTTTGGCAATTAACTTTTCTTTGCTTGGTGCTTTCTTTGCACGTGGTTTACGTGAAGCCTTTGCAGCATCAATTACAAGATCACAAGCACCCATCAACAACTCAAGTGCTTCTAAATATGCCTTTGCATCTTTCTTGGTTAAATGATTATATCCTTCACGTAGTTGTTGCATTTGGTCTTTTTCAAACTCATCCTTGCAACGATTGATTTCACCTGGTGTAGGAAGTTTTTGTATAAGCAGTGCTTCTTCATATTCACCAGTATAGAAACCTTTGATTTTTCTTGCGTGTGCTTGACTGATTTTGAAATTAGCAAAGTGTTTGGTAAAGTTAAAACCTTTAGGATCAAAATTTTTCTTATCAGTTATAAATCCATCTAGCCATTCTTCAATAGCATCACATGCATCAATTGCTTGATCTCGAATACGTTCTTGGATGCTAGGAACATACACATTCTTTTTGTTTTTTTCTTCTAATTTTTGTTCTTTAACAATAGCTGAACCTTCTTCGGCAAGCTCTTTGATCCATCGATCAATACCAGCTTTGTATGCCTCTGGTACTAACTCTGGTTTGTTATCTAAAAGGTAAGCCGTACAAGTCCAATGACTCTTCCCACCAATCTTCCAATCTGGTAGCTTGTTGATAGCACTAACCATCTTCTTGTCATAGTGTTTTTTAATGTATGCTTTAACAGTACTCAGCCACTCCTTTGATTCAACTTCGTAGTGTGTATAATACTTAGCACCTTCCCACGACTTGAGTGGTATTAGTGGCATCATATTAGCACCACGACGGACTGCCCGTACTGTTTTCTTTTTAGGTTTTGCTGCTACTTTACTTGCCCTTGCCATTAAAATTGCTCCTCAACTGCTTTAATATGTTTACACTTTTTGAACGCTGGACAATCACACGTAAATCCATTGTCCTTCATTTCAATGTGATAAATGCCTTTGCTGCCTTCAGCAGTCCATACAGTACCAACTGCCCAATGCTTTTTTGTATTTACTATTTCACTAGCATAAACTCTCGGACCATACTTAGACATCACATTCTCCTTTGTTATGTCTTACTATATAGTCAGTTGCCGTAGTAGTCAAGAACTATTTCGAAAGCCTTCTTCAATTCTGTGTTGCGTTCATAGTCATCTGGATGACCTTTTTGGTGTAACACAAAGTTGTCTAAGTCTTCAATAGTGTAATCATAATGCTGTTGAAGACTTTGTATAGCAAGACGATCTGCTGTATCGCTATCAATCTCAAATCGTTTTGAGGGATTGTATTTACGAGACATTTTTTCTTACCTTTCCTGTTTTTGTATAAAACTTTTTGCGCACTTCTGCCAATCCACCTTCTACACGACTTGGATACTCACCCAAGAAAGTGCCTGCTTCTAAATCGCCTACACTAATGTGTTCTTTGTGGAAGTGTTCTATATCATCCCAAACAGCCAACATTGTTTTGCCCATTTCGTCAAAGAAGCCATCTGAGAAGATAGCATCGTCTTGAACGTAATAGGCGTATGATGCCATGAGATACCATGGCACCATCATGTTTATATTTTTTGCAAATATCTTTGCTGCATGATCATCTAACATACTCTCAACTCCTCAATGTTCACTGGAGTATAATCAATCTGCTCTACGCTCACGCATCTATGTCTGTCAGTCGGTGATGGGTTTTGGTGGATGTGTCCGTGGACATTGATCATAGGCACATCTCCCCATCTGTGACTTTCAGCAAGTGTGCTTTCGTGTACAGGAACGTGAGTCAACAACAATCCAAACTCACTAAACTGTCTCCACAGTTCAATCTTGCCCCACCAGCCACCAGCAGCGTGGAACTTGATGTTGTCGTGGTTGCCAACTACCAAACGCTTCTGTCCATTCAAACGAGGCATGTTAGTGTCCATCCACTCTTGCTTGCGAGTGCCAAACAACACATCGCCCAAGTGGTACACTTTGTCGCCTGGCTTTACAACACTATTCCAGTTAGCAATCATAGTTTCATTCATTTCTTCAACGTCTGCGAAGTCACGAGTAGGCTTGCCCACTTTGTCAGTGAAGTTTAGAATGTTAGCGTGATCGAAGTGTGTATCACTGATTACCCAAATATCTCTAGCCATAGTACCCTCTCTTGTTACTATAACAGTATACACTATTTTAGCTGTATGTCAAGACATTTTTCTGAAATGTTCGATCATATAAGTATCATCCATTTCATATAATCCGCTATCATACTTGCTTACTTTTGCACTAGTACCGAAACGTTTTACAAGCTCTTTGTTTATTATGTTTATTTTTACGTCTGCTATCTGTGTATTAACTATTGTAGGAAATTGTATGTATATCCTATCATACATCACATCAAGATGAGGTCTTGCTTCAATTTTGTATTTTGTAAGCACTTGGTTGATATCATTATAGGTAATGTATTTGCCACCTATTCGAATGCTGTCATCTTTGGGTACTATTTTAGGTTGCGTGATATTGGCAAACAATCCTTGTGCAGACATCAAACTGTCCAAATGTTCTGCCCAAAGTTTATGTCCATCTGCCTTTAAGTGCCAACATTTGGTTTTTTCATAACCTCTGTTAAGTGCATAGTATAACATGCTACTGTCAAAATCAACTGGATTATAGTAAAAATCCGTGTTTAGATTTTCAATAAAAAGTTCATTCTGTTCATTCACTGGCAAATCATGACAGGTATTCATCATGTAATATTTTATTTTGTTTTTTTCAAATAACTGTTGCAAGGTGTACGCATACATTGCCCAATCTGTTTCAAGTTGATGTTCATAAAACAAAAGTGGACTATATTTGAGTAGTTCTTGTACTTCCTTTGTGTGGAATAACTTCGGGTCAGTTCCTAGAGTAAACGGTATATATTTTTGATCTACAAAGTCGCTAACAGTTTTGTGAACATGTCTTGATTTTTCAGGATAACGTAGTTCAAATCTATTTGTACTAGTCCATCCTAGTAAAAATATATAATCATCATGATCATACATAAAATTGTTTATAAATCTTATAGTAGCTCTGTAAATATATTCATTACTACCGCCGGGTACACCCAAGTTAAAATGACTCAGCGAATACTTTTCTGCTAGTAACCCGCCAAAACTTTTTGCTTTGTTTTCCCAACTGGTTCCACTACGACCATCTATCATAGATCCTGCTGTGTGACTGCATCCTATAGTAACTAACGTAGTCATAGTTTCTTAACGTATCCTAAACTTCTAATTTTCTTGGATAAAAACATAGAAAACTTTTCTAAGTTTTCAAACTGATCCAATGTGCCTTTTTGATTGATACTATCATAATACTTTTGATGATCAAAGTTTCTAATAACTTTTTCATTGTACTTGTTAAAGTCCAAGTGCTTGTTTGTATTAAACATAAAATATTTTATATTTTTGTTTTCTAATAATTGTTGCACTCCATAAACCTGTGATGCCCATTTTTGATTTATAACAATACTATCAAACAAGTAATGATCAAATTTATGCAGTTTGTTCATAAACATTTCGTTATAGTTTCTTTTGTCTTTCCTATATGTAAAGTATTGATTGCTTTCATTTTCATAAGCATCAAACCTTGCAGGATCAGTCCATCCTATAACAAATATCACATCTTGGTCTTGTTTTTCTATTGCTTGCTGAGTAACATTGTATTGTATGCGATTGTTAGATGTATCTCTTTCAGCAAAATTTTCAAAGTTGCAATTTAATCTAGTTGCAACTTCTTCTACTACATTGTCATCACCTATTAAATACTCATCACCAAATGCACAAATCAGTGTCAAATTTTACCCCCCATCCAAGGTATGTAATCTTTGATATTTATATTTCTAAATTTGTCACTTGCAATAGTGTTGTCAATGAATATTTTCCAATCATTTTCGTCGGCTGGTTGATTTAGTACATTCTTTAGATTTTTTATGTTGTCTACTGCCCACTGTTCCCAATCAGGCAGGTTAGCATTTTTGAATTTGTTGTACTGTTGTTCCAACATTTGATTCATTTCGTCTTTTTGTTCTTGCGGTAAATTTCTTATGTGTAGCCAATGCGGATGATCAACTATGTTAAAATGTGGCAAGCAATTTTGATATCCATGATTGCCCCATTCCCATTCATAATACCAACTGTCGTACTGATCTTTACACCATTGCAACAAATTAGGCAAGTCGTGTAAATTTAACATACTAAGTGTGACATGAGTATGCACTATAACACCTGTGCGAGTTTTACTAAACTCTGCTAGTTTTTTAACATTCTTTTCTACTACACGCCATTTGCTAGGATAACGCACATAGTAGGCTAGATCACCTACAGCATCAATACTAAGACTTAGTACAACGCCACGGAATTTGTCCCAGATATCTAATAGTCTATCCGGTATAGTCGTAGCATTGGTGTTGTAGTGTAGTTCAATGTTTTGGCTCCAGCCCTGTTCTACAATATGTTCTAACCAATCGTAATGCTCGTTTACAACCAATGGTTCACCACCAATGAAGTTTATTACTTTTACATTTGGCAGCACTGGATCAAAGAAGCCTTCTGCAAATGCACGGACAAACCAAGGATCATCACTGCTTAGTTTTGCAATCTGATATGCTGTTTTGTCCCAATCTGTGTGCGGTACTGTTGGACCTTCTTCAATCCATCTGTGACTAGCCCATGGATTGCAACTACGACATTTCAAGTTACAAACATTGCCCAAAGTTATATCCAAATAACTAACTGCTTTTGGATCTACAAAACCATCATCGGTTAAGTTTTCCAGTGTAGTATCAATATGATCTTCGTATATGTCATTCCATGTTTGTCTAAAACTACGTATACCTTGATCTTCTAATTCAAAACAACTGCGACATCCTTCTGGCACTTGATTATCCATAAGTTGTTTTCTCAGTTTCATAACTTCTGGATCATTGATAAATTCAGTTATGTTGTTTGCATTACTGTTGCCGTGGTGTTGCCATTCGTATATGTCGTTGATTTTAACACCAGGCATATAGGTATTTGTACCCATGCGACTAAAGCAACAAGGTCTAGTTCTACCATGGCCGTGTGTGCTGTATCCTTGCATTGCAAGATAACAAAATTTTTCTGGTAAACTATCTAATTTTTTCTGCATATTCCGGCCTTGCTTTGCTTATGTTAAAATCTGCTGCACAGTGACAGTGCGATTTTGGACACCAAATACCCGAGCTCATTGTATCATCAAATTGACCTTGTACAATATTACCAACAATTGGACCTACACCGCAACTTGCTTGTTGTATCCTACCGTTAGGGTGTATGTGTAAACTTTCATGAATGTTGCACAGCCATCCTTGGAAGAAATTTTTTCCTTCTGTGATAATACCGTTAGTGTTGATAGGTTCTATCGTATCATCTTCGTACCAAACTTTTGCCCATGCATAGCTAGGATCTTTTTTAATTGGAATAGTTTGTTGCTGTACAGTGCTGTTGGTTTTGAAAAAGTCCATTTGCCATTGTTCTTCGTAATGATACGGATCAGTGCTTGGACGTAATTCATCATACACAGGTGCATATTCAATCATATAGTTGTCACACTCGTTTTTGATTCTATCACCAAAATCTATACACTGCTGAAAATGATCATGATGCATCATAATACGAGAGCACAAATAGTTTTTCTTGTCTTGTAAGAATTTGTAAACTTCTAGGTACTTGTCATCCTTGCTCCATTCAGCATGATAACTTGCAACAACATCTTCAAACAAATGGTGATGTTCTTTCCACCAACTTAATGGTTTGGAAAAATTTGTGTTAATACCTACACAACTACCAGGCCATGCAGCATGTTCTCTAAACTTTTCTACAACAGGAATCAGTGCTTTCCAAAACGTAGGCTCTCCTCCACTGAGATACAGTTTGAAATACTCATATCCTTTGGCCTTGTAATGTAACATGATACGTTCAAGTGTATCCACTATGAGAGGAATGTCACTATCGTTTTTGTTACGTCCTGCCCAATTCCATTCACTACAATAGGTGCAACGGAAATTGCACCAATCGTTAACTTGCCATACTATGCTTACCCATTTATCCTTGGCTGGAATAATAGCCTTTATGTCTTGCATTCTGTTTCCAATACGAAATCCAAAAATGGAAAAATTTCACCAAACTTATGCCTGCGATATTTGTCATTTATACTAATGAATTGACGCATACGTTTAATATTTTCTACAGAATATTTATCGGTATTAACTGTGTAGTTAATGATTCTTTGGACAGGGTCTTTGTGCATGGTAGTTTTTAGCATTTTCAAATCATCTAATGCTTTGTGTCTAATTTCTGCCGGCCAAACGCAACTGTGTAACTGATCAGGATGTTCTAAAAATATAGGAACAAAGTCTACACGTCTTGTCTGTGTACCTTCAAGCCATTTGATTAGAGGTGCTACATCAAATAAATTCCATGCTTGATACACAAAATAAATTTTGAGTTGAACCTTTTCTGGTAATGTCATTGCTTTTGCAAAGTTTTCTTCTACTTTGTTCCAGTCTGTAGGATAGCGTATATACATATTGTGATCACCATGACCGTCGATGCTCATCTGCACTTCACTGCTGTCAAAGAAATCTAGTTTATCATAAAAGCCTTCTGGCCATGTAGTCATGTTTGTGGTCCAAGCAACATGACACTTTGTGTTGCCTGCTTCAACAAGTTTATCTAACACATATTGATTGGCTTGGATAAGTGTAGGTTCACCGCCAGTCATGTACAGGCGTTCTAGTGTAGGTGCCACGTTATCTACAAAGTCACGGAACTCTTGTGTTTCGTACCATTGCCAATCGTGTTCTTCTACACTGCGTATTTCGTGTGCCCATTGATCATGCAACCAAGTTGGCAGACGTTCTTTGCTCATAATTTTTTTGCGTTCTTTGTAAATGTTGTCGCTGCTAACACTCCAACAACTGTTGCATTTTAAGTTGCAGTGATTACCAAGCCTAAGTTCCAGGTGAGTAGGATTGCTATGCAATAATGGTGCTTTATAATTAGCGTTTGCCCATTGCCTACTGCTTTCAAGACCTTTTGCTTCGTGCTCGTAGCAGCGACCGCATTCTTTAACAGGCTTGCCTGCTAACATATTTGCCCGTACATCTAACATGTATTGACTATTCCAAATGTTAGTCCAATCTGTTTTACCAAGCACAGCATCTTTGCCATCTACTTGTATGTAATCTTCACCATACACATGACAACAAAGTTTGCATCTTCCGTCTGTGTTTGTATGTACATTTATAAATGGATATACACAGTATGTGTCTTTTACACTGTCCACTTGCCTTGGCCCTTCCACTTGTGTTTGAAACTTAAATCCAAATTCCTGTATCTTAAAAACATTTTTTCATGTGTTCTAAAAATAGTTGGATCAAATGCATTATAAGGATCTTTGTCCTTTTTGTCAACATCACCTTTCCAAGCCAGTTTACGTGCTCTTACAACGGCATTACTGTTGTCTCTAGTGAAGTCCATAATTGCCCACACCGGGCTCCATGGATCTACAGCCATTTTTTGTACACCATTTTCTATCCAAAACTTATCTTCCCACTTATCATAAGGATCCTGCTGATAATTCCACCAAAAATCTGCTTTCCAGTTTCCAGCATCGTCTATCTCAAATACATAATCTGCGTCAAGCGGTGCGGCATTTCTTGCGCCCCATTCTTCATATTCCCAGTCTTTGCGGAAACGTAATGTCATTTTATAGCCACCACGGGTTCTCCAAAGTATTCTAAAAAACGGCCAAATTTCATTACAAAGGCTATCTGCAAAATCACCTAATCCAGTGTTTATAATATTGTATTCAAAATTTTCATAATCATATTCGATATTGTTAAGTCTATCAGGATCATTCCATTGTATATCATAATGATACTTGGCTAGATTGTGTCTTGTAGGTTTACTACACGGCAAATCAGTTTGTAAGAAATCAGTAAAGATACTAAAAGATTTCATTTTAATTAGCTTGTGTACGATACTTGCACGTAAATCTTTTGTAATCCAATGATCATAATAATAGAAAGGTAACAAGTTAAACTTATCAAAGTTTTGTCCTACAATAGTATCAACACCTACACTGAACCCTGTACCTTGACTAATATTTGTTATACCATAGTTACGCATACGCCACAAGAATGTAAGTGTGTCTTCTAGTTCTTTAGGACCTTCATTTGGAAACCCAACAATCCAATTGGTCATTGCTTGAATCCCAGCTGCATGACCGTCGCGGAAGTTAGCTTCCATTTCTTCTACAGTAACTTTTTTGTCCATAGCATCTAATACAACTTGGCTACCACTTTCAATACCATAGTTTAGAACTTCACACCCACCTGCACGTAAATCTTTGTAATAGTCTGCATCCATGCGGCCGTCACAGCGACAGTAGCCCGTCCAGTGAATGTCTAAGCCCTTTTCTGCAACACCTTTTACAAAAGCTCGCAATTCATTTAAGTTACCATTTACTAAACTGTCAATAAACCAAAACACATTTGTACCATGCTCATAGTACATGTGTTCTATTTCATTTAATGTGCTAATAGCATTGCGCTGTCTATATTTCCAAAAATGTGTTTCTTCGCAAAATGTGCATTTAGCAATACATCCTCGTGATATTTCGCACAATGCACCATTTGGAAACAGGTATTTGCTAAAATCAAAGTCACTGTAGTCTGGTAAAGGCAACGTGCTTAGATTATATCTTTGATTTTCAGGTTGTCTGATAATTTTACTAACTGCTTTTTCAGTATATTCTATTTGCTTTTGATTTTCCAAACTTGCAAGCGCCAACAACAACGGTTGTTCACCTTCGCCATTTACCACATAGTCATAAATTTTATCGCCTTTGTAATAACTTGCATGTGTTGCCGGGCCACCTACTATAATTTTTACATCTGGCAAGCGTTTTTTCAATTCAAATGCTAACCATTTAGTTGGTTCTTCATTGCAGTAATACAGTGTAAAGCCGACAACATCTGGTTTGAACTCAATTATCTTATCTAGATATTCTTCCATTATAGGTTTTAGGTGTTGGTGTATATCTTTGTAGTAAGGTTCAGGATACCAATGCCAGTCCCTTAATGGATCCCAAGGATTAAAATTAATTGGCCATTGTTCTTGTTTGTATCGATATGCAGCATCAACATTTATGTCAAAACTCTTACAAGCATATCCTGCACGTTTTACAGCACTTGCAAGTTTTGCAACATTGTACGGAGGAAAACTTGGATCCCATTCTGGCAATAAACACAGACATACTCTAGTCTGTCTATTAACATCGTATTCGATTGTTAATTCATCCAACCCTTTTTGCACTGGTTTACTGTATTGTTGTATTGCAGCCAGTGTTGCAGTATGTTTATCTTCAGCAAGTGTGCCTGTAGGCTTTGAAGGTGCTGTTCTATCTGGATCTTTTAAGTCCCAAAAGGGCATTATCTTATATCCTCTAACTCTGGAAATATGTCAAACACGTTTTCTTTACGTAACACATCTACACGTTGTGTTTTGAATAAGAACATTCTAACTTCGTCTGTTCTGTCTGTTTCTAAGAATTGCAATATGCTTTCATAATCTTTAATTACCCACTGTGTAGTATCAAATTGTTTTAAGTATGCAATATGCTCTGCGTATCTACTACGCACACGATCCTTTATCCAAGGTGGCAGTATTTGTAAACGCATATAGGTTGGATCAAGCAATATGTTGATACGAATATTTTCAGGTGCTAACAATCCTTCTTCAATCCACTCTTTGTGGAAATCTGGTAGGTTAAGCACGTTATAAACGCTTACAGTGGGGGTGATTTCAAAATACACTTGTGGACACTGCTCAATCATATCACGACGGTTTTGCACAACCTGTGCCCAGTCCATATTTTTACGCAGATATTCACCGCGGGCATGATTGGCATCCAAACTTGCTGCTACTCTTACACTATCAAATGCATTCCAATATTCAAATGCTGTTTTACGTTTGAAACGCATCTGCGTGAAGTTTGTAGTATAATCCATAGCAACATCACGTTTACCCATTGCAATCCATTTGTCAAGTATTCTATAGTGTTCGTCTGTTATCAGTGGTTCACCGCCTGCCCAATATACACGCTCAACACTTGCCAACAATGGATCTAGTTCATCCATGAAGTTTTTCATATCATCACGTACTTTGAGTATTTTAGGGTGATCCAATTTCCCATATATTTGTTTGTGATCTTCAAACCAACTGCTGCTAAACTGTGGACCGCAACTACGACATTTTAGATTGCACAGATTACTGAAGCGTATATCCAAGTATGCCATATTAACATCACCTGCACTGCCGTCTTCTTCTGTGGCATTTACTTTATCCCAATGCTTAGGATAATTTTTCAAACTTCCTGTGCGTAATGTGCTCATACCGCTTTCTTCGAGCTCATAACATCTACGACATTCTTTGCTGGGCTTATCTTGCAACATGTTTAGTCGTATGTTACGCAACTGTTCACCGTTCCATATTTCTTGTAGGCTTTGATCCTGTGTGTTACCAATTGGCAAATCAGGATCACTCATACAACATGGATAAGTGTAACCAGCAGGCCACATGTGCATATGCACCCAAGGCATCATGCAGAAATGTTTGCTGCTTTTAAGTTTATCAGACATATAAATCCTTTAATTCTGGAAACACTTTTAAGAAATTTTCGCCACGCTTTAGATCTAACTTTTGCATCTCTTTTCTAAATTGTGGAATCAAATGTGTATCGTCACTACTATACATGAAATTAATAACATTGTCTATACCGTCAAGTAGAAATTGTCTTCTAGTAGGATATATTTTCTTTTCAACAAACAATTTTTCTACATCTTGTTTGAACAACAATAGATTTTCTTTTGCTTTGTCTTTTAGATGTTTGGGTAGAACTGTAATGCTCATCCATTCAGGACCAACTAATATATTGCTTAAATTAATATCATAGTCTGTTGGAATATTGTGTTCATATAGATAGTTTACTATGTCACGCAAATCAAGAACGTTTAGAACGCTAATAGTAGGGTTTGGTTGTATTACAACACCCTTTTCATAATTGTGTTCAAAGTTATCACGTATCCAACATAGATTTGTAAAAACAGTATTCCACGTTTGTCCTGCTCTTGTATACTCTGCTTTGTGTTCGATTTGATCAAGACTTACACAATAAAATATTTTATCAAAATGCTGCCAATAATCTTTTATGTGTTTGCCTTTGAGACTTAGGCGTGTTGCGTTGCTGTTGTATGTCAGTCTCGGTTTGAGTCCACGCTCTATAAGCATGTCTAGCAATCTATAATGCTGTGGCATAAACAAACTTTCGCCGCCTGTAAAATAAATTTCTTCTATTGTAGGAAGCACTTCTTCAATTTCATCCCACATGTCTTGGTGATTGATTTCTACAACTTCTGGCTTGCCTACTACATCTTCTGCCCACTTGCTGCTAAAATGAGGACCACAACTGCGACACTTCATATTACACAAGTTTGAAAACCGTACATCAAAGTAAGGCAGGTTCATTTTATCTACAGTACCATCATCGCTGGTTGTTTCTACTAACTCATAATGATGATTGTATTCTGTATTAAACTTGTGTCTATAACTAATGACTCCTTGTTTGTCATAGTTTATACATTTAGCACAACCTTCGCTGGGTTGATTTGCAAGCATACGCAGTCGCAGTTCACGCATCTTTTCACTGTTCCAAGCACCTTTAAGTCCGCTGCGATTTATATTATCAACAGGCAAGTCCCAATGGTATATACAGCAGGGGTATGCATCACCAGTTTGCCACACACTCATGTGTGTCCAAGGTGCCATACAAAAGTGTTCTGGAAATTTATCTTTTGGTTGCATCAAATATTTCTTGTACTATGGTCTGCCAACTAACTTTTCTTTTGAAGAAATTATTATAGTTATGTATTAATTTATCTAAATAATTTTTGATTAAAGTCTGTTTTAATACGTTCATATCCAATCTATCAACATGATCCAACATTTCAATTGCTTCTTCGTAATTGGTTACTTGTCTTGTGCCAAATAACCCTTCAAATGTTTCGTAACCTCTTGCACGTAATAGTGCATGTTGGTCAGGGTTGCCAATAATAAAAAATGGATGTAGATTCACTATTGCTTTGTAAGTTTTTTCAGTAATAAAATTAGCAGTGCTTTCACTTTCTGTAACAAAACTAAACAAACTGTCTTGATAAAATTTAACCGGACCGTTATGATATTGTATAATTGCTTCACTATCCAATCTGTCCAACATACGAGGAAACATCTGCTTTTTGTTTACCACTGCAAAGTCTTTGTGTAAGTTTACAGGTATCCTTTTTAGCACCCAATGTCCATTACACAACATTTCGTAATTGTCTTTGTCTATTTTAGGCAAATGATAACTTATGTGTCCGGCATCCAACATGCCTGCTTTAACCAATGCGTACATAAACCAAATGCGATGTGGTTTGACATTGCGGTTTAGACAAATAAATTTTTTACTTGCATTTAATATTTGTGATTCTCTGTCTTCTATTTTTGTAACAAAAGTATCAGGTAGTAATTGGTGATGGAATCTGCTTATGCTTTCCCAAAAGTTTATACATACATATTTAATGCCATTGATTGTTTGCCCATGTGCTTGTACATTACTGCATAAAACTATAACTTTATTTAATGGTATCTTATGTTTTGCACAGTATTTGCTTAATTCCAAAGGTTGTATCATTGATTCTAAACAGCTCATTAAAATCAAGAAACAACGTGGATCCTCTTGCACTAGTTTTTTTGCTTCAACACTCATAGGAAATTTTACACTTTGTGGCATGTGAACAAAGTTTAGTATAAATTTGAATGCACTGCGTTCTAATAAAAATGCTTTGTTGGTGTTATAAAAATTGCTATAACTAAATTCTTCAAAATGACTTAGCATGTTATCCACAGGCACGCCATAGTTAGGATCTGTATCTGCTTTCATAACAGATAAACCACTGTGTGGCCAATTGTGTACATTGTCCAGAAGAAAATAATGTTTTTGCATTATTTGATTATAGCTTAAATTTTACTTTTTTGCAAGTAATTTTTCTCTGTGAGGTTCTAGATATTTTGCTATCAAATCAAAAAATGACATGTCTGCGCCTGGCAGGTTAATTATTGTATCAGCAGGCACACCCGCAGCATCTTCAAATTCTTGAGGATTATCATCTAACACTGCTTGACGCAATGCTGTTGCACTACTCAATCGCGGAGTAGGTTTTGTTTCAATACGCTCAAAGTTATACATACCATGTGGACCTTCTTGTCCATTGTATCTTTCTATGGTTTGTGGAACCCACGATTCGTCAGTGAATAATACCAATGTAGAATTAGGATGTTGCGCATAAAGTTCACTTGCTAATGTTAACCAACTTTGACTGAAAACAATATGGTCTTTTACATCTGGCATGATTGTTTCCATTGCAAGAACTTTTATTTGCGCTGGTAGAGGATCCTTTGGACCAACAGTGCTTTCATTTGTACCTACATACCAATGTGTTTCACGGCTTGCCATTTCCCAAGCAGCCTTGTGTCCTTTGTGTGGAGGATTAAATCTTCCAAAGATAAGTCCTACTGTTTCGCCTGGTGCTTCAAATAGTTCTCTTAGTCTCATGCTGGTGTCCACCTTTTTCTTGGTACAAGTTTTACGTTACCAAATTTCTTATTTGAATCAGCATAACGAACACGGCCTTCGCCATTGGTGTCCCAAATGTCACCTTGTTCACCTTCAATTTGGTCAATTACTCTGTCTTTCATTTGTTGGATCATTTTTACAAGTGTGAAAATACTTTCCAATGCTCCGTTTGTCTGATTATCTAATTCTACAATCTTAGCCTGCTTTGGTTGACTTACTCTACTTCTTTGCAACCAGTTCATAAAGTCTGCACTGCCTAAACTATCTAAACGTTTTGCCTTTGCAGTTTGATTAACATAGGTGTATATAATATTTTTTAGATCGCTTAGTCCTGCAACACTATCAAGGAATGTGTCAATTTGTCTACCATTGCGTTTTACAAAATCTTCTACAAGCATAATAGCACTTGTGTCAACATTGATTTTCTTTTGGTTGTATACAGGTCCTAGCACAATTAATTCACTTGTGCTGTCAAATGCACTAAAGTCTTGCATTGGTTCTTGCGCACTATCTGGCATTCCAAACTCTGGGAAGTAAGCATGTCCTACAACCATAATGTCTGCGTTCTCAATCTGTCTACCCAAGTCACTTTGTACTCTTACATGATAGCAAGTTTGTGATTTAGGATTTGGGCAGAAAGTGTAAACACCATTTTCAGGTTCGGGACGTTGTAAGAAAAGTCCATCTGCATAAACAAAGCCTACAAAGTCTGTAGGTGTAGCAGCATCAAAATATCTATAAAGGCTTGCAAACTTGTTGCCAAAATCTTTACGTGCTTCTATCTCTTCAGGAGTTTGTGGATTGCCTGATTTGTTTATAATAAAATCTGCAACTTCTTCAGGGCTTGTAGCAGCAACACCTTTTGCCCATGCATTGTGTCCTGCAAGTATAAGTGGGCCGCCTGCTTCGGCTCTGCCCCAATAAATCTGTGGGTTACCATCCCACTTCATTCTAATACTATTACTGCCACTTTCCTGTGCCATATCTTTGAGATGTTCTAGTGCTTCCATTGTACCAGCACTGCCATAGAAGAAAACAAGATCTTCCAAGTGATTAAATGCTCTACCTAATTGTTTTGCTTCTACTAGCTCTCTGTATCTCATCTCATTGCCTTTAACAATTCTACTATTCTGTTGTGGTTTTTATCGGCAAGGCTTTCAGTTCTTGGTCCCCAGTTTCTATCTTGTTGTAAATCAGCTAGAAGTGCGTCAGCTTGATTTTTTGGCATAGTAGCTAGTATACTTTCTAAACTGCCCAAGTCGTTAGCATTGCGATTAGCGCCTAATAGTACTTGAGCAATTTCATCTAAGTTGCTTGAAATAAACTCGCCTGCTTTGCCTTTTTCGTCACGCTTGTACAAACCTTTCCAAGCACTCCACAGCATGCCTTTCATTTTAGCAATTTTACTAATAGCTAATTGTTTGTGGATACCTTTGTAAGGAGATCCTTGCGGAATATCATGTGTGTGGAATTTAGCAATACTAGGTGCGTTGTCAACAACCATAATATCAAGTTGATGACTGTCTGATCCAAGCGGCATTTGAACATGCACATTGGTTCCAATTACTGCTGTGTTGTAACCTTTATCTTTAATATATTGTGAAAGTTGTTGCTTTGCTTCTTTTGCGTCTTTGCTGTTAAAGAAACTCATTACAGCATTTGAGTCTACAATCACATCCAAGTCACCAGAACGTTTACCCGGAGTTGGTGTAGCAGCACTACCTACAGGAATACATTCAATACCGGTGCCTTTAAGCACTTTGTTGTTTACATCATCTAATAATTCGTCAATAGCATTGTGATCAAAATCACTTGTGCCGTCAAAAACTCTACCACCCATAGCAACTCCTTGATAATGTATTTACCTTGATACTATACTAAAGGATTGTTCCGTCGTCAAGCACTAATTCAACACCTTCTGACTTGTCGTTGTATTTGTATGTATAGTTAGGCAAGTCTTTTTTAAGTCTTAATCCAAAATAACTCAGTATACGTTTTGGGTTCCATCCTGTATTAACAGCACTGTGCCAACTAAGGTAGTTGTCCCATTTCCATATGTTGCCTTGCTCTTGCATATAGCAACACTCGCCTTCTATCATAAAGCCATGTCCTTCTTCTGGCTCACCTAGATGTACATGATAGCCTTCTATATCGCCATACTCCAACAGTTTAGCCTCTGCCTTTTTATCTTTTTCTCTAGCCCAATCATAATGTGGAACTGTCACCTTGCCAGGATCAAATTCACTTACAACTACTCTTACACATACAGTACCAAGATACTCGTCTAACAATCGAATATATTTTTCTGGAAAGTGAGCGCCTGTGTAAATCAATCCGTCACACATAGGACCTGGATAGTTTGCTTTGATAACTTTTACCAAACGTTCGTCTGCTCTTGGATCTTTAACAAGCATTTGGCTAACACGATCTATGTTTCCATCTTTGTCACGAAATGTCTGATATTCTCTAAAGCCACCTACACAATCTTTTACCAGTTGTGTACAGTTTAGATATTCATCTATGTTGCCGATCAGTTTTGCCATTCTACTTCTTTCTTGGTTAATTTAAGTTTAGCAGGACACATGCCGCAAACAGATTCAGCACCTCTAGAAAAAAATTCTACTATCTCGCGATCGGTGCAATCTGGTTGCAATGCCTTATACTGTAAGTATGTATCCCACTTGCTGTCTAATGTGTATTTTTTATTCATCAAATTGATATAAGCTATAGGAGGACACTTCCATATTGCACCATCATATAGTTGAAAACAGTCTTGGTAAGTAGGACAGTTCTTCCAACTGCTTTCCGGATCGTTATCTTCGTGCGGCAACAGTTCTGGTTTATATATTTGAAACCACGTTTTATCGTTGCGATAAATTTTATAGTTTACGTTTTGTTTTTCAAGATTATCTATAATGCTGTAAAACTTTTCATTATATTCTTTACTGTTATAATGCTTGCTAACATATAATGTTGTGTTTGTATCTTTCAATACCGAAGGTAAGTTTGGATAACGATATAATAACCAACCGTTGGTTACAAGTTCAAGAGCACTGTCTTGCCAATGCTCTCTTGCTGTTTGTATAATATTTTCGATGTCTTTGTTAACTAAAGGTTCACCACCAACCAACGCTACAGTTTTAGGCACTATACGTTTATGCCAAGGAGCGTACCATTGTTTAAGAATGTCATTTGTAATAGAGGCGGCATGTTTGTAGTTGCTAAAGTCACTACAACCTGAGCAACTAAAATTGCAGTTATGACTTACATGCCACTCTAAGCTACTTACTGTTATCATCGTCAACCACAACTCTGCATTTTGTACCACAACCAGGGCAATGCAACGATGCCCTGTCTATACAGTATTTTTCTTCCATTGTTGGGAACGACCAGTAGTGCTTGCATTTAGTGCAAGTCAAGTGCCAGATAATTTCTTTCTGTGCAGTAATCATATAATATTTATATAATAATGATAGGTGGGACTAAGGATTACCCACAACCGCCTAACAGATCCTATCCATAATCAGCGGAGCCTAGCATCGGATAGTTACTTCCAAAACGCATCTCTAAGTCTCCTTAGTCATGCGCTGCCACTACAGCTACTAGCCAAGTTACTGCCTCTGTAAAGCAGCGTTTCCTTGCACTATCTAACTAAAGACCGTCGTCTTTGTTATGCTTATAACTTACTATATATTTCTTCCTGTGTCAACCAAAAAGAAAAGAAAAAACAACAATTAATCCAAAAATTACTAAACAAGTTGTCACAAATGAAAATTCAATCTGCTGACCAACAGGTACATCTGCGGTGCAGTTTGGACACTTATCTGCAAACATTGGTTTCTCTTGAAAACATCTTGGGCAAGCAGCCATTTTGTATATCCTCTTTGTTGTTACAAATACAATATAACAAAGTAAATGATGTTTGTCAACCTTTTTTTTATAATTTAGACACGATTTTAATGGCGGAGACTCAGGGATTCGAACCCTGGGAGGACTTTCACCCTCGTCGGTTTTCAAGACCGGTGCATTAAACCACTCTGCCAAATCTCCACTAATGGCTGGGAATCCAGGACTCGAACCTGGAACCTACGGTACCAAAAACCGTTGCTCTACCAATTGAGCTAATTCCCAATGTTGGCGACCTGTACCGGGATCGAACCGGTGTTCTTCTGCGTGACAGGCAGACGTATTAACCACTTTACCAACAGGCCTTAAATTTGGAGCGGGTGAGCAGGATCGAACTGCCGACATTCTGCTTGGCAAGCAGATGCTCTACCACTGAGCTACACCCGCATATTGGTGGAGATAACCGGGATCGAACCGATGACCTATTGAATGCAAATCAATCGCTCTCCCAACTGAGCTATATCCCCTTTAATGGTCTCGGTAGCTGGATTCGAACCAACGACCTCTTGTACCCAAAACAAGCGCACTACCAGGCTGTGCTATACCGAGTTACCTTCTCTATAAACGCAAATGGCTTGACTTCCTGGTTTGAAGTAACCATCACCTTTACCAACTTCGTATGACAATGCTTCACGTTCATTAAAACACTCATACATTGTTGTATATGTTCCCTTCACTGTTGACTCTAGTTTGCCTCCAATGAAGACAATAAAAACTAAAGTCCACATAGTGGTTCTCCTAAATTGGTGCGCCTGGAGGGACTTGAACCCCCACGCCGTGAAGCACTAGAACCTAAATCTAGCGTGTCTACCAATTTCACCACAGGCGCTTAAATGGTGCCGCTTGAGGGACTCGAACCCCCGACCCACTGATTACAAATCAGTTGCTCTACCAGCTGAGCTAAAGCGGCATTATTATATTTAACTGTTGGAGCGGACGACCAGATTCGAACTGGCGACATCGGACTTGGAAGGACCGCACTCTACCAACTGAGTTACATCCGCAATTTGGAGTTAGCGACTGGACTCGAACCAGCATAGTCCGAAGACACGGATTTGCAATCCGTTGCATAACCAATTCTGCCACGCTAACATATTTGGCACGGGCAGTAAGATTCGAACTCACGACACTCGGTTTTGGAGACCGATGCTCTACCAACTGAGCTATACCCGCTTAAAATGGTGCGAGATGAGAGACTCGAACTCCCGACATCTTCGGTGTAAACGAAGCGCTCTACCAACTGAGCTAATCTCGCATTGTTTGTTATAATGGCGGAGCGACTGGGAGTCGAACCCAGTACACCCTTTCAGGTGTTACGGATTAGCAATCCGCTGCATTACCGTCCTGCCCCCGCTCCACTATAATAACAAACTGGCTCCGGCGGCAGGACTCGAACCTGCGACCCACTGATTAACAGTCAGTTGCTACTACCAACTGAGCTACGCCGGAAAGTTTGTTTCTATCATCGACTTGCGTCTAAGAACTTATCGTGTCTAAATTGTCAAATAGCGTGTAAGCTGTTTTTGCTTACTTGTTTAATATAGTTTAAGTTGCCTTAGTTGTCAATGCCTATTTTAATTTTTTTCAATAAAAAAGCCCGGAGTTTTTACACTGCCGGGCTTTGGTTTAGTAACTAGTATGTCCTACCTTCGCCCAGCATGATTATCAGGATTTTGTCCTGATGTACTTGACCATACTGTTGCGAATACTAGTTTCATCTCTATTCCTTTTTGTACCATTTATTTATCAAATGGAAACTCAATTACCTTATTATTAGGTTTTTCTACAACTTTGAATTTTACACCGCCATCAAGTTCAGGTTTTTCTTCAATTCCTAGATGTTTTTCTATACGCTCTAGTTTATCAAGAATTCCATACAGCAATGAAAACAGTTCGTTTGATGTACTCATTATTTTGCTCTAATGTTAACTTCTACAGGAATGCGTTGACCTAACGTATAGTTATTGTATGTATAAGCACTGCCGTAAATACCATTCCATTCAAAAGTAATAAGGTAGTCTCTAATACCACTTACTTCTTGACGTACCATTACTTCACTGCATTGACGTTCTGTGCGATAGCCTGTGATCACTCGACGATTGCCATTGTTTTGATCTGCTGCAATAACACCGCCTACAACAGCACCTGCTGCTGCACCGCGATCATTGCCAGTTACACCCTTGCCAAGAAGGCCGCCGATAATCATACCAGTAAGAACATCACCACCTGTAGCACCGCCGCCTTGCACCGTGCCGTACACAGGAACTTCTACGTTTTGACATTGCGTAGTAGGTACGTTTTGATAACTGGTTGTATAACGTGGTTCAATTTTTGTAATACGTGCATATTCAGTCGCAAACGCACTGGTTGCAGTTGCAACAAGAACAGCAGTAGTAATAAGTAGTTTTTTCATAATGCGCCTTTCTGTGTGCCTTATATTTATATTATATACTATTAATAATGTTTGTCAACCTATTTTTTCCAAAAGCCTGAAACTTGTAGTGTATATTTTGGTGTAAGTCCTGCATTTGCACTAAGGTGTAAATGATCGCTATCCCAAATAAATCCTTCACCGGCTTTCCAGTGTGTGCTAGTTTGCCATTCATGATTTTCATCTTGGTAATTTATAAAGTGACCAGGAGCCCAATCTTCTAAATAAATGTTAGCACGTACTTTTTTACGTAGGTCATCTGGATATAGGTTATTAATCTTAAAGAAAGTATCTCTATGCATTGTTATGGTGTTACCAGGAGGCTGTAATATAGCACTGACTGTAACAATATCTATACCAAGCAATGTACCGAGTGTATAATAGTCTACACCAGGGTCGCCATCATCAAACCAAAGTTGTTGTATTTTGGTATTTTCTTCACTATAACTTTTAGGAAAGCCACCAAATGTACGATGAATGTCTTCCTGTTCACGTACTTGATAGCTTATGCAACTACCTTTGTGCTGCTCAAAGTCAGCAGATAAAAAAGGTGATAAATCATATTGTGTTCTAGTTTTAAGTATCAATAGTTTGCTGTGTCCTCTGTTCCATTACCATAATACTTATCAACTTCAACCTTCTTTACTCTATCGTAGCGGAAACTGCGCCATGCACTAGGCTCAATATCAACAGCCCATACAACAAAAAGTTTGTCTTCGAGGTTACGGATTTTGGTTTGACTTAGCTTATCATCACGTTGTGCTGGTGGTAGCATACTGGGAATAAGAGTGCATCGCATCTTACGCTCATCTCCACTGAGTTTATCAAACGTAACGTAGCACACTTCTTTACTGAGTAATTCTAACAATTCCTCTCTTGTAGGTATGCCCTTAAGAGCTGCTACTGTTTCAGCGACTTTCGATGACTTTGTCTGCGAGTCCTGCATCCACTGCCTCCTGCGCTGATAAGAATGTATCAAACTTCATTGTTTCAAATAGTTCTTCATATGTTTTACCAGCTGTGTTGTGACGTACATAAAGTTCAGTAAGACGTTGATTCAAACGTTTGCTTTCTTCAAAGTGTCTACGTGCATCTTCGAACTCTAGTTCTTGTACGTGTACACTGCCGCTTGTGCCTCGTGTACCAGAACTTACTCTGTGGATCATTGTGCGTGATTCAGGTAACACATAACGATGACCTGCTGCACCTGCTTGTGCTAGGAAACTTCCCATGCTTGCTGCTTGACCCATAACCATAGTATGCACAGGACATTTTACAAACTGCATTGTGTCATAGATAGCAAGTCCAGCGGTAACACTTCCGCCAGGGCTGTTAACATAAAGTTTAATTGGCTTGTCCGGATTTTGACTTTCTAAAAATAGCATTTGTGCTACAATTAGATTTGCCATAGTGTCTTCTACAACACCTTGCATCATAACAATGCGGTCTTTTAGCAAACGGCTATAAATGTCGTAACTGCGTTCGCCTTTTGGTTCTGATTCTACTACAATAGGTACTAAGGGCATGTGTTTCCTTTCAATTTAATACATAGTATTATAGATTTAATATTTTGTCAAATAGTTTTTGATTTATTAGGTTGTAATTGTGCTCTAAAATTTCACGCATATCTTCATACATAGCACGACAATCTTCAATGCTCATGTTGCCAATTTTATTTAATAATTCTAGCAACATTACCAAACGTTTTTCATGATGTATTTCAGAATCATAACTTTCATCCCAAAAGTCACCAAATGTACGAAAGCCCATATCTTGCAACAACTCAAGTGTATATGGTGTGCCAACAACTACAAACGGTCTAAAGTTTTGTATAGCATTTAATGGCTTTTCGCTAACTTGTGCTATTGGTTGTGCAAAAACACTTTCAGTTACCACAGCACAGAATGTACCTGCATATAATTCTGGTTTACAATGGCTATGATATATAGGTTCGCCTTTGTATTGATCATAGTCAGGATAGTTTAGATAATCTTCTACAGTGCCTGTAATAGGCACACTTACCCCTAATTGCCTATCAATATACTTGTTGCCTTTGTTAAGTTCTTTTACACCTTTTTGTATTTGTTTATAATAAACTGGGTGTTTTTCTTTCCAAGCATTGATATCAAACCAAGTGTTGTTGGCAAGTTTGCTCCACGTTCCTTTGTGTCCAAAACTTATCTTAGCATTATAACTGCTCAAATAGCTTGCTACAATGTGTCTATAAGTCATGTAGCGCAAATTACCACACCAAAAATTATGTGTAATGCTATCGCTGTTTACACGGTTTTCTGGCACCTTGTATTTTTGTAATTGCCCTATTATGCTTTGCAAAAATATATCTTTGTAAACAATATTTAGATTTGGATAAGCACGTTTGTAAACTTCAAACACATCTTTTGCACCAATGCACAGTGTTACATTGGTTAATTTATTACGCTGTATAAAACGTTCAACACCTGCTAATTCAAAGCAATGCGTTCTATCATTGTGTTCATGTTCCCATTCCATTATAACCTTAGGAGCAGTTTCACTTACCTTATGTACAAATGTTGGATAAAAGTTGAACTTCTCTCCTATACTGTTTGTCATAAGTTCGCTAAAAAATATTTCTAAACCGTGTTTGTTACAATAGGCAACAGTTTCGTCATCATAACGCATACTGTCAAAGCCAAAATTGTTTGCCATGCTATGATAAAACATAAATGGTTTATCATAGGTGGGCAACATTGTGTGCTGATAAATCTGCCAGGCTTCTTTGTATTTGGTTATATCATGTGTAACACGTTTGTAAGGATCTACACACCATTCTTTTCCATTAATACGTTGGTAAACAACTTCGCCTAATATTTCAAACAGATTTTGTCTTGTTTTGCTGTCTATATCCATCTAACTTCAAATTCAATACAAAATTTTCTACTAATAATTTTGTGATAGTACTTAACATAACCAACTCGTGATCGGCACTGTCTTGGAACTGTTCAACAACATGGCTTGCCATCATTCTATATGCTGTTGGCTCATCAATATTCAACATACCCCAATCTATAGGATCTGTAATTTCTGCTTCTCTTGCAAGTTCTGCAATTGTGTGTATTTTTTCGTTTGTTTTTAAGTTACTGGTTTGCATATCTCCCCATTTCCATTTCAAAATTTTGTCCTGCTATTACATCCTCAAAATGAAACGTATGCTCATATACATCGGTCCATTCTGTCATACTCCACTGATGACGTTCTAGTTGCCTACGGCACCAAGTTTTACCTTTATCTACTACATCGCTATGAAGTCTTACTGTGTATCCTGGCTTCCAACGTTGTTTATACTCAAATATTTCTACGGGTGTCATCAGTGTATTGTCCCATAATTTGATTCGTCATTAGGATCAATACCCCAATGATCTTTTAGTAATTGTACAATTGCTTCTGGCACATTTTCATCTTCATGTGCTTGTGGAACCCAAATACCTTTTAGTTTACCGTCCTTGTCAAGTATAAATCCATAATCATCTTCATCTAATGTACTTTCAAATCCTAAATAATCATGACTCATGGACGCATTCCTTTCCTTGTAAATTCCTTTGCTCTCTTAGCCTGTTCTTTAATACTTAGCCTACTTGTAGCAAGATGTTGCTTCCACTGACGAAGCAACTTTTTACTCTCATCCTTTGAGATCTTCTTCTTCAACTTCCCAATACCTGCAATAAAAATGTTTGCCACAAGCATCAATTTCGTGCTGCGGATAACCTTCTCTCAACAGCCAAGGAAAGATACTTTCATCTTCGCCCAAGTCTGCTGGCAAGGGTTTAGGAAAGCCATATTTCCATCCGCTAGGCGGATCACACATTAATACCTTCGACATCTTCTTTCACTTTCTTTGCAATGGTTTTATGAATACCGGGATTAACTTTTAACACATTCGGCATCATTTCGTGCCTAACATAGTTTCTAGTATAATGGATATTTTCGTTGCTGTCATCCTCAATCCATGGCACTCCATTAAGTTCTGCCCATAGTGTTAAGTCACGCTTGCGAGTTAAACGGAAAGGACGAATAACATGTCTGCGGCGATACGGCACCCACTTACCTGTACCATGCATACTGCTCCACACCCATGTTTCTACACAATCGTCTAAGTGATGACATGTGATAACAGGTACAGTAAAGAACTTATCTAAGAACGCATAACGCTGCTCACGCCACCATTCTTCTCTGCTTGGACCCGGAGGAATAGTGCCGTGTGTTTCACCAATAGTAAGTGGGATACTTTTTTCTGTGCAGTAACGTTCCATAAATGCTTGTGCTTGTTCGCCGTGTGCAGTTCCGTGGTTAAAGTGCAGTACATGAACGCTATGATTGCGGCGAAGGAAATCCAATGCTGCCATCGAATCAACTCCGCCGCTACATGCAAGCCAAATCTGTCTAGGAAGTTTGCCTTGCAGTTTGATCATTTGTTATTGTCTACTGGTTTTTTAGGAAACTCACGCAACAACATTGCTCGTGTTTCTTCCAGTTGCATGATCATTTGATCGATGTGATAGATTGCAACTTGCAATGCAATATCATCATGAATAACGCATTGTGTTACTTTCACTTCACACTTGGTGTTAGGATCTAGTCTAACTTTTTCAGCCATTGCG